>OIWU01004023.1_pt1 | contig 10803 bp, 7 predicted proteins | sample 1587711 | NCBI WGS metagenome assembly OIWU01 (sample SAMEA3888909, study PRJEB22519) | human gut metagenome | biome: human gut; feature: human-associated habitat; material: faeces | place: Denmark | collected 2010 | reverse complement strand
ACATAGTTTCTATTGAAACACATGGAATTACTAAGGAATTTGCATTTAATAAAGTTGAAGAATTTTTAGAGTATATATTTTCTATTAATAAAAATCAACTATTGGCATATTACAATCAAATGGGTTATTTAGGAATTGATTCAAAAGATTATTATAAAAAAAGAATTAAATTAAGAAAATATTATAAAAAACCTAAGAATTAAAACTCAAAGACTGCAGTTCCGTATGCTGACAGCGGATATTCTACGTAATATTTCTGATTATCACAGCTTCCTTTCTTTGCATCGTACACTTTTGCACGCTTGCGTCCGCTGCCGCCATATTCCTCTGCATCAGAGTCCAGAACCAGCTCATATTTCTTCTTTTTCGGCACGGGTACGATATAATTCTCCCATTTCATCGGAGTCATATTCAATACAAACAGCAGATTGTTCTTGCTGCTGGAACATTTTCTCACAAAGCAATAGGTGCTGTGTTCTGCATCATCCGCATTCATCCACTCGAAACCGTCCCAGGTATTGTCGATCTCATACATTGCAGGATACTTGCGGTACAGTTCCAACAGTTCCTTTACATAGGTATGTACGCCCTGATTCAGCTTCTCACCTAACAGATACCAGTCCAGTTCGCGCTCTTCACTCCACTCACGCTCCTGTCCGAAATCCTGTCCCATGAACAGCAGCTTTTTGCCGGAATGTCCGAACATGTAGGTATAGCCCACACGCAGATTTGCGTATTTATCCGCAGTATAACCTGGCATCTTATTTACCATGGAACACTTCAGATGTACCACTTCGTCATGAGACAAGGGCAGAATGTAGTTCTCACTGTCATTGTAGCTCATGGCAAAGGTCATAGCGTAATGATTGCCCTTACGATACAGAGGATCCAGCTTCATGTATTCACAGAAATCATGCATCCAGCCCATATTCCATTTAAAGGAGAAGCCTAATCCCTCGCCTCCGATATCGCTGGTCACATTCGGCCACGCCGTGGATTCCTCGGCAATTGTCACAAATCCGGGATACGTTCCACGGATGACAGAATTCAGATGGTGGAAGAACTCAATGGCCTCCAGATTCTTGTTGCCACCGAATTTATTCGGCAGCCACTCACCTTCTTTTTTACCATAATCCAGATATAGCATGGATGCCACCGCATCTACACGGATGCCGTCCACATGGAACTCTCTGAGCCAGAACAAGGCATTGGCTACCAGGAAGTTCTTTACTTCATTTTTGCCGTAATTGAAGATTTTGGTTCCCCATTCGGGATGCTCTCCCAGACGGGGATCGGGATGTTCAAAAATGCACTGACCGTCAAATTCAGCCAAGCCATGGGCATCAGTTGCAAAATGCGCAGGTACCCAGTCCAGAATCACGCCGACTCCGGCCTTGTGCAGTTCGTTGATCAGGTACATGAAATCTTTCGGCGCTCCGTAACGGGAAGTCGGTGCATAGTAGCCGGTCACCTGATATCCCCAGGAACCGTCAAACGGATGCTCTGCAATACCCATCAGTTCTACATGGGTATACTTCATCTCCTTCAGATATTCTATGATCCGGTCCGCAAACTCCCGGTAATTGTAGAATCCTTCGGCGGTACCGTTGTTAGGATGCTTCATAAAAGAACCAATATGGCATTCGTAGATCGCCATAGGCTCTTTATTCATATCCTTTTTGTCCCGGGCTTCCATCCACTTGGAATCTCTCCAGTCAAAGCCTGTAATATCGGTGACGATAGATGCCGTACCCGGCCGGTACTCCGCATAATTGGCAAAAGGATCTGCTTTGTAGAGCTTTCTGCCATCCCTTGCATAGATCAGGAACTTATACATCGTTCCCTCTTCCACGCCGGGAATGAACAGCCCCCAGATACCGCCTTCTCCCAGCTTCTGCATGGGATGGGATTCCTCATTCCATTCATTGAATGTGCCAATGACATTCACCTGTGCTGCATTTGGTGCCCATACTCCGAAATAGACTCCCTGCACGCCGTCTTCCACCGACAGATGTGCACCCAGTTTTTTGTAAATATCATAATGGGTCCCCTGGGCAAAAAGATACTGATCTGCTTCGGAAATAAATACCTTCTCCTTCGTCATGACCGCGCCTCCCGCTATACAAAGTCTTTCTCGGTGAGGATGATCATATCCTCATCGTCATATCTCTTGGCAAACAGGACATCGAAGAAATGCTTCAATGTCTTTTTATTTGCATGAGCGATCGCTTCATCCACGATCTGCTTTACATCCACTACCGTAACCACATGATCTATCGTCTGCATATCTTCGATTCTGGTATGTAACGCCAGCTCTCCGAGTTCGTCAATAGAGTATTCCATCTCCCGTGCATACTGTTTGCCGAATGCCACCAGTGTGTTATTGCTGAGGGCTTCCACATCCATTCGTGCGGTAAAGCACTCTCTCAATTTTTCATGTTTCTCGAGGAATTTATCAATATCCCTCTTCGTATCTTCCAGAATAATTACGATTCCCTGACTCTCCTGCTGCAATGCCTTGTGAAGTACATTTGCCGTAGCATCGTTCATTTCGGATGCCTTGCAGATGATCAGCGCGCCGTTTTTCAGCTTGGATAAGGTATCTGCAGTATCCTTTTTATTCAATGCATGTCCAGAGATCTTTGCCACTTTTCCGGAGAAATTGCTGTCGGTTGCCTGAATTTCGCGAACCATGTTCTTCGCCAGAGATAAGGTATCCATACCCTCTTCTCCAGTGATGATCACGTTGCCGGTGTAGGCTGCCAGACTGATATTATCAATGGCCTTGACTAACTGCTCTCTGGCAGATCAGCTCTGGATAAAGGGTGCGTACAGCTCTCTCTCTTCTCTGGTAAGCGCACGAACCTTTGCTTTGTCTCGCTCTACTGCGGGGCGCTCCGGCTGTTCCGGTGCTTCCCCGGCTTCCGGCGTTTCCTCAGCCGTCAGTTCTATCTCTTCGCTGGCTGTTTCCTCATCTACCGATTCTACTGCTTCCGCCGTGGGCTCCTCTACAGGCTCGTCATCCATTGCTTCTTCCGGTTCTGCCTGTTCCTCGTCTACGATTTCTTCCTGCTCATAGATTTCTGCTTCCGGTTCCGCAGGTTCCTCAAATTCTTCTGCTTCCGGCTCATATGCAGGTTCTTCCGCGAGTTCTTCTACAGTATCCTCTTCCGGAAGCTCTTCTACAGGCTCTTGTTCCGCTTCCTCTGCAGGAGCAGCCTCCGTCAGTTCTTCCACGGGTTCCTCTGTGGCAGGCTCTTCCGTGATCTCTTCCAGCCCTTCTACCTCATCGGTATCTGTTGTATCTTCTGCCACGGTATCTGCCGTGTCCGCAGCTTTTTCTTTTTCCAGTTTTTCCAGCAATCCGTCTCTTACCGCCTGTTCAAACTCCGTGAACATGGCTCCGGTCTGCTGTAATACATGTTGGCGAACCTCTTCTTCTCTCTTCTCCAGGTTCTCCTTCTTCTTGCGTTCCCACTCTGCCAGAATATCCTCGATATTCATCTGGCCGGTGATCTGTTTCTCAATGCTCTCTGCCTCCGGCATTACCAGGCTGATCTGACCGTCGGATTCCTGTGCCAGCACATCGGCCAGTTCCTTGGGTGGCTCTACGGGAGCTTCCGGTACTTTCTGTGTTTCCGGTTCCTTCACGATTTCCTGTACTTCCGGTGTCTTCTGTACTTCGGATAGCTCCGGTACTACATCGGTTCTTCTTGCAACAACAGGCTCTTCCGGCAGAATCTCTTCCGTCTCTACCTGGGGCACCTGTGACAGATCGCCGATTTCTCCAGTCTCCCCAAAGAATACTTCCGAGCTCTCCATCTGCTCCGTCTCCGGCTCCAGATCGTCTTCACTGACATCTGCGATCTCCGGATAGTCCAGAGACTCCGTATCGGAATCCCCGGGATTGATCATGGGTGCCACGATAGAACGGGTAATGGAATCCGAAGTCTCCTTCGCATGGTCCTCACTCAGTACCTCCCGCAGGCCTGCTGCCAGTTCTGCCTGTAGATTGATCGTATTATATTGTCCCACATCCATGGTCTTCACATGAATGTCGAAATCATCTTCCGCCGGCTGCGCGGGTGCCTGCTGGGGCTGTACCGGCTGCACCGGTTCATAGACTCTGGTGTCATCAATCACCTGATCATAAGCCCCCTCCTGCACATTGTCCGGATTGGAATCGTAACTTCCATCCTGTGCATAGCCCTGATTCGGGTCATAACTTCCATCCTGTGCATAGCCCTGGTTCGGGTCATAACTTCCGTCTTGTGCATAGCCCTGGTTCGGGTCATAACTTCCGCCCTGTGCATAGCCCTGATTCGGGTCGTAACTTCCGTCTTGCACATAGCCCTGATTCGGATCATAAGTTTCGTTCTGTCCATAACCGGGATCCTGCGCATAATTCTGAGAATACTGCTGCGTACCGGGTGCGTCAAAACGATGATCGTATTTTTCCTGCTGTTCCGGTGTTAGCGGCTGATGGAGCATTTTCAGCTCCATTGCCTTGATAACGTATTTGCCCTCGCCAAACCAAAGGATCAGCTCATCACATTCCTCTACACATCTGGCAGCAAGTCCTACTCTATGATATAGATAAGCCAACTCATATGCCCATTTTTCTCTGTAATCTCTCTTTTTCAGTTCTTCCAGAACAGCAATGCGCTCTTCCAGACTGACATCCTGCGCCTCATATAATTTGTACTGCAAAATATATCTGCCGGGATCCTTGGGCGCTACCTGCACAAACTCTTTGTAATACTCGATAGCCTGTACATACTCTTCCATTTTAATGGAAAGTTCGCACAGAGAATAGCAGATCGTCCTTCCTCCCGGACGGCGTTCATATGCCAGAAGCAGCATATCTCTGGCATCCTCGTATCTTCGATTGATCTTGTAAAGGTCACTAATGGTGCACAGCATCATAACACTTTTGACTCTGCGCCAGTCAATGGTATCCGCAATCTCCGCAGCCTGCGCATACTCCCCACGGCTGATCAGGTCTTTGATTTCTTCCGCTCTTAATTTATATTCACTCTTATCCAAGGTATTTCGCTCCCTTAACCTTTTCTTATCCTAAGCTTCTCATTCCCCCGGGTATACTACCCCACTTTTTTCTTATTCAGTGTACCATAGTACCCATTGATATGTCAAAATCAAACTGGGCAAAATGTATGGAAATCTCCCCTTCGGAATACTACCCACGAAAGTGGGATGACTTCTTGGGCTTTTGACGTTTTTTCGCCTGTCGGATTGCTTCTTTGCGTCGGTTACGAAGGTCCTGATCCACCGAACGATACCGGGATCTGGAACGATTTCTTCTGCGGTTAAATCTCCAGGTCAGGCGGGTACTGCGGTGGGCAAAATGATAATTCTTGAAAAACGTACGTAATAACAGTGCAAGGAAGATCAATACCGCAATTCCCACGATACAGAAAAATACTTTTACCACATTAATGAAAATAACCGCAGGACCGCCGGAAGTGCTGTTTTCCTCCTCCGGGGATGTCTCCTGTGCAACCGTTGGAATTCCACCATTGTTTCCGGTGTTATCTCCTGCTGTTTCGGTTGTCTCTGTATTGTCTGCCTCTGTGGTCGTTGTGCCTGACTGCGTTTCATCGGTTGCACCGCTTTCCTCTGCAGACTCCGTGGTCTCTGCCGTATTTTCCCGGAAGACACTACTGCCCTTTTCCGCTGCCGTAAAGTCCAGGGATGCCGTTCCCAGTACCACATCATTGTAAGTATAAGTGATCACAGCCACCTGTCCTGGTTCTGTATTATCATAGGAAATACTGGACACCGCATCCTGAAAGGTGATGGTGTTCGGCAAAGTGATGCTGTCCGTCTGGTTCAGTTCCAGAATCGGTTTGGAGTTGCCGAAAATATCATTCCCACTGTAAAAAGATCCTACATTCTCGATATTATACTTGGTCTCTGTCTGAGAAATGTTCACTCTCTGAAAATTGCTGAAACCATAATCAAACAGAGCGATTGTATCTTCATAGTAATTCGGATTTTCGTCTTTCATGACCACACAGATCAGCTTCATGCCGTCTTTTTCCGCACAGGACACCAGTGTACTGCGGGCAACATCGGTGTAACCGGTCTTACAGCCTACCAGATACGGATATGCATATTTACCGCCGGGGATCAGTTCCATCTTGTTGACTTCCATAATATCATCTGGCTGGCGTTCCGACGGCAAAATGTGCAGCATATGTGTCATTGTCATTTTACACAGCGCTTCGTTGGCAAAAAAAGCTCTTCCGATCATCGCCAGATCATAGGCACTGGTGTAATGATCCTCATTGGGAAGTCCGTTGGGATTGACGAAATTGGAATCAACACACCCCAGTTCCTTGGCTCTTTCATTCATGATCGGTGCAAAGTCCTGCCAGGTCGTTCCGGAAATATGCTCTGCTACCGCGAAAGAAACTTCATTGGCGGAGCGGATCAGAATGGCATTCAGACATTCCTCCATGGTCAGCTGCTCGCCGGGGTCAATAGCGATATGGTTGCTTCCGGGATCAATATCGTGTACCGCATCATAGGAGAAATCCACGATCTCATCCATGCTGCAGCGCTCGGATGCGATCAATGTTGTCAGAATTTTGGTGGTACTGGCAGGGTATTCCTGCTGATGGATATTTTTGGCATAAAGGATCGCTCCGGTATCCGCATCCATCAAAATGGCGGATTCTGCGCTGACTACCGGTCCCGTAGGCCAGTTTGCCACTTCATTGGACTGAATGGCCAGTGCCTGATTGTGGGCGATGTTCTCTTCTTTGATCGTTGCAGCAGAGACACTAAGCCCCTGAGATGCAAAAAGGCAGAGAGCGCTGATTCCCATCACTGCCCTGGTTAAAAAACTTCTATATGAAAAATGCCTGAAAAACTGCATGTATAAATCCTTCCTGATATCTTCAAAATAAAATGGTGTATGATAATGCGCATTCTTTATCATACACCATTTTACCTAAAAACCAAAGTCTTATCTCTATTTTTTAATTCTTTTTAAGACCTTCTGCGAACGCTGTCATTCTCTATACGGAATACCGTAAATGTTCCTGTCCGTCGAAGTCTTTCCACACAAAATTTTTGCCTTCCCAGATCATGTATCCGTGCCAGCTTTCTTCCTTGGAAATCGACACGGACCCCGGATTCATGCAGATATACTGCTCTGTCTCATGAACAACGCATTTCGGCACATGAGTATGACCGTGCAGTAAAATATCTCCGGAATGCAATGGCGGCAGTTTCTGCTCATTATAGATATGTCCATGGGTGGCATAGATTGCCTGCGTCCCTTCCGCAAGTACACAATAATCACTCAGCACCGGAAATTCCAGCACCATCTGATCCACCTCCGTATCGCAATTACCGCGTACACAGTAGATATCATTTTTCCGCTCGTTCAATAAAGCGATCACTTCCTTGGGCGCATAATCTCTGGGCAGATCATTTCTGGGGCCGTGGTATAAAATATCCCCCAGTAAAAGCAGCCTGTCGGCCCCTTCCTCCGTATATGCTTCCAACAGTTTTCGACAGTAATATGCCGATCCGTGAATATCCGATGCAATCATCCATTTCATAAATTTTCTCCTCCTACTGCCAGTATAATCCCCCGGCCTGTGACTTGACAAGCTTTCTCAGATAAAGTACATTGACAATATAGATTACTATTAAGAAAGGCTGAGATTACCATGAGGTTACGAAATATTACCGGTTCCCGGGAAGTTATTGCGGAAAGTCCCTATGTCGTACCGGAAGATACCCTGGAAGCATGCCCCGGAACCTGGCATGAGATTTTCGGAAACGATCATCCGATCCATATTGAGATCGGTATGGGAAAAGGACGTTTCCTAAATACCCTTGCAAAGCAGAATCCGCAGATTAATTATGTGGGAATTGAAAAATATTCCAGCGTATTGCTCCGCGCGATCCAGAAAATGGAAGAGGACGAGCTTTCCAACCTGAAATTCATCCGTATGGATGCAGAAGACATCGATAAGGTATTCGGAAAAGGTGAAGTGGACCGCATTTATCTGAATTTCTCCGATCCCTGGCCCAAGGACCGTCATGCGAAGAGAAGACTTCCTTCGAGACAGTTTCTGGCCCGCTACGATGTGATCCTGAAAAAAGAGGGTACGCTGGAATTCAAGACAGACAACCGCCCGTTGTTTGATTTTGCAATAGAGGAACTGGAGCCCGCCGGATGGAAAGCGCAGGTGATCACCTACGATCTGCATAACGATGCCGCGCTGATGGAGGGGAACGTCATGACCGAATACGAGGAAAAGTTTTCCTCCGTTGGCAATCCCATCTGCAAATATATTATTTACAGATAAGGCCCCGAATATAGAATCTTATTTTTGAGATACTATCAACAACAGATAACAGAAAGGAAGGATACTTATGGAATATACGTTTACCGTTGCTAATTTTGAGGAAGAAGTTCTGAACTCCCCTCTGCCCGTTCTGGTAGATTTCTACGCAGACTGGTGCAATCCCTGCAAGATGATGGCTCCTACCGTGGCAAAGCTGGCAGAAGCTTACGAGGGAAAAGTAAAGGTCGGCAAGATCAATGTGGATGAGAACATGACCATCGCCCAGAAGTACCGCGTGGCAAGCATTCCGAATTTTGTGATCTTCAGAGACGGACAACCCGTGGCCAACTTCGTCGGCGCCATGTCCGAAGCAGACTTCCGTGAGAAGCTGGAGCAGGTGATTCTGTAAAAATCAGTTTTTTAAACCCGGGTACGGTGAGCGGATGCCTCTGCCGTATCCGGGTTTTTGATTTTTTACAGATATTTTCCCGTAATGCTGTCGGCATTTGCCCTGATCTGCTCCGGAGTTCCCACAGCGACAACTCTGCCGCCGTCTTCTCCGCCGCCGGGTCCCATATCAATGATATAATCGGCATTGCGTATCACATCCAGATCATGTTCAATGACAAGTACCGTTGCCCCATTGTCTATCAGCGCCTGAAATACCTGCAATAAAGTCTGTACATCTAACGGATGCAGTCCGATCGTCGGCTCATCAAATACGAATACAGAATCCGACTGTCCTCTGCCCATTTCGCTGGCAAGCTTCAACCGCTGGGCCTCTCCACCGGAGAGGCTTGGTGTCTCTTCTCCTAATGTTAAATATCCCAGTCCCAGATTTTTCAGGACTTCCAGCCGCTGATGGACCACTTTCCATTCTTGTGTTGCCTGCAGCGCCGTCGTGACATCCATCTCCATCATCTGGGGCAGGGAATAACGCATCCCCTGTTTGTTCTCATAACAAATCTCCCAGGCTTCTCTGGTATAGCGGGAGCCGCCGCACTCCGGGCAGGGCACATCCACATCCGGCAGGAACTGTACGTCCAGACTGATCTGTCCGGTACCGTCGCAGACCAGGCATCTTAGTTTTCCGGTATTGTAAGAAAAATCTCCCGCCTTATATTTCTTATTTTTCGCATCCGCGGTTTTTGCATAAATTTTCCGCAGTTCGTCATGCACATTGGCATAAGTGGCTACCGTGGACCGCACATTGATGCCGATGGGGGATGCATCGATCAGTTTTACATGGGCGACGCCCTCTGCGGTAATGCTTTTTACATGTGCTGGGAAATGTTCGCCGTTTAATTTCGCTTCCAGTCCGGGGATCAGGCTTTCCAGTACCATGGTGGTCTTCCCGGATCCTGAGACACCGGTGACTACCGTGAGCCGTCCTTTGGGAATGTCGATCTCCAGAGATTTTACCGTGTGGATCGCATCCGTAGACAGATGGAGCTTTCCCAGTGCAAATATGTCCTCCCGGGCGATGGGTTTGCGAATACGCATATTCGCTGTTCCGGCCAGAAACGGCCCGATCATGGACTCTTTCTGTGCGATCACCTGTGGAATACTGCCCTGTGTGATCACATAACCGCCTCCGGCACCGGCTTCCGGTCCCATCTCGATCAGCCAGTCCGCTTCGGATAATATCTGGGTATCATGATCTACCAAAATGATGGAATTGCCATCAGCAATTAGATCATGCATCACGGCATTCAGTCCCACGATATTCGAAGGATGCAGACCGATGGAGGGCTCGTCCAGCACATAGAGTACCCCGGTGGTACGGTTTCGCACCGCCCGGGCCAGCTGCATCCGCTGTCTTTCCCCGGTGGACAGGGAGGCTGCCGCACGGTCCAGAGACAAATAAGAAAGTCCCAGATCCATCAGCCTTTTCGCCACAGTCTGGAAAGATTCACAGATGGATTCCGCCATGGGGCGCATCTCTTCCGGCAGAGAATCCGGCACTCCCGCTACCCAGTCCACCAATTCTTTCAGGGGCATCTGGCAGGCCTGTGCCAGCCCTATCCCCCTAAGTCTCGGTGCTCTGGCAGCTTCCGAAAGTCTGCTGCCGCCGCATTCCGGGCAGATATCCTCCTTTAAGAATTTTTCCACACGTTTCATGCCCTTTTCATCTTTTACCTTTGCCAGAGCATTCTCTACCGTGTATACCGCATTAAAATACGTAAAGTCCAGTTCTCCCGCCTGATTGGTCTTCTTCGCCTTATAGAAAATATGTTTCTTCTCCGCGGGTCCGTGATAAACGATCTCTTTTTCCCGGTCTGTCAGTTCCCGGAAGGGTACATCTGTCCGCACTCCCATTTCCCGGCAGACATCCGTCATCAATGACCACATGAGGCTGTTCCAGGGTGCTACCGCTCCTTCATCAATGCTTAGGGAATCATCCGGCACCAGAGAATCCAGATCCACGGTCCGCACACTTCCCGTACCGCCGCACTTCGGGCAGGCTCCCTGAGAA
>OIWU01004022.1_pt1 | contig 10803 bp, 10 predicted proteins | sample 1587711 | NCBI WGS metagenome assembly OIWU01 (sample SAMEA3888909, study PRJEB22519) | human gut metagenome | biome: human gut; feature: human-associated habitat; material: faeces | place: Denmark | collected 2010 | reverse complement strand
CGCTTACTACGACAACAAGATCTATGAGAGCGATCCCTTCGCCCGGCTGGATCAGGTGGGCGTGGGCAAGCTGGTGGATATGGCCTGCAAGCTGGGCCGCGCCACCCGCCCCGACATCCATCTGGGCATCTGCGGCGAGCACGGCGGCGACCCCTCCAGCGTGGAGTTCTGCCACCGCGTGGGTCTGGACTATGTGTCCTGCTCCCCCTTCCGCGTGCCCATCGCCCGTCTGGCCGCCGCACAGGCTGCCATCAAGGACGCCAAGTAAGGGCTCGATTTCCCGCATAATCATAATACCAGGCGCCCGGCTATCAGCCGGGCGCTTGTGTTTTGGGCGGAAGCATGGTAAAATATAACAATAGATCAACAAAAGCAGACAAACGGGGTCGTATTATTTGCTGGAGGGATCGTATGGAAAGACGAGGGAATAAGGTCGATATTGTGCAGAGGGTGTCCTGCTGGATATCGGATATGGCGTTTGCCAGGTTTAAGAGCTTTAGTGATCGTGTGCTTGGAATACAGATCGATGAGATTCCGACTGTGGAGAGCATCCTTATGCGGCAGAATTTTTCGGTCGTATTTTATGCAGCCATTCTGTTTATACTGACCAACGGGATCTACCTGGTCAAGAACATCGCGGCGCGCTCGATGATCCCCATTGACATGGTGCCGCTTTACATGATGATCGGCGGCTCGCTGGCGATGCTGGTGTTTACGATCGCCTATAAAAAGCGTGGAGGAGAATACGATGCGCCGCCGGCGCGGTTTGCGCTGCTGGCCTACTATGGGGTGGTGATCGCCAGCGTTACCGTCTTTATGGTCTCCTGCAACTTTCACCGGGTCGGGTTGTCCATCTCCATGTGCTATCTGTTTGCGATCATGATCGCGCCCACATACCGCCGTGTGGATACCGTGGCGGTATGTGTTCTGATATTGATCAGCTGGTGGCTGCCCGGACAGCTTCCCTACGCGGAGAACTATGATCTGTTCAAGCATTTCCTGCTGCGATTTTCCATCATTGTAGGTTTTATCGTGCTGCGGTCCATCTTCCTTCGGCAGTCTGCCAACGAACGGCACATCAAGGAAATGGGTCACGCTTTCATCAAGCTGGCCTACAACGACGTGATGACGGAAACACTGAATAAAAAGGCGATGGAGACGTATGGCACGTTCATTGCCGATAAAACCGCGCCGGAACGGGTCAGCGTCATTATTTTTGACGTGGATGATTTCAAATCGTACAACGACAACTACTCCCACATGAAGGGCGACGAAGCGCTGCGGCGTGTGGCCGGAAGCGTGGTCGGGGTGTTGGCGGCGGCTGACCGGTATCTCTTCCGCTTTGGAGGCGAGGAGTTCGTGGCGATCCTGCCGGATATCGGTGAGGAGGAGGCCCGCCGTATCGCCGGTGCGCTTCTTGACGCGGTGCGCGCCGCGGCTGTTCCAAGAGAGGACCTGCCGGACCGGCACATTGTTACGGCCTCTTTCGGTGTTGCGTGCGGGACAGGCCGGGAATTGAAGGACTTTTCACTCATCGCAAAGGCGGACAGGCAGCTGTATATCTGCAAAAACAACGGAAAGAACTGTGTGGCGGCCAGCGGCGCCATATACAGATGAGGTACGCAGGCGCCCGGCTATCGGCCGGGCGCTTGTGTTTTGCGGGGAAATATGATAGGATGACAATATAAAGAAGCGGGGAAATATGATAGGATGGCAGGACAAAGAAGCAGGAAAATATGATAGGATGACAGCACAAAGAAGCGGGAAAATATGATAGGATGACAGCACAAAGAAGCAGCAAAACATGATAGAATGACATTACAAAGAGGCGGAAAAACTGATAGGATGACAGGACAAGGAAGCAACAAAACATGATCGGATGGCGATACAAAAAAGTAACGGAGGGGATACCGCTATGTACGAACTGATACAGCTTACCGAGAGGACGTATTACATCAAGAGCCCCACCAACATCGGCCTCTTCCGGCTGGATGAGAAAAACGTCTGCCTGATCGACAGCGGCAACGACAAGGACGCGGGGCGGAGGATACGGCAGGTGCTGGACGCCAACGGCTGGCAGCTGACGGCGATCTACAACACCCACGCCAACGCCGACCACATCGGCGCGAACCGGTATTTGCAGGGACAGACGGGCTGTAGGATCTACGCGCCGGGAATCGACTGCGCGTTTACCCGGCACCCGGTGCTGGAGCCGTCGTTTCTCTACGGCGGATATCCGCCCAAGGACCTGCGGCACAAGTTTCTGCTGGCACAGGAGAGCGACGCGGCGGAGCTGACGGCGGACAAGCTGCCGGAGGGCTTTGCGTCTATCCCCCTGCCCGGGCACTTTTTCGACATGGTAGGCTTTCGGACGCCGGACGACGTGGTGTTTCTGGCGGACTGCCTTTCCAGCCGGGAGATACTGGACAAGTACCAGATCGGCTTTATTTACGACGTGGCCGGGTACCTGAAAACGCTGGAGCAGGTGCAGGCCATGACGGCGAAGGTATTTGTGCCCGCGCACACGGAGGTGACGGAGGACATCGCCGATCTGGCGCAGTACAATATCCGAAAGGTGCATGAGATCGCGGAGAGGATCGTGGACCTCTGCGCTGTGCCCCGCGGCTTTGAGGACATCCTGCAGCAGCTGTTTGCCGCCTACGGGCTGACCATGAGCTTTGAGCAGTATGTGCTGGTGGGCAGCACGGTGCGGTCCTATCTGGCGTGGCTGAAGGACACGGGGCGGCTGACAGCCCTGTTCGAGGACGGCTGGATGCGCTGGGCGCGGGTGTGAGCGCCAACGGAATACGAAAAAAACAAGCGCCCGGCTTCTGCCGGGCGCTTATTTTGCGGCACGTGCCGCAGGGGGGAAGAAATTTGTGAGAGAGGGATGTGTCAGTTAGTTGTACTTCTCCAGGTACTTGCCGAACTCCTCCAGGCCGGCCTTCAGCACCTGGGGATCGCGGAAGGCGCCGTAGCCCACGCGGATGGTCTTGGGCATATCGAAGTAGTCGCCGGGGACCACCAGGATCTGCTCAGTGGCCATGGCGTCCTTGGCCAGGGTCTCGGAGTCCACGTCGTAATCATAGTCGATCAGGCAGGTGGTGCCCATGGCCTTGGCACGCAGGTGCAGGTGGGGCTGGGAGGCCACCCAGTCCTCCACGATCTTGCGGTTGGGCTCCAGAATGGAACGGGCGCGGGCCCACAGGGCCTGGTAATGCTCCAGCGCGATGGAGGCGATGATCTCGTCCCAGATGCCGCAGCAGATGGTGTTGTAGGAACGGCGGGTCTTCATGACCTCGTACATCTCGTGGTCGCGGCAGACGATCCAGCCGATACGGGTGCCGGCCATGGAGTACATCTTGGACATACTGCTGATGGAGATGGCCTTGTGGTAACCGTAGTCCAGAATGGAGGGCATATAGTTCTCGTCCAGCCCGCGATAGACCTCGTCGCAGAGGATCCAGGCGTCGTGCTTGGCGGCGATGTCCACGACCTTGCGCAGACCCTCGTCGTACAGGGTCACGCCGATGGGGTTGTTGGGGTTGGTCAGGACGATCATCTTGGTGTTGGCGTCGCAGGCCTTGTCCAGGGCGTCGAAATCCAGCTGATAGTTATCCTCGGCCTTCAGCTGGACCACGCGGGTCTCGATGCCGCTGCCCTTGGGGATATCGTAGTGCTGCTGATAGGAGGGCTTGATCACCACGCAGTTGTCACCCGGCTCCAGCACGCTCATCAGCACCAGGTCATTGGCGCCGGTGCCGCCGTGGGTGATCATGACTTCCTCGGGCTTCACATTGCCCTTGGGGTAAATGCCGGCCACCGCCGCCTTGATCCGGGGGGAGCCGGTGGCGTCGCCGTGGTGATAATGCAGGCTCATGGTACGCATTTCGTTCAGGAAAGCGTCCAGATCCTCGCCGGTCAGGTCAAACAGCTCGTCCATACGAAGGGCGCTGACGCAGCTGCTGCCCAGATTGATACGGGCGAGAGAGTCCATGGGATTCAGCCACTCTTCCACACCAAACCATGCCAGTTTCATTTTATTGTCCTCCTCATTTCGTCTGTTTTGTAGGGTAAGCGGATATATTCCGCGGGGTTACAGGTCGGCCTGCAAGCCCACGCCCTCGGCCAGTGCGCGGTCGATGGCTACCTTGGCGGCGGCCAGATCCAGAATGTACAGGCCGGTGGCGTCGAAGATGGTGGTCTGCGTGTCGCTGGTGCGGCCGGGGACCTTGCCGTCGATGAGGTCACCGATCTCGCCGGTGATGTCGTCGGCACTGATGACGCCCTGCTTGATGGGCAGCTCCATCTCGCCCACGCGGATGCACTGGGCACGGTCGTCGGCGTAGAAGGCGGCGCCCTGGAAGATGGTGCTCTCGATCTCCTGCTTGGATTCCATGTCGGAGCCCAGGCAGCTCAGATGGGTGCCGGGCTTCAGCCACGCCTTCTGGATGATGGGCTTGCGGGAGGGTGTGACGGTGATGATGGCGTCACTGTCGCCCACGGCGGCGGCCATATCCAGCGCCGGCAGGAACTCCACGCCGGAGGCGTCGATGCCGAAGTCATCGGAGAGCTGCTGGGCAATGTGGGCGGCGAACTGCACCGCGTTGTCGGGGAACATGGGGTCGGCGATGTAGACCTTATCGATGGCCGGACGCAGCAGCAGCGTGGCGGCGATCTGGAAGGGGGCCTGCTTGCCGGCACCCAGGATGAACAGGTGCTTGGCGTCCTTGCGGGCCAGCAGGTCCACGCCCAGCGCGCCGGCGGCGCCGGTACGCATACAGGTGACGTAGGAGGCGTCCATGACGCTGACGGGAATACCGGTGTTGGAGTCGTAGACCATCATGATGCCGTTGAAGGGCGGCAGGCCCTTTTCCCGGTTCTCGGGAAAGTTGTTCAGCATCTTCAGGCCGTGGAGCTGTACGCCCTTGATATAGCCGGAACGGATGTCCATGGCGGCGTGCTCGTCCACGAATTCATAGTTGACCAGCGGCCAGATCACGGACTTGCCCTGGGATTTCAGACGATAGACCTCGCGCACCTCCTGGATGACTTCCTTCATGGAGATGACCTGCTTGACCTGCTCGCGGTTCAAAATCAAAACGCTCATATACATCCCTGTCCTTTCGTTTTTTCGGGAGGGCAGAGAGGGGCCGCGCCGGCCGTGCTCCGCCTCAGTTTGATGTCATTGTAACCGGGAGATGTTGCGCCGCGCGTGGGAAAAGCGTTGAATTTCCGTTGTTGCTAAACATTTTAGCAAATCATGCCGCGCTTTTCAACAAACGATTTGGTACATTTGCCGCCGGGGACACAGCGCCACTGGACAGACGGCCCGCCCTGGTGTACAATACGGCCATAACACAACACGGCTTTCAACAGGAGGACGGGACGCTATGTACGCGGATATCATCATTAAAAACGGGCGCTGCGTGACCATGTGCGGCGACGGCGGGGCCGACTGGGTGGCCGCGGCGGGGAAAATGATCTGCGCCGCAGGCCGCGGCGATGATTGGCAGAAGCTGGTGCGCCCCGGCACGCAGGTCATCGACGCCAGGGGCGGCACGGTGCTGCCGGGGTTTATCGACAACCACTTCCATGTGATGCAGACCGCTGTGAACATGATGAGCGTGGATCTGGGCGGTGCGCGGTCCCACCGGGAGCTGGGCGAGATGCTGGCCGCCGCCGAAAAGCGGGAGGGCGCGGTGCTGGGCTGCCAGGTGGAGGAGTCGCAGTTCGAGGAAAAGCGTTTTCCGGACCGGTATGTGCTGGACAAGTATTGCAGCGACAGTCCGGTGGTGCTGTTCTCCAAGGAGTACCACGTCAGCATGCTGAACACCCACGCCCTGCTGTATTACAAGGTTCCCTTCTCCCTGGAGGGCGTGGAGCTGGACAGCAGCGGCCTGCCTACGGGCATTTTCCGGCGGAACGCCAACTATGTGCTGCGCTCCAATGTGCTGCGGAGCCTGCCGGACGAATTCCGCATGGAGGCCATCCATCTGGCCATGTCCCGGCTGCTGGAAAACGGAATTACCACCGTGGCGGCCATCGAGGGCGGCTGGCTGTTCGACGACCGGGACGCGGAGTTCATCTACGCCCACAGCGGCGAGTTCCCGGTGGATATGCCGCTGTTCTACCAGACCATGGACCTGGCGAAGGTCTGGAAGCTGGGACTGCGCCGGGTGGGCGGCAATATTATGGTGGACGGCACCCTGTCCAGCCACAGCGCCGCCCTGTCGGCGCCCTACGCGGACCGGCCGGACTACCGGGGACAGATCTTCCTGCCCCAGGATGGACTGGACGAGTTCGTGCAGCAGTGCTACCGGCAGGATATGCAGCTGGCGCTGTACAGCATCGGCGACCGGGCCATCGAGTCCGTGCTGCTGGCCCACGAGAGGGCCATCCGTCAGGGCGGCAGCACCGCCCTGCGCCACCGCATCGAGCACGCCATCATGGCCACGCCGGAGCAGATCGCCCGGGCGGCGGATATGAAGCTGATCTTCTCGGTGCAGCCGGCCTACGCCTATCTGTGGGGCGGCAAGGGCGGTATGTACGAGCGCCGGGTGGGCGAGCGCTATCTGCGCTCCAACAACTTTGCCGCCATGTTCGCCGCCGGCGCGGTGGTGTGCGGCGGGTCGGACAGTGACGTGACGGAGCCGCGGCCCATGCTGGGCATCCACGCGGCGGTGAACCGCGCCGTGCCCCAGTGCGCCGTGTCCGTGGAGCAGGCCATCGAGATGTACACCGTCAACGGCGCTTACGCGCTGTTTGAGGACAAACGCAAGGGGAAGCTGGCGCCGGGATACCTGGCGGATATCGTGGTGCTGGACCGCGACATCCGCGCCGCGCCCGCAGAGCAGCTGGAGCAGACCGACGTGACCGTGACCATCAAGTCCGGGTCGGTGCTGCACAGCCGGCAGTGAGGTGACGGCCATGCTTCAGATCAGACTGTTTGGCAAGCCGCAGGTCATCTGCGACGGCACGGACATCACCCCGGAGCTGGGCAACAAGGGCTGCGCCCTGCTGTGTATCCTGTTTCTGCGGGGCGGGGACTACTACGCGCGGGAGAAGCTGGCGGCCTACCTCTGGCCGGACAGCGCCGCCAGCGCTGCCAAGTATAATCTGCGCTATACCCTGTGGAAGATCAAAAAGAGCACCGATACCGGCGAGGGCGGGCGGTCGCTCATCAAGCTGGACCGGGAGTACTGCTGCATCGACCGGGCATACGACTATATCTGCGATCTGCAGACCATCGACGAGATCGACCCGGAGACCCGGTCGGCGGACGAGCTGAAGCGGGCGTGTGACGCCTTCGGCGGCGAGCTGCTGGAGGGGTACTATTTCAACCACTGCGAGGACCTGAATGAGCTGATCCTCAGCCAGCGCATCTATTATGAGAAGCGGAAGAACCGGCTGCTGATGAAGGCGGCGGAGCTGTATGAGCAGCGGGATATGCTGCCGGAGGCTGTGGGCATTCTGGAGCGGGTCATGGAATACGAGCCCTACAACGAGCAGCTGGCCCTGCGGCTGATGACGCTGTATGAGCGCGGCGGCGACCGCAGCCGTGCTATCCGGTTTTTCAACGAGTTCCGCAACCGGCTGGCCTCCAATCTGGAGATCTATCCCGGCAGCGCCATCACGCAGAAATACGCGGAGCTGAAGGCCGCGCCCGCCGCGCCGGAGCCGGCTCCGGCAGCGGACAGCGTTCCCGGCCTGCATGTGCGGACCTACTGCCTCCGGGCGGTGCCCTGCTTCTGGATGGCGGACACGGTGGGGAAGCTGCTGGACGCCGTCGGGAACGACGTGCGGCCGGACGACCGGACGCTGCTGCGGGTGCTGGGGGCTATACAGCCCGCTGCGGCGGCGTGTGCCGGTGTGGAGGGCGAGGTCACGGCCGCGCCGGCGGCGGTGGCCCAGGCGTTTATCCGGTGGCTCACCGGTCTGGCGGCGCGGCAGCCGCTGGCGGTGCATATCCGCCGCGCCGGGGAGATGGACGACGTCAGCCGCGGTGTGCTGGAGTATCTGCTGGCGGAGCGCCCTGCCGGGTTGACGCTGCTGACAGAGGACGGCTGCACTCTGGGCGATATGCCCAGCGGAAAATGACGGCGGAAAGTGCCGGATATTTGCCGGAACAACGGACGCATCCGAACTTTAAAGCGCGAAAGCGCCTGGAGAGGCGTTTACCCCGGGTAAATATTTTTGGCAGATATGACGGTTGACGGTGGCTCCCTGTTGTGATATCTTACAGAAAACTTCGGGAAAGGAGAACGCCACACATGATGAAGCAGCTGTACAAGGCATACGCATTTAGCTTTTACTTTACCTATGCGGATAAAGTAAGAGTGATTTGTGATGCCCGGAAATGCTGCTGATGAAATGAGGACGTTCTCCCACGGAGACGCACTGACATCAAAGCCGCCCTATGGATCACAGATCCACAGGGCGGCTTTTTTGCAGCCAATTTTTCAAAAACACCCATCAGGAGGAACCACACCATGAAAAAGAACATCACACGGCGGCTGATGACCGCCCTGCTGGCCGCCGCCGGGGCGGCCGCATGGCCGTGCAGCTGGGCGGTGTGATACTGGGCGCGGTGATCTACTACATCGTGTACCAGGTCATCATCTTCGCCGGCTTCGACACCGACCTTCTGAAAATGTTTTCCGCCGTGGTGGTGGCCGTGTTCCTGGGTGCGCCCCACGTCAAAGCACAACTGAAAGCCCATTCCCGCAGTAAGAAAGGAGACAGCGGCCATGCTGAAAATGAATAACATCACCAAGACCTTCAACAGCGGCACCGTGGACGAGCGCGTGGCGCTGGACCACCTGAGCCTGACGCTGCGGGACGGGGATTTCGTCACCGTCATCGGCGGCAACGGCGCCGGAAAGAGCACCATGCAGAACGCCATCTGCGGCACCTGGCAGCCCGACGAGGGCAGCATCGAGCTGGACGGCGTCAACGTTTCCTCTCTGCCGGAGTACAAGCGCGCCCGCTACCTGGGCCGCGTATACCAGGACCCCATGATGGGCACCTCCGCCGGCATGGAGATCGAGGAGAACCTGGCTCTGGCGGAGCGCCGCGGCCGGCATCACACCCTGCGTCCCGGCATCCGCCGCGGCGAGCGCGAGGACTATCGCCGCCGCCTGCGGGAGCTGGGTCTGGGTCTGGAGGATCGCCTGACCACCAAGGTGGGCACCCTCTCCGGCGGACAGCGTCAGGCGCTGACGCTGCTGATGGCCACCTTGCAGAAGCCCAAGCTGCTGCTGCTGGACGAGCATACCGCGGCGCTGGATCCCCAGACGGCCCAGCGGGTCATGGACATCACCGACCGCCTGGTCCGGGAGAACCACCTGACCACGCTGATGATCACCCACAATATGCGCGACGCTATCCACTACGGCAACCGCCTGCTGATGCTGCACAACGGGCGGATCGTGCTGGATATCTCCGGCGAGGAGAAGGCCCGGCTGACGGTGCCGGACCTGCTGGCGCTGTTCAGCAAGGTCAGCGGCCAGGAATACGTCAACGACCGCGCCTTGCTGGCGTAAACGCGAAGCCGGGGACTGCCCGTGAGGACAGCCCCCGGCTCTCTGCCCTTGACGGGCTGTGCGGCGGATGGTATGATGGTGGACGAAAGCGCCGGGGCCGTTCCGGCGCAGGGGAGGACGCCATGAAGAAGATAGACAACTGCGAGAATTCCACCGTGCTGGTGGCGCTGCTGCTGGCGGGCATCCTGCTGGTCATGGGCGCCTACCGGCTGTTCTCCTGGCTGTGCAGCCGGGGGCTGACGGACACGCTGACCTGGGTGCTGGGCGCGGCGGCGCTGGTGCTGGCGGCGCTGGGCCTGCTGCTGGCGAGCCGCAGCTTCCGGCGGCTGAAGGAGCTGCATCTGTAAGAGAACACCCCTGACCGGCAGGTCAGGGGTGTTCTTTCTTTACAGCTCCAGGGGCGCCGGCACGGCGTCCGCCGGGATGGGGCAGGTGTACCCGGCCGCCGTCCGCTGCCGGAACTCGGCCTTGGCGGCCTCCAGCAGCGCGGGCTGCTCCAGCAGGTCGATGGCGGCGGCGCACAGCACCTTGCCGGCGTGGACGGTGGCCTTGTGCGCCATGGGCGTCTTGTTGCAGGACACCACCTGCCAGCTGTGGCAGGGGACGTGGTTGGGCCACAGCGCCACATGGATCTGCGCCGTAGGGCACTGATAGCTGACATCGCCCACGTCGGTGGAGCCGGCGTTGAAGGCGGGGCCCTGATACAGCGGCATCAGGAAGTCGTTGAAGTGGCCGGTCTGCATGGCCTTCACCTTTTCGGCGAAGGCGGGATCGTTCTCCGCGCCCACGCCGCCGGGGACGTCACGCCCCTCGTAGGTGGCGGACAGTGCCTCCATGAAAGCGTGCTCCTCCGCCGTGCAGGGCGGTACGCCCAGCTGGGAGAAGTTGTCGTACAGCACCTTCTCCAGCGCGTGGTTGCACACGGTGTCGGACAGGCCGTCCACGAAGCGGCGCTCGATGGTGGTGTCCGTCATCAGCGCCGCGCCCTGCGCGATCTTGTCCACCCGCTGGTGCAGGGCCATGCAGTCCTTGACGAAGTTGGAACGGATCATGTACAGGACGCTGGCCTGGTGCTGCACCACGTTGGGGCTTACGCCGCCTGCGTCCAGAATGGAGTAGTGCACCCGGGCGTCGCGGGGCATATGCTCCCGCAGGAACTGCACGCCCACATTCATCAGCTCTACCGCGTCCAGCGCGCTGCGGCCCCGCTCCGGCGCGGTGGATGCCTGGGACGCCAGCCCGTGGAACGTGTAGATCA
>OIWU01004013.1_pt1 | contig 10835 bp, 6 predicted proteins | sample 1587711 | NCBI WGS metagenome assembly OIWU01 (sample SAMEA3888909, study PRJEB22519) | human gut metagenome | biome: human gut; feature: human-associated habitat; material: faeces | place: Denmark | collected 2010 | reverse complement strand
AAAAAGGTAAGCCCGCCGTATTGCTCACCGTGACCAAGCAACCGAACACGGGTACCATAGAACTGACCGGAAAGTTGGAAGAAGCCTTGCAAGACCTGCAAAAGAGCCTTCCGGCCGACGTGCGTATGTCCACCGACGTGTTCCGCCAGTCCCGCTTTATCGAAAGCTCCATCGGTAACGTCCAGGATTCGCTGCTCGAAGGTGCCATCTTCGTAGTTATCGTCTTATTTCTCTTTCTGGGCAACGTACGCACTACGGTCATCTCGCTGGTCACCCTCCCTCTTTCGCTGCTGGTCACCATTTTGGTGCTTCACTACATGGGGCTGACCATCAACACGATGAGCTTGGGCGGTATGGCCATCGCCATCGGTTCGTTGGTGGACGATGCCATCGTGGACGTGGAAAACGTATGGAAACATCTGCGCGAAAACCGCATGTTGCCGGAAAGCGAACGGTTACGTGTACGCGATGTCGTATTCAACGCCTCCCGGGAAGTGCGCATGCCCATCCTGAACTCTACGCTCATCATTATCGTCAGTTTCGTCCCGCTGTTCTTCCTGAGCGGCATGGAAGGACGCATGCTCGTGCCGTTGGGCGTGGCTTTCATCGTATCGCTGTTCGCCTCCACCATCGTAGCCCTGACGTTGACGCCCGTACTTTGCAGCTATCTGTTGGGACACAAAGCCAAAACTGGCGGACTGCCTAAGGAAGCGTTCCTAGCCGTATATCTAAAGAAGCATTACCAGAACGGACTGTCTTGGGCTTTGGCGCACAAGAAAATCGTATTGGGTACCACGCTTACGCTTTTCGTCGCAGCCTTGGGGAGCTTCCTCACGTTGGGACGCAGCTTCTTACCGCCATTCAACGAAGGTTCGTTTACCATAAATATCAGTTCCCTTCCGGGCATCTCCTTGGAGGAATCGGATAAAATCGGACGGCAGGCCGAGGAACTGTTGCTCTCCATCCCCGAAATCAAAACCGTGGCACGCAAGACGGGACGAGCGGAACTGGACGAGCATGCTCTCGGCGTGAACGTATCGGAAATAGAAGCACCATTTGAATTGGAAGACCGTAGCCACACCGAAGTTTTAGAGGATGTGCGACGTAAATTGTCCGTCATATCGGGAGCGAACATCGAGATAGGACAACCCATCAGCCATCGTATAGATGCCATGCTGAGCGGTACGCAGGCCGGCATCGCCATCAAACTGTTCGGCGACGACCTGAACAAAATGTATCAAATCGGCAACCAAATCAAATCGGCCGTCAGCGACGTGAAGGGCATAGCCGACCTGAATGTGGAACAACAAATCGAACGTCCGGAACTGAAAATCGAACCGAAACGGGAAATGCTGGCCCGATACGGCATCTCATTACCGCAATTCAACGAGTTTGTCACGGTGAACATGGGAGGAGAAGTCGTATCGCAAGTGTACGAGAAAGGGCGCTCGTTCAACCTCATCGTCCGTTCGGCAGAAGACAACCGCAGCACAATGGAGCGTATCCGTAATCTGATGATCGACGATGCGCAAGGTAACAAAGTGCCCTTCTCGTATGTGGCCGACATCCGGTCGTCCATGGGGCCGAACACCATCAACCGCGAAAACGTGAAACGCAAAATCGTCATCTCGGCCAATGCCAGCGGGCGAGACATGCGCAGCGTGGTGAACGACATCCGCAGCCGGATAGACGAAAAAGTGAAACTGCCCGAAGGTTACCATATCGAATACGGCGGCCAGTTCGAAAGCGAAGAGTCGGCCAGCCGGGTGTTGTTGCTCACATCGTTCATCAGCATCGTAGTCATCTTCCTGTTGCTTTACTTCCAATTCCGTAATGCAGCGCAGAGCGGAGTCATCCTGCTCAATCTGCCCCTGGCATTAATCGGCGGTGTGTTCGCCCTGTTGCTGACCACCGGAGAAATCAGCATTCCGGCCATCATCGGATTCATTTCCCTCTTCGGTATTGCGACACGCAACGGAATGTTGCTCATCAGTCACTACAACACATTGCGCGAAGAAGGATTGTCGTTGCGGGAAAGCATCCTGCACGGGTCGCTCGACCGTTTGAACCCCATCCTGATGACCGCACTTTCATCGGCTCTTGCCCTTATTCCGCTGGCCCTTCGGGGGGATCTTCCGGGCAACGAAATCCAGAGTCCGATGGCCAAGGTGATATTGGGCGGCCTGCTGACCTCAACTTTCCTGAATGCCTTTATTATTCCTATTATATATGAATGGATGAACCGTAAAAGTGTCCGTTCCTGAACAAAAACGATAGTCATGAAAAGAATCATTCTTATCACAACCGTTTGCGCCTGTGGCTTGCTCCCTTTGCAGGCCCAAAGCGTGGACGAAGTGCTGCAGAGTGTGGCACAACATAACAAATCCATCCAGGCACAACAAAAAAACGGAGAAGCTGAAAAGATAGGTATTGAAGCCGAAAACAGCTTGGAGGACCCTACGGTGGAATATAGTTCTTTCTTTAGCAAAGGAGTCAACGGACAGTCCGGCTCCGAATTGGTCGTATCACAAGGATTCGACTTTCCCACGGTATATAACAGCCGTAACCGTGCCGGACGAGACAAGAAAGAAGCCGTAGACTACCGTGCCGAAGCCTTGCGCCGCAACGTGCTGCTCGAAGCCAAAACCCTTTGCCTGGACATGATACGGCTGAACCGGCAAAGAGACCTGCTGGACAAACGCATGCAAAATGCCGACGAGCTGTTGGCCTTGTATGAAGAGCGGTTGAGAGCCGGTGATGCCACAGTCATCGAAGTGAACAAGATTAAGATGGAACGTATGAGCATACAGACAGAAGTCCTACAGAACCATACCGACCACCGCACGGCCTTGCAGTCGTTGCTGGCTCTGAACGGCAACATGCCGCTCACTTTCGAAGGACGGGAATATCCCACAATCCCGACAACCCTAGATTTCGAGGCTTTATGCGATGAAGTCCTCGGCCAAGATGCCGAACTCAAAGCCGCCGAGGCCGACACACGGGCAGCCGAACGCAACCTTACGGTCAACCGTCAAAAATGGTTACCTAAACTGGAAATCGGTTACCGCCGGAACACGGGAGAAGGCAGCAAAGAGCACGGTTTCCTCGTAGGAGGCTCCATTCCGTTGTTTTCCAACCGCAGACAGGTGAGAATGGCACAGGCACAATCTATCGGCACACGTTTGCAAGCGGACGAAATACGCCTGAAAGCAGAAGCCGCCTTGCATTCCGGTTTCAACGAACTTCAACAACTGGGACGAGCCATGTCGGTATACGACCAGCCCCTGATGACACAGACTCTCGAACTGCTGAAAGAAAGCGTAAAAGGCGGCGAACTGTCCGTGACGGACTACTTTGTGGAAGCCGACCAGATTTACCGCAACCTGCAAGCCTACATGGAACTGGAATGCCAATATCAGAAAGTGGCAGCCACGCTGTATAAGAACAGGTTATAGATGCAAACATTCTGCCGGAAAAAGAAAAAGGAAAAAGATTCTCGTCAAATTGTGTGCGTATGTCAGTTACTTTTTCTAACTTTGCCGGAAAGGAAAACGCATTATTAAATCATCAAGAACATGGAAAAGAATTTTTTGCAGAATTTCTCTTTGGAAGGTAAAGTTGCTTTGGTTACCGGAGCATCTTACGGAATCGGCTTCGGTATCGCTACGGCTTTCGCACAATGCGGCGCTACCATCGTATTCAACGACATCAAGCAGGAATTAGTGGACAAAGGACTGGCCGCATATAAGGAAAAAGGTATAGAAGCCCACGGTTACGTGTGCGACGTGACGGACGAAACTGCCGTCAATGCCTTGGTTGCCCGTATCGAAAAAGAAGTCGGCGTGATAGACATCCTCGTCAACAATGCCGGTATCATCAAGCGTATCCCGATGACGGAAATGTCGGCCGCAGAGTTCCGCCAAGTCATTGACGTGGATTTGAACGCTCCGTTCATCGTATCGAAAGCCGTTATTCCCGGTATGATCAAGAAAGGACACGGCAAAATCATCAACATCTGTTCCATGATGTCCGAACTGGGTCGTGAAACCGTATCAGCCTACGCAGCAGCCAAAGGCGGTCTGAAGATGCTGACGCGCAATATTTGCTCGGAATACGGCGAATACAACATCCAATGCAACGGTATCGGTCCGGGCTACATCGCTACTCCTCAAACCGCTCCGTTGCGTGAACGTCAACCGGACGGCAGCCGCCATCCCTTCGACAGTTTCATCGTGGCCAAGACTCCTGCTGCCCGTTGGGGTACTCCTGAAGACCTGCAAGGTCCGGCCGTGTTCTTGGCTTCGGACGCTTCCAACTTCGTCAACGGTCTGGTATTATACGTAGACGGTGGTATTTTGGCTTACATCGGTAAACAACCGAAATAAAAGTTATTTCCCCCTTTTTTAAATCCGGTGTCTTGAATTCACGACATCGGATTTTTATTATGATGAATTCCTCTCTTCTTATCTCATTTGCGGCAAAACCTACAAGAAATCCGATTTTTATGCCAAAATGATAATTATTGAATCAAAAACTCAATCTTCATTGTTTGTAACGAACTATCTTTATCTCGACTAATTCTAATGTTATATACAAAATGTTATCATGAGAAACTTTACATTGAAGCCTTTGCTATTCTGCACCGCGCTGGCAGGAATGGCATTACAAGGCACGATTAAAGCGCAAGACATTACATTTCGTGCAGCAGAAAACGAAGAAGCCGAGGCCATCGGAGTCAATACGAGCGATGGAGTACCAGTCGTAGCCGACTTCGACAACAATGGTTTTATGGATCTTTGGGCACCGGGACAAACCTATGAATGGCGCCCAACCTCGGAAGTAAACGAAGACGGTAGCGTAAAATGGGATTGGACATGGTATGACGATACCAAGCTCTCGTTCAACAACGGTGACGGCACATGGAACGTCAAAAACCGCGACAGTGGCACAGGCCTGCCCTTTGCCTACGGTGGCATCAGCAACAAGGCTTTCGACTTCAACCAGGATGGCTTGGTGGATTTCATCTATCCGAGTGTCAATGTGGGTTGGACATTCGAAGCCAAAAAAGCTCTGCTTTTGGCCATCAACAACGGTGACGGTACTTTCACCATGAAAGAAGATGCCGCGCTCTCAGAAATCAATCCCTCCCTCCAAAACAACAAATGGAACCAACAAATACAGAATACCACAATCTCTATCGCCGACTATAACAAAGACGGCTACCCGGACTTGCTGATACAGTTTGAGAATGAAAACCCGTGGGAACGTGCCGTATGGCTATTCAAGAACGTGGAGGGCGACCATTTTGAACGGGTTACCGACCCATTCATTCCTGAATTTGGCAAACCCTTTGTTCCCCAATGCGCCGGCAGCATATCCTTCGGCGATTTCAACAACGACGGATGGCCGGACATTGTATCCACCGGATGGGGAGACGGTAATGAAGAATTAGGTATCAATGGGGGAGGACAAGTACATTTTTACCGTAATATGAAAGATGGTACATTCCAGCTCGCCGACACCGATTTCGGAGAAATCAACGCCATTTCCGAGAAACTAAACTTCCCTTATGGTGAGGAACATTTCATCACCGTCGTAGACTATGACCAAGACGGCAAACAGGACATCCTTGTTTTCGGACAGACAGGTTTCCAAGGAGAAGCCATATACGCTCAAAATGGCAAAGTAGCCCTGATGCTGCGTAATGTCTCAACTGATGAGAAGTTTGCTTTTGAAGAAGTTGAAACCCAACTTTATCCTTTGTCGGGCGCAAATGTCCGTTTGGCTTCATTGGCTGATTTCAACGGAGACGGTTGGATAGATTTCGTAGCCAGAGGATGGAACGGAGATTGGCATACGGCTATCTCAAGCAGTACCGGCTCATACGACGGTTACTACATCACGGAGGATGTTCCTGACGCGGAAGACAACACCGATCCTATCCGTATTAAGGAAGCCTACATGGCACACGGCGACCTGAACAACGATGGTCTGCTCGATTTGTTTACGCAAGAAAATTGTGACCGTTTGTCTTGGACTATTAATACCACCGAACCTGATTACGGTATACAAATCCCCGGAGCACCCGAGGATGTGAAAGCCGAATACAATTCGGATACGAAACAACTCACCGTAACTTGGGCTGAAAGTTACACTCCCGACACAGAGAGCAAAGCTTTCTACAACCTGTATTTAAAGAATAAAGCTACGGGCAAAACCTTTATGATAGCCCCGGCCAACCCTGAAAACGGCAAACAACTTACATACACCGCATTTTCCGGTTATGTGAACCCTACTTCCTATACCTTTGAGGGAGTGGAAGAAGGCAACTACACCGTCGGAGTACAGGCCGTGACTTATTCTTGGCAAGCTTCCGAGTTCTCCACCACAGATGTCAACCTGAACGAAAACCCGACTTCCGCTTTCACCGTAGTGTCTACCGACCCGTCTGGGCGGAAAGAAATCGAGTCGCTCTCCCACATCACGTTGAACTTCAACGAGGAAGCATACCCCAATGCCATGGAAGACGCACCGGCCATTACCCTGACCAACGACGCATCGGAAGCTTTGGACATCACCCTGAAGAAAGTAAACGGACAGGCCAAGCAGATACAAATCATACTGCCGCCCACGATTGAAGCCGGTACATACACGCTCACCGTACCCGAGAAAGCCGTCTGCCGCACCAACGGAGACTGGAACACGACCTTTACAAAGACGTTTACCACCACCGGAATAACGGCATATATACCTACTGGCATCGAAGGAGACGAAGGCAACTATGGCTCTTTGAAAGATTTTACCCTCACTTTCCCGGAACAGACAAACGCACTGGTAAATCCCGAAGCAACCACATTGGCTTATATGGTGAACAACGATAACGATTACCAAGTTCCGGCCACACTCTCACAAGGCAACAGACCCAACCAGATCAAACTCACGTTGGACGAAGAACTGAAAACAGAAGGCTCTTATACCCTCATTATCCCGGAAGGCATGATTCAACGCGTCATCTTCACGGAAACAACGGAAGAAAACGCAGAAAACACCACGGTATTGCTCACCTCGCCCGAAATCAAGTACGACTATACCATCGGACTCGACTTCGCCCCCACTGGCATCACGCCTGCCGCAGGAAAAGTATTCTCCTTGAAAGACTTCACCATAAAGTTTGCCGAGGGGACAGTACCGCAGCTCAACGAAGAATCCGCAAACCAGGCCTACTTGCTCAACAGCAAAAACGGCAACCAAGTAGCCGCCACGCTGGCTATCGGTACGAACACGACCGAAGTCATTGCAACATTGGCCGAAGAGGTCAGCGCAGAAGGCAACTATACTCTGGTCATCCCGGCCCGCATGATACAGCAGACGAGCATGGATGAAGGCGACGGCACAGCCGAGCCTACGGTAAAAACAGAGTATGCCCCCAACTTAAAGTATGACTACACGATTGGGCATGACTACGAACCCGTATCCATCACGCCTGCTGAAGGCACGGTGAGCTCACTGCATGAATTCGTCCTCCAATTTGTGGCAGACACCACCTATGCTACAATCAATACTGAGAATGAAGACAAGGCCTACCTTGCCGACAACAACGGGGAAAGCGTAGAGGAAGCCACGTTGGCCGCCGGTGACAATCCCAACGAAATAAAAGTCACCTTGGCAAATGAAGTAAACACGAAAGGTACTTACACGTTGGTTATCCCGGCCAAGATGATCCAACAATCAGCCGGAGAAGAAAATCCGACTATCGTAGACTATGCTCCGCAACTGGAATTCATTTTCACCGTTACGGACGGACAAAGCATAGAAAGTACCCTGAATGGAGCAAGCACGGCAGAAGTCTATACCATCAGCGGAATACTGATAAAGAAAAATGCCACACGTGAAGACCTGAAAGGCTTGAAGAAAGGCATTTATATCATCAACGGAAAGAACATGCTTGTGAAATAAGAGCTACAAGCCGGTTTAAATAAACCGACAGAAACGACAAAGGGCTGCCCCGCCACCTGCACGGGACAGCCCTTTTTCCATCCTTTCGGAGAACATAGTATCCTCAAAAATATTTTCCTATCCTACAATGAAACCTCACCGGTCCGCCAACGATGCCAACAGTTCACGGAATGTTTTCTTCAGTATCGGGTGTACCACATCCGGCGCCACTTCGGCCAAAGGCTCCATGACAAAACACCGCTCATGCATCAACGGATGGGGTAAGGACAAATGCACTTTCCTGCCTTCTGTTCCGGGAACATCGAAATCCTCCTCTACTACCGCATCGCCATAAAGCAACAAGTCAATATCAATCGGTCGGTCGGCATACGTCCTGCCCACACTCTTACTACGCCGCCCCAATTCACGTTCGGCCGCCTGCGTAATACGGAGAATCTCTTCCAGCGTCTTCTCTGTACACAATACTGCCACGGCATTCAGAAAAGGGTGGTCAGAGCAGAACCCCCAAGGTTCCGTTTCATAAAAAGCGGACAGGCTTTTCAATCCGCCTATCCGCTCAACCAATATCTCTACAGCCCGGTGCAACAACCGTTCACGATCGCCCAGATTGCTGCCCAAACCTAAATATAAGTCTGTCATCAATCGTTCAATATAAGCATGGCATCACCGTACGTCCCGAAACGATAACCTTCTTTCAACGCTTCTTTATACCCTTGCATCACCAGGTCGTAACCGCCGTAGGCTGCCGTCAGCATGAGCAGCGTGCTGTAAGGCATATAGAAATTAGCCACCATGCAGTCTGCCACATTGAACTCATACGGAGGGAAAATAAACTTGTTGGTCCAGCCCGTAAACTCCTTTAAATGTCCGTCCGTACCTACCGCCGTTTCTATCACGCGCTGCACTGTGGTACCCACAGCACATACGCGATGCCCGCCGTCCTTTGCCGCATTGACGATGCGACAGGCATCCGCCTCCACAAACATCTCCTCGCTGTCCATCTTGTGCTTGGTCAGATCTTCCACGTCGATATCACGGAAATTACCCAACCCGCAGTGCATCGTGACGTAAGCAAAATCCACGCCCTTGATTTCAAGCCGCTTCATCAGCTCCCGCGAGAAATGAAGTCCGGACGAAGGGGCTGTCACCGCTCCCTCGTTACGGGCAAAAATACATTGAAAACGTTCCATATCCTCGGGTTCGGCCGGACGCTTCACAATATGTTTGGGCAGCGGAGCCTCGCCGAGCGCATATAAGGCTGCCTTGAACTCATCGTGCGGTCCGTCGTACAGAAAACGAAGCGTACGCCCGCGCGAAGTCGTATTGTCGATGACTTCTGCCACCATGGAATCATCTTCACCGAAGTACAACTTGTTGCCGATACGAATCTTACGAGCCGGGTCGACCAACACATCCCAAAGACGCAAATCCTCGTTCAGTTCTCTCAACAAGAACACTTCGATACGGGCACCCGTCTTTTCCTTGTTGCCGTACAGGCGGGCCGGGAACACCTTGGTATCGTTGAAGATAAATACATCCTTATCGTCGAAATAGTCGAGAATGTCTTTAAAATACTGGCGATGCTCGATATCTCCACTCTTCTTATGCAACACCATCAAACGGGATTCGTCACGATGGTGCGCGGGATACTGAGCAATCTGTTCTTCAGGTAACTTGAATTTGAATTGTGACAGCTTCATATAGAATAGTTCTCTTATATTGATTAATTATCTTCTGTTATCTCTATCGTCTGGCGATTCAACCATTCGGCAAAATCATCCAGTTTCAGGCAGTCTTCCACTCTGACCGCTCCGATTCGCGTACGGCGTAAGGCCGTCAGGTGGGCGCCGCTCTTCAAGGCCACCCCGATGTCGCGGGCCAACGCCCGGATGTAAGTACCTTTGCTGCACACCACCCGGATGACAATTTCCGGCAGTTCGCATCGCAACAGTTCCAGTTCGTCGATGACCAAGGTCTTGGCTTTCAGTTCCACCTCTTCCCCTTTCCGGGCAAGGTCGTAGGCACGTTTCCCGTTCACCATGCAGGCCGAAAAGGCGGGAGGCACCTGCTGTATCTCGCCGACGAACTTCTTCAGCGTCTCCTCCACCAGTCCGCGGGTAATGTGCTCCGTGGGATAGGTGGCATCTATCTCGTGCTCCAGGTCGTAAGAGGGGGTGGTGGCGCCCAACCGGATGGTGGCGACGTACTCCTTCGTGTGGTACTGGAATTCTTCGATCCGTTTCGTGGCCTTGCCCGTACAGACAATCATCACCCCCGTAGCAAGCGGGTCGAGGGTACCGGCATGGCCTACTTTCAGCTTTTTCATCTTTATCCGCCGGCAGATGTGGTAACGCGCATGCCCCACAACCTTGAACGATGTCCATCCCAGCGGTTTATTGAAATACAGGACTTCTCCTTCTTTAAAATTCATCCGTATCAGTTTATCCGTTAATCAAGCTCACTGCCAGCGTCGCAGCACCGGCTATCGCACAGTAGATGGCAAAATAAATCAGCTTGCCCTTCTTCACGATATTTATCATCCACTTGCAGGCCAGGCAGCCCGAAACAAAAGCAGCCAGGAAGCCTACCATCAGTGAGAGTGCCGGGATATCCCCTGCAATAGCCTCACCCTTCATCATCTTCATTCCGTCCAGCAGCGCCTCGCCCAGGATGGGGGGCATCACCATCAGGAAAGAGAACTGCGCCAGCTTCGCCTTGTTGTCGCCCAGCAACAGACCGGTGGCAATGGTGCTGCCCGAACGGGAAAGCCCCGGAAGCACCGCACATGCCTGTGCCAGACCGATGATAAAGGCATCCTTCATGCTGATGTTCTCCTTCTGCCTCGGCTTATAATAATAGGAGAAAGTGAGCAGCAACGC
>OIWU01003998.1_pt1 | contig 10865 bp, 9 predicted proteins | sample 1587711 | NCBI WGS metagenome assembly OIWU01 (sample SAMEA3888909, study PRJEB22519) | human gut metagenome | biome: human gut; feature: human-associated habitat; material: faeces | place: Denmark | collected 2010 | reverse complement strand
GGGTAGCATCAGCGAGGGTCTGTTCAACGACGGGGAGGAGCACTTCTTCGAGGAGGACCGCTCTGTTTGTGTTTTTCGCTGGCATCACGCCTAGGAGGAGGAGGTCCGCGAGATTCTGAACAGCGGCAGTGGCAAGAACAGAGAGGACGAGAAGATCGTCATCATGAAGTGGATGGTCGCCGTTTGTGTTCTTTTTTACTGTTTCACGGTTTTAGCAACTCAGCAAGGGTGTGGACGTGTCGGCCTACTTCCCCGACGTGGTGAAGCTCGTGATTTGCCCCAGCGTGGAGCTGAAACACTACGTCTACCTCTACCTCACACATTACTGCGACTACAACGAGTCCTGCCGAGAGAACGCGCTTCTGTCTGTCAACACCTTCCAGCAGGACATGGCTGGAAAGAATCCCGTCCGCCCTCTCCTCCGCTCTCACACATAGCGCATTCGCGCGCTGGCGCTCCGCGTGATGACGTCCATTCGCGTGCCCGAGATCTGGCAGCTGCAGCTGATGGCTGTCCAGAAGTGCGTGGTGGACAGCGTTCCCTTCGTGCGAAAGATGGCTGCGCACGCGCTCCTGAAGCTGTACGAGTGGGACCCGAGCCAGGAGGAGAGCATCATCGCCATTCTGAAGAAGCTGCTGCGCGAGAATAATTCTCTCGTCAATTCGTCATCTATGCATCACGCATAGGTGTTCAGCAGCGCGATCATCGCGTACAGCGAGATCTGCCCGACGCGCTACGATCTGCTGGACGCGTGCTACCGCCGCATGGTGAGCATGCTGCCGGTGCTGGAGGACTCCGCACAGGTGGTGGCGCTGACGGTACTGATGAAGTACGCGCGCACGCAGTTCCTGCAGCCCACGCTAAAGGCGCTGAACGCGGCGGGCGGCGACGCGAAGGTGGTGAAGGTGGCGGTGAAGCGCGTGGCGAAGAAGGCCGACGTCTTGAAATGTTGGGGGAGGTGGGGGCGGTGAGGCGTAGCGTTCTACGCCGATGAGAGCGAGAGTGAGTCGTATAGTGACTCCTACAGCGAGGAAGAGAAGCCTGCTGAGGAGAAGGTGGAAGAGAAGGAGGAGGAGAAGGAAGAGAAGGTGGAAGAGAAGGAAGAGAAGGTGGACGAGGACCTGTTGGCGCTGCTGGACGCGGCGGAGGCGCTGCTGATGTCGCTGAACTCGGCGGTGGTGTTGGCGGCGGCGGCGCTGCTGTTGCACTTGGCGCCCGAGGACAGCAACTACGTGCTGGCGAGCGTGGCGGCGCTGATCCACTGTCTGCAGCGCGACGCCCGCTGCGCCTTCTTCGTGCTGAACACTATCGAGGAGGTCTCGGCGCTCAGTCCCAAGTACTTCGAGGACAGCATCGCCGTGGGCTTTTCTCACCATGTCTCATACACAGGCCTTCTTCCCGCGCGCGGCGGAGCCCGTGTTCATCATCCAGCAGAAGACGCGCATTCTCTGCCGCCTGCTGGACGCGGACAACGTGGACGAGGTGCTGAAGGCGCTGGAGCCGCTGTTCAACCACCCCTCCGCGCGCGTCATCACCAACCTGATCGATGTAGGCCGTGGGGGATGCCACTCATTTTCCAATAGACGCTGCTGGTGATCACGGCACGTCAGCCGTCGTCGACGCGTCTGTGCCTGCACGTGTTGCTCCAGCTGATGGACCTGCGCGCGGAAGACACGGCGATCGTGCAGGCGGCGCTGATGGGCGTGGACCGCCTGCTGGGCTCGCTGGGCGACGCGGAGAAGACGGAGACGCTGCGCTGGGTGATCCAGAAGATCGTGAGCCACGAGGGCGACGACGTGTGCGACGGGCTGCTGCGCATGCTTCTGCACCACGGCGCGATCATCCCTGCGCAGTGCGCGGAGGTGTGTCGCGTGCTGCTGAAGCGGTACGAGGCGCTGGCGGCGTCGACGCGCATGGCGCTGCTGCAGCTGGTGGTGAAGCTGGCGCTGGCGGAGCGCGAGAACGCGGTGGTGCAGAAGATGGCGGAGTACGTGATGGAGCTGAACGGGAAGGATCTGGACGTGGAGGTGCGCGTGCAGGCGCGCAACATCAAGGCGGTGGGCGTGGGTGTGGTGTGTGAGGGGTAGTTGTACTGCTCGGACAACGAGGCGATGGTGAAGATTCTGGAGGCGGTGCTGAACAGTGACAACCGCGCGAACGAGGTGGGTGTGCGAAGGTGGCGTAAGGCGTAGTACCTGTCGGAGTGCCACCTGGACGACTTCTACATCGGCTCCCTGTCGCTGGTGGTACGGGCTGTGGAGGCGTGTGAGGCGTAGCTGAACCAGCAGTGCCGCGGGTACGTGCCGCTGCCGGAGTGGACGGAGACGCCGGTGCCGGGCGAGTGCCGCGACCCCGAGGCGATCGAGGCGAAGGAGCGTGCGGCGGAGGAGGCGAAGGAGAAGCAGAGAAGACAGGAGGCGAAGAAGGCGAAGAAGGAGGCGAAGGACTCGAAGGAGGAGTACTCGGACTATTCGTATTATTCGTACTCGGACGAGGAGGAGAAGCCGAAGGAAAAGGAGGTGAAGGAGAAGAAGGACTCGAAGGAAGAGTATTCGGATTACTCGTACTCGGACTATTCCTACTCGGAGGAAGAGAAGGAGGAGAAGCCCGTTGAGAAGAAGGAAGAGAAGAAGGAAGAGAAGAAGGAAGAGAAGGAAGAGAAGAAGGAAGAGGAGTATTCGGACTATTCGTACTCCGATTATTCCTACTCGGATAAGGAGTGATTGTCGTTATTGCCATTGGCTATTTTCAAAACATAACGTTTACGTACTGCCCGCCCTCTTTTGGGGTGGACCCCGCTTGCTTTAACGCCCTCGCCATGTCCGACTTCTGGGCTCGTATGCCTCCTTTCAGAGACAGTATATTCCTCCCGTCGGTCCGATTTCTCGGTAGCCTCCGCTCGGAATGCTTGTTCTTGGGTTATGTTTGTTTTTCACTCGTCTCGTTGTTGGTCGTCGGTTCGGTCGTCGGTTGTTCGGTGTTGCCGTCGGTCGTCCGTCGTCTTGTCGTCCGTCGTCCGGTTGGTCGTTGCCGTCGGTCGTCTTGTTGTCGGTTGTCGGTTGTCGGTCGTTGTCGTCGTCCGTCAGTCGCTGGTCGTCGCTGGTCTTGTCGGTCGTCGGTCGTCCGTTTCCCTTCCCGGTCCTTCGGCTTCCGAACTGTCGAGGGACTCTCTCCCCAACAGCCTTCCACCACGGTCGCCCCGTCTGTCTTCTTCCGCCTCCAGGGCTACTCACTGTCAGCCAGCTTTCCTCCTCTCGGCTTCAGTTGACTCTTCCGACAACCGTTCGGGGTGTCTCGCCCGCGCCTCCCTTCGGTTTCCGCCTCCTGGCTTCCGCTCGTCGGCTTCCGCCTCTGGGTCCGCTTCGCTCGTCCACTTCCCCTCCTCGTCTTCGAGGCTCCCTTCTCCTCCTTGGCTTTCCCCAGGCTTCTCGAGATCGCCTGGTTCCGTCCTGTCCTCGTCGCCTCGCCGGTCTCGGCAAACCTCTCTCGGGCCTGTCCCGCGCCATTCCCTCCGGTCGCTTGGCCTCCCCCGAGGGTTTCCTTCTTTACGAGTTCCGCTCCTCGGGTTCGTTTCCGCGCTTCCTTCTGGGTCCCTTCTGGGTCCCTTAGGGTCGTCTTTCTTGGCCTCCCTCCCACACTTCTCCGGTCGGCCAGTTCACCCTTGCCGTCTCCCGGCTATTCATGACTTGCCGTGGGTCAGGTCCGATTCACACTTCCCGGGATCGTGCTCCTCCTTCCCTTCCTCGGCCTCGGGGGTTTTCTCCTCACTTCGTGAGGGCGCCTCCATCCCTCCTCTTCACGTCATGCACTTCCTTTCTCTCCCCCATTCTTTCTTTGCCATGACGGGTTTTTGGCTTTCGCCCACTCTTTACTTCGTTCCCTACTCCTCATTCTCTTCCTACCTTCCTTGGGTCCTTCTCCACTTCTGATCTGCATTCCGTGATTTCCTCTCCTTTGCGATCCTTCTTCTTCTATCCTCCTTCTTCTCTTCATTCTGAGCTAGGATCTTCATTTGGCGAAAGATTTTATGAACAACGGTACTCTTCCCCATTCATTTATCGCCTTCCACTTTTCATTTATCACTATCCAGTATTCATTCATCGCCTTCCACTTTTCAGTTTCCGTTATCTACGATTCCCTTCTCCAAATTCATCCCCTTGCATTGCTCTCATCGCATTGCACTTACCACTCGCCATGGTAGTCCTTCTGTCACTCATTCCCATTAGCATGTCATGGCTTGCGAAATGCGTGACTACTCTCTCCCAGAATAGAGTAGAACGGGTCTGTGCATCGTCTAACCGTGTGCATTGCCATTCGTTCGTGCATGTCTGCTTTCCGTTCTTTCCTTTTCGGTTTTCGCTTTTTCCGTCCTTCTTGTTGTCATTACACTATCCTCAGAGTTGTTAGGAGGCAAGGACATCCTGTCCATCCCGTTTTGCGTTTTGTTCACTCTCTGCGAAGATAGTACTCATTTTCACGTCGTTTGCGGTGCATAGCTACGGGGAGAGTGTGGATCATTGGCATGCAAGCACTGTCCATTGCTATTGATTTGGACACGTCAATTCCCTTGCTTGGGAGTTCGAAAGGCAGTGCAGAAATCAAATGCGGGTGGAATTCCCGAATGGCCATCCTGGTTGAAGAACTGAAGGGTCCTTTATATGGAGGCCGAGTTGTGGTGAAACAAACAGGAGAAGGAGCCAGAGACGCTTCATACTCGCTAATCAGCTTCTGCCGCTTCTGATATGTGCTATTCAGGTACACTGCCAACACGTACGCGCCTTCCAGGGATATCTGGTAATCTAAGAGCAAGTCGTCTTCCTGCTTCTCGTCGAGTGAGCTGGGTTGGTGGCTCGTGCGGGGAATGGGGGGTGGCTGGAAGGAGACGGAGACGGTAACAGGTTTGTTCGCGGTTCTTGTAGCACCCTGATTCGCGGTTCTTGTAGCACCCTGATTCGCGGTTCTTGTAGCATCCTCTCTGAGAAGGCGGGCGGCTTCCTGATTCGCCATGCGGGCAGCGTTCTTCTTCATGTCGGGAATCACATTCCATCGAGTCGTGGTGGAGTCTGCTCGTTGACAAGCGTTGATCAGGGCGGCTCGTTGCATCTCGCTGGTGAGTCCGGGGAGGGCAAATTCGGTGGCAATACGCTTGTTGCGAGGAGTGAAAACGCTGTCCAGAAGCACTTCGTCACTCGACTCCGTGTTGGGGCGAATCTTCCCCAGCACCAACTCCAGCGTGTCCCATATGTCGTTGATGGTACCTCTGGAATGGAGGAGCGTCCTGATCATGAAACGCCGCTCATTCTCAAAGGCGGAGCATTCCGCGATGTGGTGGTAGGGCGTCTCCTTCACCTTCTCCCTGCAGCAGGGACACACGTCCTCCCTTCCCCTTTTCCCCTTGGCTACCTTGACCGCCCGAACGATCTCCCACATGTGGGTACGTATCTGCAGCAGCTGCTGGAACCCCCTCCCCAGCTGGGGGTTGACGTACCACATGTCCATGAAAGAACGTCTCCACAGTAGGCCCTCCTTCAGGTACAGCGTGCAGGAGGATGCCTTTTCCATTTCACTCTTCGCGTCCCTCCACAGTCCTGGCCAGATCATGTCGAGTTGCTGCTCATTGGCGCAGTACCACGAGAAGTAGTATCCTTCCGCACTGTTGCTGTTGCAGAAGTCATTCCGCAGGGTGAACTGCAGTCGCTTGAGGTTATCCTTGTACTCGCTGTCCTTGCTGAGCTTCTTCGTCCACAGCGTGTTCCCCTGGGTCCGTATCGTCTTCAGGATCGGAGTCTGGGTCGTGCTGAAGAAGGGTTCCGTGCTCATCAGGTGAGCGAGTACCGCAGACATCTCCTTTCCCTTGTAGGCAACCGACAGTCTCTTCTTCATCAGTTGCATGTGAAGGGGGACGATGTCCAACTCCAAGTAGGCAACGTACTTGCCCATCTTCAGCTTGGAGTACGACTGGATGATGTAGCTCATCGCCCTGTACAGAATGCTCTCCACGAGGCCTTCATTCTTCAGGGAGACGGCCCACACTTCTGCACCGTAGCTGAGGAGGGGCATGAACACTGCCTTCAAGACGTGCACTCGGATGGGGGCGGGAATGCAGAAGTTGGTCAGGAAGCGAGCCATGAAGTTTAGTTTCGTTTTGGCGACTTGAACACGCGCTTCGACCATTCTGCGCAAGTTCAGGTCCTGGGTGATCACCAGTCCGAGGTACTTGTACTCTTCGACAGGGCTGATTTCCTTGCCTTGCAGCAGCCACTTCTCTCCTGTTGCTCGGATTCTTCTCTCCAGCTCTTCTTTCCCCTTCGGGGTGAACTTCATCACTCCGCACTTGCTCTGACCAATGGTCATCTCCCACGTGTCTGCCCACTCGGAGACCTGCGCCATCAGGGACCGGAGCTGCAGCTCACTCGGCGCAAAGAGGCACACATCATCGGCATAGAGCAGACAGTCGACCTTCGGCCACCACCGGTCCGGTCTACATGGCGCTTCTGGCAGAATGTCGTTGATGAACAGGGAAAACAGAATTGGGCTCAGCGGGCATCCCTGACGCAGGCCGCGCTGGAGAGGGAACTCTCTCGAGTACACGCCGTTTATCCTCACTTGCATCGTGGAATGACTGTACAGAGTCTCGATGAAGTGATAGACCCGGCCCGTAATGCCGTACGCACGCAGCTTATGCAGCAATGCCTGATGGGGGACAGTGTCGTAGGCCTTCTGAAAGTCGATGAAGCAGGCATACGGCCCCTTCTTGTATTTCTCCTTTTCACTTTCACTCATCGACTCCATCAGTCTGTTGAATAGCAAGTCCATCTCGAATGCTATCGATGGGTCCACCTCTCTCATTCTCTGTTCATCCGCACTTCTCTGTGTCTGTTCATCCATCCTTCTCTGTGTCTGTTCATCCACACCTCTCTCAGATTGCACAGATTCCACAGATTGCACAGCTTGGGCAGGGTTGTACGCTTCATTACGATCAAACTTCCATCTCTGGATGATTTCGATCAGGGCGAGGACATGTCCTGCACACTGCATCCCAGGACGGAAACCCGCCTGCGCATCTGTCAGCTGACCATCCAGTGTGTTTTGCAGTCTCTGTGCCACAACGGAGCACACAATCTTCAGCAGTACATTCATGAGACTAATGCCTCTGTAGTTTGCCGGATCACCCGAATCACCCTTCTTGAAGATTGGAACCACGACGGAGATCATCATTGACGAGGGTATGAATCCATTGAACAGAGTGTTCACCGCGTCCACCAAGCGATGGAACAGCTCCACACCACCACCCTCCTTTCGGGCATCTCTCACGATGGCCTTGTACACTTCCACAGGGATGTTGTCATTTCCCGCACTCTTGCCGTTCTTCATCGCATGGATGGCGTAGATCACTTCCTGGGCTGAAATGTCCGCGTCCCACACTTCCTTGTCGTACTCCACCTCGCCTTTGGGCTTGTTCACTGCTTTGTCCGCCCAGTACGTGGCGTTCTGGCTGTGTCCATCACCGGCGCAATACAATTTCTCAAAGTACGCAGCCCACTTTTCGCAGAGAAGAGTCTCATCCGTTATGACATTTCCTTCCTCGTCCTTGAGCATCCCCGTGACGCGACCTGAAGCGCATAGGATCCTCTTTGCCTCCGCGTCAATACGGTTGTTCGCCACCACCCAGAAGTCCTTCATTCTCTTCCGCATCAGCAGCTGGCAGCACTTCTTGGAGAAGTTCACGTCTTCATCCAGTCGATGTTTCCTCACAATCGATCTGGCCAATCGGATCAATTTGGTTTCATCCTCCATTTCCTTCAGAGTGAGATTACGGCGAATGCCCGTCTTCCTCTCCTCTCGTCTATCTGCCAGGATTCTGTTCTTCTTACGAATCACTCTCGATTCGTGACCGTTCAGGTGCAAGCCCCGCTTCTTAGGTTTTAGTGCTGCAACGAAATGCTTCCTCTTCAGCAGATCCCACAACGCCTTCACGAACTGCTGTACAGCATCCTTACTCTTCCGCCCTTCCAACTCCGGATTTCTCCCCGCATCGAAAATGGGCGAACGGGCCACTTTCTGGAACCCGTGAAGGAGACGATGTCGCTGCACCTTCTCGATCGCCTTACTCGCTCTGGTGCGCTCCTGCTTCAGGACCGTCGTGACAATGTAATGGTCCGAGATGATCATCTCCTTCTGGTGATGGGCGACGCAGGCGGTCTTCTTGAGTGTGCTGGAGGGATTCACGAGAATGTAGTCGATGACCGTCCCGGCCTGGAATGTCTCTGCCACGCCTTCGAGGGGCAGTATGTCCAGCGGGATGTCATTCGTCTCCAGAAAGGTCTTCAGCTGGGCAGGGGTGTGATTGAAGTCGCCCAGCACGATCAGCGGGTCGTTTGGGTATTTGCGCAGGCGGTTATGCAGAGCTTTTGCCAGCTGGCTCAGCTGATTCTCACGTAAATCCGCACCCTCCGTCGGTATGTAGACGGCGCAGATGATGATATGCACGCCATTCTGGGCAACCTTCACCCAGATGATGTTGTTCGTGGAGCCCGATAGGATGTAGCACTGAAGTCCTCGCTTCACTAGCACGGCACATCCGCGCATTCCGGTAGAGAGGAGCGGAGGGCGGAGTTCCATCACGTAGTAGCCGGCGATGTTGAAGGGAGGACTATCGAAAACGCGCTGCGTCTCCTGTAGGGCCAAGACATCCAAGTGGAGTAGCTCGCAGAGATCTTGAATGTCGCACTCCTTATCGGTGGTGGTGGAAACATTCAGGGTTCCCATTTCGGGTGCCAATGGACCAGCACCAATCACAGTGCACACTCGTCCTGATTGGAGGCGCCTTATGCTTCGGGTGGTACTTCAGAAGGGCCACTCGAGCATGCTCCTGTGCAAGGATTGCCTTCAAAGCCGGCGCGATCTTCTGGCAGAGTAGACCGTGATGTCTAACACTCCAGGAGGAGTTTCTGCCGAGCTTGTGCATCTTTGTGATGCAGATAGCCGTCAGTTGCACACCCTGCATCTTCGCCGCTTGCTTCAGCCTTTCTCTGAGTCTCTTCTCGCTTGCCTGGTTGTAGTTGTAGACGCGTATTTCCGCATTCGGGTAGTTTGCATTGACAGGCCATGGGGTGGGAGTCACTGGGTTCGCGATGGGAGTTGGAGAAGTGGTGGGAGAGGCAGCAGCAGAGGCAGTGGGAGAGGCAGTAGATGGAGTTGGAGAGGCAGTGGATGGAGTGGGAGAGGTGGCAGATGCAGCAGCTGGAAGTGGGAAGGAGGGAATCGGAATCACCTCATACTCAAGCGAGTCAGAGTCCTCCGTTGTAGGGGTTGAAGTAGTCTCATCTTCCTCTTCCCATTCCATGTCCTCGTCATCCATCTCCACGGACATGGACACTTCCGTACTGACGGCACGGGTCTTCCTTCCGTACCGCGTTACGTGAAATTCCTCCTGCTCGTTCTCTGTGTCTGGAGCACTAGCCAGGTCAATCACCATGTCCTCTATTTGTGATCGAACAGCCTCATCTCTACCATCCTCCATCATATACACCTCATCCGCAACGGAGACTCCGTCCATGTCCTCCTCCGTGGATTCCTCCGTGGATTCCTCCGTGGATTCCTCCGTGGATTCCTCCTCCATCATCGCAGACTCGGATAACTCCCTACTATTATCAGTCACTCATCACCCCATACACGTCCATCGCGTTTTGGTACGATGCGCCCTCCTCAATCTCCATTGACGAAATCGGGCCCTTTTCGGTTGCATCAGATTCCGGTTGTTTCGGAAGCTGAGAGCCGCTATCCGATATGGACTACTCTTCAGCAGATGCTCTGTTCCTCACCTCATGGTTTCTCTTCAGGCCTCGGAAGAAATTGCGAATTCTCGCAAACATCTTTGCTTTGGATGTAGGAAAGCAAAATAAGAAAAAATTATGAGTTAGACGAAACAACTGAAACAAGCGAGTGAATCAGTTCAGTCAACGAACTCGATACTGGAATGTCCTTAACGGAATCTTGGAAGAAGACTGAATGTGTGATGCGCTCTGCATTCCCAACCAGAATGAAGCAATGAAATGGAGAAACAACGCCTAGAACGCAGATTCATTCCTGCCAGCCTTTGGGACCGAAACGAGGATTGGAATGGGTTCTATCGGTCGTCATCGAATGCCCAGAAAGGGTGCTCTTGTGGGACTTCATTCTGGGATGGACAAGCAAACAGATTCTATCCGCGAAACTGGTGTCAAGACGCCTTTGCACAAATTGCTTCCATCCGCAAGGGTATCCGAGAAACTGAATCACTGATGAAGCGGAGCAGACGTATCCCTTCCTCTCATCTGGCTTCTGGACAACAGTTTTTTCGCGTCTATGAGGGCCATTGCAGTTTGCCTGCTCTCTTGCGAATGGAACCCTATGGCCCCTTGGTCTATTCCCTACTTCATTCTGATAGTAGGGTGGTGCTGTTTCTAGAGCCGGTTTCAGGCGCCGTCTGTGCATTCCCATTTTGACTCCACAACGAGCCCCATGCCTCTCATTCCGTTATCGTTGGTTTCCTTTCCTTCCCCATTCTTTGTTTCTCACACAATCACACACACCCCTTCATCACAGGGTCAACCCCAATTCTATCCCTAACACACTCTATCACTCACACACATTCAGTGGGCCACATTACAGCGAAAACGGAGAGGTCACCCCAAACGCGATTCTGAACAGGGGCAAATGCTTCGATCGATTCTCGCTCCTCTTCTTCTCGCTCTTTCTCCATGCACACACACTATTTCGATCTCTCCTTTTCCCATTCTCTATTTCATTCCATCCTCTCTCTCATTCTATTCTCATCTTCGCCAAAGCGATGATTAGCCAATGCAACCCCTCCTCTGCTCATT
>OIWU01003997.1_pt1 | contig 10867 bp, 11 predicted proteins | sample 1587711 | NCBI WGS metagenome assembly OIWU01 (sample SAMEA3888909, study PRJEB22519) | human gut metagenome | biome: human gut; feature: human-associated habitat; material: faeces | place: Denmark | collected 2010 | reverse complement strand
ACCGACCACTGCCCCGGCTACGCCTCCGCTGCCAAGTATATCGCGACCAGCGCGATGGAAGTGGCCCGCGATTCCCGCGTCTACAACATCGGCCAGATCACCATCATCGAGTGCATGGGCCGTCACGCCGGCTGGCTGACCGCCGCCGCGGCCCTCGCCAACACGAAGGAGCCGTGCGTCGACTTCATCTACCTGCCGGAAGTTGACTTCGACATGGACAAGTTCGTCGCCGACGTCTCCGAGTGCTACAAGAAGAACGGCAACTGCATCGTCGCCGTCTCCGAGGGCATCCACTATGCCGACGGCCGCTTCGTCTCCGAGGCCAAGACCGCCGCGACCGACGGCTTCGGCCATGCCCAGCTGGGCGGCCTTGCCGCGCTGCTGGCCAATGTCTGCAAGGAAAAGACCGGCGCGAAGGTCCGCGGCATCGAGCTGAGCCTGCTGCAGCGCTGCGCCGCGCACTGCGCGTCCCAGACCGACATCGACGAGTCCTATATGCCCGGCAAGACCGCTGTCGAAGAGATGCTGAACGGCGTCACCGACAAGATGGTCGGCTTTGAGTGCGACCGCACCAACGGCTATGTCTGCCGCACGAAGCTGTTCAACCTGAGCGACGTTGCCAACTTCGAGAAGAAGTTCCCGAAGGAGTGGATCACCGCCGAGGGCAACAACGTCACCGAAGACTTTGCCAAGTACGCCCTTCCGCTCATTCAGGGCGAGACCAAGCTCGAGAAGGAAGACGGCCTGCCCCGCTTCGCCCGCCTCAAGAAGGTCTTCGCGAAGTAATTCCATCATATCTCAAAAGGCTCCCTCCCCGAGGGAGCCTTTTTTGTTGCTCCTCTGCCGTAGCGGATGCCTTCCCTTGGGGGAAGGTGGCCCGAAGGGCCGGATGAGGGTATGGAGCACTCATCCAAATGCGATGCAGTTCGTAACTGCTCCCCGACCCTCATCGGTCACGGCTTACGCCGTGCCAGCTTCCCCAGAGGAGAAGCCTTTGGGCTGGCGACCAATGGTCGCCAGCAGAGCCGATGAGGGCATCGACCCCTACATGGTGTTGCAGAAGATCGGGCAAAATCAAAAGCCGCCGCTTCCGGGTGGAAGCGGCGGTTTTGTGTTTATTCGGCGAGCTGTTTGCCGAGGGCCTTGCAGGCCTCGATCGCTTCGTCGTCGGGCGCTTCGCAGCAGATGACACCCTCACGGACGAGATCTGCGCCGGCGGCCTTGACGTCGTTTTCCCAATCGCGCATCCATTCGCCGTCGCCCCAGCCATAGGAGCCGAACAGGCCCACGGGCTTGCCGGAGAGGCTGGACTTGACGGACTGGTACATCGGGTCAAATTCGGTCTCCTCCAGGACCTCGGCGCCCATCGCCGGGCAGCCCATGGCGACCGCGTCAAATTCCGCGACGGCGTCGGCCTTCACATCGTCGACCGTCCAGCAGGTGACGTCCGCGCCGGCTTCCTTCATGCCGTCGACGACCGCGTTGGCCATGGCCTCGGTGTTGCCCGTGCCGCTCCAATAGATCACAAGTGTTTTCTTCATAATGATTCTCCTTATCTCAGACCGCGACGGCCAGCTCGTCCATGTTTGACCCGGACTGCCAGCGTTCGCAGTAGATCTGCGTACATTTTTTGAATTTTCGGAACAGTGCTTCCGCCCGCGCCTCGTCGCCGTAGACCTTCCAGAGGCCGGCGCGCTTGAAGTTCTGCGCACGGTTTTCGATGAAGCCGCGCACGTCCTCGGGCGGATAGCTCAGAAACAGGCCGATCTCGTGCGGGAACTCCGCGCGGCCGCGCAGGCGGCGGATCAGGTCGGTCACGCAGCACTCGCAGCTCCCACAGCGATAGCCCGCCAGGGACAGGATCTCCTGTGCCAGGCCGTTTTGCAGGTCGCGCCGGAGCTCCGCCGGGCGGTAGAGGTAGAGCAGCGCATGCCCGTTTTCCAGCCGCAGCGGCAGCAAGCACAGTCCGCGCGCGGCAAAGCGCCGGTTGAACGCCCGCACCTCGGCCATCAGCTCCTCGCGCGTCTCATACGGACAGGGGAAGAGGCTCCCGGTCTTGATACCCGCCAGCGTCGGCGCGCATTGGCGGATCAGGCGTTCTTCTGACATGGTTATCCCTCCACGGTGTATTTATCCAAGATGCCGCGCAGCGCGGAAAGCGAGCTGGTGTGGCAGCGCTCGATAATGGTATTTTGCCCTTTTATTTCGCTTAATGCACCCTGGACCATCTTATGGGACATCGTGTTGGTGAAAAAAATCATCAGGTCAGGGCTGCCGAGTTTGTTGCGCAGACCGCCGGAGGGCTTGGTGAACACCTTCGACTGGCAGCGGTAGCTCTGGCAGAGGTCTTTGTAGCGGCGCTCCATACATTCGTTGCCGCCAAGAATTACAATGCTCATCTGTCGCTCCTTTCTTTGTGTTAGAGTAGTCTAACCTTTGGTTAAGGCGCTCTAACTTCTTGGGACGAGTATACCATATCCACCGGAAAAAGGCAAGAAAAATTTTTGCGTGCCTGCAAAAAATCGGCATGCAGGATGCACGCGCCGCAGCGGAGGCCCCGCGCGCTTCATCTCGGGGGCTTTCGGACGGACGATGTCCGTCCATGCACCGCAAAAAGCCGGACATTGCTGTCCGGCTTTTTGTGGTTTCCGGCCTCAGACGGCCGAGTCTCCCATGTTTTTCAGCTGTAATTGCAGCCGGTCCGCGATCAGAGCGATGAACTCCGAATTCGTCGGCTTGCCCTTCGTGTTCGAGACCGTGTAGCCGAAAAAGCGCTGCAAGGTCTCGAGATCGCCGCGGTCCCACGCCACCTCGATCGCATGCCGGATCGCGCGCTCCACACGCGACGGCGTCGTCGAAAATGTCCGCGCCACCTGCGGGTACAGCACTTTTGTGATCGCATTGATCACATCCATATCGTTCACCGCGATCATGATGGCCTCGCGTAAGTACTGATAGCCCTTGATGTGCGCCGGGACGCCGATCTCGTGGATGACCGACGTGACCAGTGCCTCGATATTGGCCTCATTCCGGCGCACCGGGGCCTTCTCGCTGCCGGCCGTGATCTCGGCGATCCGGTCCGCGACCGCCTGACAGTCGCACGGCTTGCTCATAAAATACTGCACGCCGAGCTCCGCCGCCATCGTGCCGACATATTCGGTCATAAATCCGGTCATGACCAGCGCCTGGGGAGCTCTCTCCAACTCCCGCGCCTTCTTCAGAACCGCGATCCCGTCGGCCTTCGGCAGCATCAGATCGAGCGCCAGAATGTCCGGACGGCAGGTCTGCAGCAGCTCACAGGCGCGCTCTCCATCCGCCGCCATGCCGACCACCGTAAAATTCTCATTTTCCTCCAAGGTCTGCTTGAGTCGCCCGCAGAACTCCTCATTCCCGTCCGCGAGCAGAATCCTGATTTGACGATCCATCGTTCCAATTCTCCTCCGTACTGTAAAAAAGTATAACGTTTGCTGCAGCATCTATAATGTACCATAAGTTCCCTTCTTTTTCAATTCCACCCAAACCATCTTTTCCCACATCTTCTCGTCATCCTTCGACAAAAGTCTACAAAATATCTCACGGGCGGCGGAGAATTTTCCCTCATCCGGTCGAAACCGGACAGAACTGCGAAAAAACTTCGGGCGGCGCAGCAAACGCGTTCGTACGGCAAAAAACCGCGGAGCAGGGATCTCCTGCTCCGCGGACTGCGAGCGGCTTCAGGCGGTAAACGTATAGCGCACCATTATGCCCTTGCCGTCGCCGGTGGTGATGACCGTGTCGCCGGCAGCGTTTTTCCCGCTGTCCAGGATCGGCCAGCGGCCCTGCGCGCGCACATAGGCCTCCGGGCTCTCGGCCTCGACCTCCTTGAATTCCTTCTGGCTGTGCGCTTCGCCGCCGCACGGGTTGATCGTCTCGATCAGGACTTCATATTCGTTCATGCCATTGCTCCTTTCTGTTTTCTATAGTCTACCACAATTAGAAGAAGCAATGCAAATGGGCAAAACGCCGAAATTCCCGCCAGGCGGCCTGGCGGGGAGATTTGTTATTTTTTCGCGAGGAAGCGGCGGAACAGCTCCCACAAAATGACCAGCACCTGCGCCGCCGCGCAGACGAGGAAGATCAGCTCCAGATTCGGCACGGGCAGCGACAGATAGAGCGACAGGCCCAGCGACCAGACGAGCAGCGACGTGGAGATCCCCTGCCAGAGCAGGCCCCACCAGAGGCTCGTGAACACGATGGCGAGGATCGACGCGACCGGAATCGCGTAGATGAAGAACAACCACGCCCGATACGGGATCGCGAACACGACGAACAGGAAGAAGATCAGCGTCGCCACCGCGAACGTCAGCGCGATCGACAGGATCAGGATGAACATGTGGAACCGGGGCCGGTCCTCCTTCGGCGGCTCTTCCTCGCCGATGAGGTTGCTGACCGTGATGCCGTAGAGGTCGGCGATGCGCGTGAGGATATAGATGTCGGGCAGACTCTCTCCGCGCTCCCACTTCGAGATGGATTTGTCGGAATAATTCAGCTTCGCCGCCAGATCCATCTGCGTGTCCTTGTGCGCCTTGCGGTACGCGGCGATATTTTTGGAAACGGTGCGCCGCAGGGCGGCTTCTTCGACCTGCATGGTGTCCTCCTTGCGCGATGATGCAAAACATGTTGAGAATACAGGAAATTCTACTGCCGGTAGAGTCCTTCTCTCCCACGAGTTTCCCCCATGGGAAGGGGCGGTAGGGTGACAAATGCGCCGCGCCGTGCGATACTTGTGGCAGAAGAGAGACCTGCTTTCATCCGAGCAGACTTTTCAAAAAGTATATCATACTTTTCTCGCCCGCGCAAGCGGGTGAAAACGCATCCGGCGTCTCACACACCGCGCCGGGTGCGTTTTTTTGCCTGTCGGAAGACAGGCAAAATTTTATGGCAGCACCGTGCAGCTCGCCTGCCATTGATTCTTTTTTGCGCCCATTGACGCGGCGGCGCGCATCGTGTAAAATCGTGTTAAAGATTTTGTGGGGTGAGCCATTTGAACCGGGAACTGATCGAGCAGCAGCTTTCCGCCCTTCCGCTGGCCCAATACGGCTGGATCGAGACGGCAGAGCTGGAATTTTCGGAGCGCATCCGCCGCGTCTGTGAGCAGGAATGCCCCATGTACAGCCAGACGTGGGCCTGTCCGCCCGCCGTCGGGACGGTGGAGGAGTGCCGTGCGCGGTGCCTTTCCTATCCGCATGCGCTCTACCTGACCACGCTGACCGAAGTTTCCGACATTGCGAACCTCGAAGAGACGCTCGCCACCCGCGCGCCGCACGAGGCCATCACGCGCGAGGCGCTCGCCATTTTGAAGCCGCACGTCAAGGACGTCATGGTCCTGTCCACCGAGGCCTGCGCCATCTGCGAGCACTGCGCCTATCCGGGCGCGCCCTGCCGCCATCCGGAGCTGATGTTCCCCTGCGTCGAGAGCCACGGCATCATCGTCACGGCCCTCGCGGAAAAAGAGGGCATCGAATTTTACGGCGGCAACCTCGTCACATGGTTCTCACTGCTGCTGTTCCGCGAATAGGACATCCCACGCGGACTCTTCCGGTCTCCGCTCAAATATCCGCATTGTTCCGTCCCGCGGATCGGGGAAGGCAAGGCGGTACGACCAGAGCAGCGGCGCGCTGCCCTTGCCGCCATATTTCCCGTCGCCCGCGAGCGGACAGCCGCGCGAGGCGAACTGGACGCGGATCTGATGCGTTCGCCCGGTGTGCAGATGCACGCGGACGAGCGTCCCTTCCGCGCCGGACGCCAGCGTTTCATAGTCCAGAACGGCCTCTTTCACGCCGTTTCGCTTCCGCTTTACAACGTAAGTCTTATTTTTGACGCGGTCGTGGTATAATAAGTCACGGAGCGTTCCGGATGCTTCTGCCATCGGCTTTGTCAGCACCGCGAGATAGTCCTTCTCCATGCGCCCCTCCTGGATCGCGCGGGAGAGCGCCGCCGCAGCCTGCTTCGTCCGGGCATAAACCATCACGCCGCCGACCGCCTGGTCGAGCCTGTGGACCGGATAGATCTCGCCGCCGACTTCCGCGGCCAGCCGCACGGGCATGGCGTCCAGCCCTTCGCCCTGCGACGGGATGCCGGCCGGCTTGATGCACACGACATACGCCGCGTTCTGTTCCAGAATTTCCATTTGCCTCACCTCGTTTGTTCCATCATACCCGCAAGGCCGGGAAAAAGCAACCGCCGCGCGGTTTGATTTTCCCTATGTGCTCCGATATAATATGGAAAATGAATTATCAGAAAGAAATTGGAGAACTTCGCATGACAACCAAAGACTATCAGCAGAAAGGAATGTTTTCGATCTTCCTCTCTTTTTTTAAGCCGCATCGGGGCCTGTTCTTCCTCGACATGGTCTGTGCGCTATTTGTTGCGCTGGTCGACCTGTCCTATCCGGTCATCTCCCGCAAGGCGATCAACACGCTCCTGCCCAGCCTGCAATACAAGACGTTTTTCATTGTCATGGGCATCGTCGTGCTGGCCTACGTCATCCGCTCTCTGCTCTATTATGTCATCACCTACTGGGGCCATACGTTCGGCATCCGCGTCGAGGCCGACATCCGCGAGGCGCTCTTCACCCACATGCAGACCCTTGGCTTCGACTTTTACGACCGCAACCGCACCGGCCATCTGATGAGCCGCCTGACCACCGACCTCTTTGAGATCACTGAGCTGGCGCACCACGGCCCCGAGGACCTGTTCATCGCCATCGTCACGATCACCGGCGCGCTCATCGTCATGTTCACAATCGAATGGCGGCTCGCGCTCGTCGTCTGCGTGCTCATCCCGGTCGCCGTATTCGTCATCATGTCGCGCCGCCGCGCGATGGGCCGCGCCTCGCGTCTCGTCAAGCAGAAGGTCGGCGTCATCAATGCCGACATCGAATCCTGCCTCTCCGGCATGCGCACAGCCAAGGCGTTCGCCAACGAATCGGTCGAAGCGGAGAAGTTCCGCCGCTCGAACGAGATGTACAAGGGCTCCAAGAAGTATTTCTATCAGGAGATGGGCATTTTCAACTCCAGCATGGAGTTTTTCCTCAGCATCCTCTCCGTCGCGGTCGTGACGGTGGGTGGCACACTCATCATGCAGGGCCGCATGGACGTGGTCGACCTGCTGACGTTCACGCTCTACATCACGACCTTCGTCAACCCGATCCGCAAGCTGGCGAACTTCGCCGAGATGTTCGCCAACGGCACCGCCGGCCTCGAGCGCTTCGTCGAGATCATGCGCACCGAGCCTGCGCTCGACGATGCACCGGACGCAGCGGAACTGGCGAAAGTCAACGGCACGATCGACGTCGACCATGTCAGCTTCGCCTACGAAGGCGAGCTGGACGTCCTGCACGACGTCTCGCTGCACGTCGATCCCGGCGAGACCATCGCGGTCGTCGGCCCGTCCGGCGGCGGCAAGTCCACGCTCTGCCAGCTCATTCCGCGCTTTTACGACGTGACCGACGGGGCCATCCGCGTCGACGGGCAGGACGTCCGCGCGGTCACGCAGCAGAGCCTCCGCCGCGCCATCGGCGTTGTCCAGCAGGACGTCTTCCTCTTCGCCGATTCCATCCTCGAGAACATCCGCTACGGCCGCCCGGACGCGACGATGGACGAGATCGTCGCCGCGGCGAAGCGCGCCGAAATTTACGACGACATCATGGCGATGCCCGACGGCTTTAACACCTACGTCGGCGAGCGCGGTACGCTCCTGTCCGGCGGGCAGAAGCAGCGCATCTCCATTGCCCGCGTCTTCCTGAAGGATCCGTCCATTCTGATCCTCGACGAGGCGACCTCTGCGCTCGACTCCATGACCGAGGCAAAAATTCAGCACGCCTTTGACGAACTAGCCCGCGACCGCACCACGCTCATCATCGCCCACCGCCTGTCCACCATCCGCGCCGCCAGCCGCATCGTCGTCATCGTCGACGGGAAGATTGCCGAGCAGGGCACGCACGAAGAGCTCACAGCCCTGAACGGCACCTATGCCGCCCTCTGCCGCACGCAGAATCTTCTGCAATGATTTTCTCCCGCCGCTGCAGTTGTAGGGGCGGGCATTGCCCGCCCGCTTTCTTTTTTGAAACCATTCTTTTCTTTCTCCGCTGAGAAAGAAAAGAATGGTTTCAATCTTCCAAGAAAAGAAAGAGGGCCGGGTACCTACCGTTGTCCTGAATTTGACTCAAAAAATCTCAGACTCCAGCTGTCCGTCCCGTCTCTCCCTACCACCTGAAAGGTCTCTGCGCTCTGCGCATCGCCTTTCGGCGGAGCTGCCCAGCAAAACCAACACCTGTGGGCAGACAGAGTCGTCCGCCCCTACGTTCCCCGCCGGAAATGCGATAGGATCCATAGGGGCGGGGATGGCCCGCCCGCCCAATCCGCAGCAAAAATACCGCCCCATGGCCGGATGGTCATGGGGCGGTGTTTATTTTTGATTCAGAAGCTGCCGCTGCGGCCGGAGCCGCCGCCGCCCGAGCAGGCGGAGCTGCCGCCTCCGCCGCTGTCAGACGATTCGTGCTCGATCTTCGTGCGCGTCTCGGTGGTGTGCGTATACTGGTCGCGGCTGGCCGTCAGGTTCAGGCTGCCCGCGACGTAGGCATCGGCGTGCGTGCCCTTGCGGACGGACTTCATCTTGCCCCGCAGGATCAGGCAGACAATCATTGCGATGACTGCGGAGATGCCCAGGCAGACAAGGATCGTCGTCCCGATGCCGCTGCCGTCGGAGCCGCCCGCCGAAGAATAGTCTCCCCGGACGGGGTCGCCCGCCTCGGCTCTGGCCAGATATTCGTCGCAGACCTCGAGATAATCCTCGAAGCCGTCGTACCAGTCGTCGTCCCGGAAATCGTCGAGGAATTCCTCCTCCATCAATTCCTGTCCGTAGGCGTCAAAGGCATATTCCGCCTTCGGCCCATAGAAGAACGTGGCATACTTCCGGTTCGACATGCTCATCAGCAGGATCACGCCGTCCCGGTCTTCGCCCAGGCCCAGTGTGTTTTGGTGGTAAAGCTCATACGCCGTCTCGTAAGGGTCGTCATAGTATTCCGAATAGTCCTCGAGGATCAGCAGATAAACCCCGACGCCATACTGCGCGGAGATCTCCTCCGCCCGCGCCTCGAGCGTCAGATCCTCGTCGCTCGTCAGAAGGCCGACAGTGTCCGTGATGTTCCAGAGCTGCGGTTCCGTCGCCGGAGCTTCTGCAAAGGCCGTGCAGCACAGCCCCAGCAGGAGCAGCGCGGCCAGCAGGATACAGACAATTCTTCGTTTCATCCCGTACACCTCCTCACGCCAGCAGGAAAAACGCCGTGAGCGCCGCCGTCAGCACACCGGTGATGATGCCGAACGTCGCCCAGAACTTTCCCCAGCTCGTCGGCAGATCGCCGACCAGCTTTCCGGTCTGTCCGTTCATCGCGAACAGATAGTCCTTCTCCTTCCACTTTGTCGTCAGCATCCAGACCGGCAGCAGTGCATAGTGCACCTTGCCGCGCTTCAGCTTCACGTCCTGATCCTCCACGAAGCAGCCGTCGTAGCCGACGACCGTGTCACGCATCGCATCGACCAGCGTCCCCGTGCAGCGACTATCCGCCCGCTCCTGGCTGTCTTCGACGCTGACGTCGTATTTGTCCGCGAGGAAACCCGGCAGATACGCCGTGGAGAACGGCTTCAGCTCTTTGTAATCAAACGGCTCGATCGAGTCCATGTGGTCGTCCGGCATCTTGCTCGACGCATCGACCGGGACCTTCTCAAAGGCGAGCGAGCCCTCGCGGTAGACGTCGAAATGCTCCGTCCGCGTGACCTCATAGTCGCCCTCACGGTGTGTATGCGAACGGGAGGCTTTGTAGTTGGCCCAGCCCTCGGCCTCGCCGTCGAACATCCAGAACGGGACGTAGACGCCCTTGATCTCCTGCACGTGGTTCTCGGCCGAGAACGCCTTCGGCAAGAAGGGCTTTCCCTTGTAGTGCGCCTTCAGCGCCTTGACGGCGTCCTCCTTCGCGAGCTTGAACGGCAGGACATATTCCGGCTTCAGCGCCCCGGAGAACTTTCCGGGCACGACCGTCGGATTTCCGCAGTACGGGCAGCTGGTCGCCGCCGTCGTCTCGTCGCAGATCAGCTCCGCCCCGCACGACGGGCAGGAATAGGCCCGCATCGCGTCCGCGTCGTCGCCCCAGTCGTCGCTCATGTCCGACGTGTCCCAGCCGTCTCCGTCGGCCTCCTGTTTCTTTGCCGTCTGCTTTTGTTCTTCCTTTTGCTGCGTCTCGGCCGCCTTCGCCTCTTTTTCCGCGTAGAGCGCCTCGATCTCGGCCACGTCGTAGGTCGAGCCGCAGTAGTCACATTCCAGCTTCCCCGACGCGCCGACAAAATGCAGCGGGCCGGTACACGCCGGACACTGGTAATTGGTCACCTGTGTAGGCATGATGCTTTCTCTCTCCTTTCCATTACTGCCTGGCCGATCAGGCGAACGGCTTGCCGCACTCGGGGCAGAACTTCGGGTGCTGGCCCTCCGGGGCCTCCCAGCCGCAGCCGGCGCACTTCGCCGGGCCCGCGGGGCGCGGCTTGCCGCACTCGGCGCAGAACTTGCCGTGGTTCACCGCGCCGCAGCTGCACGTCCAGCTGTCGTCTGCCGGCTTCGGGCTGCCGCATTCGGCGCAGAATTTGCCCGTGTTGCCGGTCTTGCCGCACTTGCACGTCCAGCCGCCCGCTGCCGGTGCAGCGGGAGCCGGGGCTGGCTGTGCGGCCTGCTGCTGCGCGCCCATCTGATAGAGGCTCTGCGCGTTCACGCCGCCGACCTGGCCGGCCATGTTCATGCCCATGAATGCCATCGCGGGGCCTGCGCCCTGATTGGACGC
>OIWU01003996.1_pt1 | contig 10868 bp, 9 predicted proteins | sample 1587711 | NCBI WGS metagenome assembly OIWU01 (sample SAMEA3888909, study PRJEB22519) | human gut metagenome | biome: human gut; feature: human-associated habitat; material: faeces | place: Denmark | collected 2010 | reverse complement strand
AACGCAAATGCTTATTTAGGACTTTAATGTGTTGTTTGTGGCGCATTAAATGAGCTTAGGGTTAATTTAGCTATCACTAACAACCCTAAAGGCGGTCTTTTCTTCCCTTTTCGACGAGTTTTCGCTTGATGTACTTTAATATTGTTTTAAGTCGGCAAAATGTCGACTGCAAATACAACGGAGGTATCAAAAAAATGGCAAACAGATTCGTACTAAACGAAACAAGTTATCACGGCAAAGGCGCGATAAAGGAAATCGTCAACGAAATTAAAGCACGCGGCTTCGGCAAGGTACTTGTGTGCGTAGATCCCGACCTTATCAAGTTCGGTGTTGCGGCAAAGGTGACGGACCTTCTTGATCAAGCCAAGATTGTGTATGAAATTTTCAGTCAAGTAAAGGCTAACCCCACGGTTGCCAACGTGCAAGCGGGTGTTGCGGCATTCAAGGCAAGCAAAGCCGACGCTATCGTTGCAATCGGCGGCGGTTCCCCTATTGATGCTGCAAAGGCTATGTGGATCAAATACGAATATCCGGAGATCCACATTACAAGCGGACTTTCTAATATTTCCTTTGGATTGCCGGAGAGACTTTTTGTGAACAGTTCGTTTATGGCATTAGCGATCGGACAGGGACTGACGATGGCAATCGCGAATCCGTCTCAGGATTTGTTAATGCATGCGGTATTTGCGGCAGATCTGTTGATGAATAAACCTGATGCCGATCTGCGTTATATCAATCGCGTGTCCGAGCATAAGATCTCTGTTGTGTCCGGAGAGGTCGATGCTGTACAGACAACGACGAAAAAGAGTGGATCCGGATCAAAGGACTTGATTCCACCGGAACATGAGGGGGATAAGATTTTTGAGGCGGTTGTAAAGGGCCGCAAAAATAAGATCGAAACTTTGGTGCAGGATGCTTTGCAAGGTGGAATAGATGCACAGAAAGTGATTGACGAGAGTTTGATCCCGGCGATCAATCATGTCGGTGTGCTCTTTGATAAGCAGATATATTTTCTGCCACAGCTTATTTCGAGCGCAGAGACGATGGAGACAGGTATTGGCGTGGTAGAGCCGATCCTTGCAGCCAATCGGTCTAGTGAGCCGCTTGGAACGATCGTCATTGCAACAGTGGAGCATGACATTCATGATATTGGTAAAAATCTGGTTGCATTGATGTTACGTAACTACGGATATCGTGTAGTGGATCTGGGTAAAGATGTCCCGGCGGAGGATATCATACAGGCAGCTATTCGTGAAAAAGCAGATATTATCGGGCTTTCTGCACTCATGACAACGACGATGATGGAAATGAAGAAAGTAGTGAATATGGTTCGTGAGCAGAATCTTCCGGTGAAGGTTATGATCGGTGGAGCCGTTATCACACGCAGCTTTGCAGATGAGATTGGTGCAGAAGGTTACTCTAAAGATGCACAGGAAGCTGTTGTGGAAGTTGCCAGACTTTTAGGAAGATAAAAGAAGGCAGGAGCAATTTGATGGAAAGGTATGGTGAGTAGCGGATGGAGCAGACAAAGATCGATATTGTGATACCCGTATATAAACCGGGAAGTGAATTTGGTGATCTGATCAAGCGTTTAATGCATCAAACAGTTGTCCCGGAACATATTTTTATTATGCAGACGATCCGGGATGAATCAGAGATAATGGTACAGTCTATGGATGAGCGTATCCGGATCATACCCGTGATGCAGTCTGAGTTTGACCATGGCGGCACGCGTGCGTTAGGCATGGACAAATCTACTGCAGAGTTTGTCTTAATGATGACGCAGGATGCAGTTCCGGCAGATGAGCATCTGATAGAGAATCTGCTTGCCTGCATGGAGGATGCTTCGGTAGCTGTTGCTTATGCGAGACAGCTTGCCCGTCCAAATTCAGGGCGAGTGGAACGTATGACGAGAATATATAATTATCCTGCACAGAGCCGTATTAAGAGTGAGGATGACAAGAAAGAACTCGGTGTAAAGACATATTTTTGCTCTGATGTATGTGCCCTGTATCGTAAGTCGTATTATGAGCAGGTTGGCGGATTTGTGCAGCCAACGATTTTTAATGAAGATATGATCATAGCATATATGATGATGCAGGAAGGATATCGTGTTGCATATTGCGCAGAGGCAAAAGTGGTGCATTCTCATGATTACACGTGCAGGCAGCAGTTCGCCAGAAACTTTGATCTTGGCGTATCTCATAAGCAGTATGCGGAGGTGTTTGCGAAGGTGTCTTCGGAAAAAGAGGGCGCAGGATATGCAGCGAAGACCGTGAAAACACTGTTAAAGGGTGGACATGTATGGGATGCTTTTTATTTCTGCGTACAGTGCGGATGCAGATTGATCGGATATCGTCTAGGTCTTGTATATGATAAATTACCGCGTCGTGTATTAATGAAGTGTACAGGAAGTGCGTGGTATTGGAGTTAGAGCAACATTTCAAAAAGCGGGGAGGATGGATCATGGATCACATTCAAATTAAGGAATTAGAGGTATTTGCCAATCATGGAGTACTGAAACAAGAGAATGAACTGGGGCAAAAGTTTGTTGTATCAGTAGATCTTACTGTTGATACAAGCAAGGCAGCCGAATCGGATGATATAGAAGATGCTGTTAATTACGTAGAGGTAGCGGAACTGATCCATTCAGAGACGAAACGAAATACGTTTCAGTTGATCGAGCACCTTGCCGGACACTTGGCAGAGCAGATCTTATTAACATTTCCGTTGGTGAGGTCATTGTCGCTTCGGATAGATAAGCCATGGGCACCGATACGACTGCCGCTTAAGACGGTTTCTGTAGAGATTCAAAGAGGATGGCATACGGTATGCTTAGGAATTGGTTCCAATATGGGGGATAAGCATGCTAATCTGGACCAGGCTTTGGAAATCTTGGCAGCAGATGAGCATAATCAATTGGTAAAAGTATCAGATTATATCGTGACGGAACCGGTAGGCGGTGTCGAGCAGGATGATTTTTTGAATGGTGCGGTTGTTATGCAGACATTATATACACCTCAACAGATTTTGGATCAGATTGGAGTCATTGAGAAGAAATTAGATCGTGTTCGAACCATTCATTGGGGACCGCGAACGATCGATGTGGACATATTATTGTATGATGATGAGGTCGTTGTAGAAGAGAATCTTATCATTCCACATCCGGAAATGTGTAATCGAAGATTTGTGTTGGAACCGCTTGATCAGATCGCACCATATCGGGTACATCCGATCTGCTCAAAGACAATTCACGAATTGTTGATGGCACTTGATCAGTGAGAGAAGATGATTTTATGCTGTTGATGGCACTTGATTAGTCATTTCCGGCATGGTATTCTTATAGAGGTGGGTAATCGTGGTTTTGAAAGGGAGAGTGAAGAATGGCAGCAAGTTCCAAACATCATGTACGTAATCGGATCTTAGGGGGTCTTGGGGCGGTGATTTTGGTTGTTGTGGGATTATTTATGTGGCAGAAGACGAAAGTACAGCTATATGATGATCCGAATACGACAGGAAATACGGCAGGAAATCTGCTTAACGGGGGTAAGTTTTGCGAGGCAGATGGCAGAATCTATTATGCTGATCCGTATGATAACGATTCTCTCTATGTAACAGATGATAAATTACGGAAAAGCACGAAATTACATGGAGATACGGTTAGTTATTTGAATGTTGCAGGTGATTATATTTTCTATACAAGACGTAATGACCGCAAGAGTGTTACCGGAGGTAATGTGTTGGCATTAAGTAAAACGGGATTGTTCCGCTTAACGACCGATGGCAAAAATATGGGTAAGCTGTATGATGATCCGACACAGTCTGTGTGCTTATACGGAAACTATCTGTATTATCAGCATTACGATGAAAAAAAGGGATTACAGTTAAATGCAGCTAAGATGGACGGCTCCAGCGATGAATTATTGTTGGATGAGGGAGTATCGCCGTATTCTATTTCGCAGGGTGTTATGTATTATACAGGTTATGACAAGGATCATAACATACATACCATGAATATTAACGGTTCAGATGAGCAGACAATTTACAATGGTAATTGTACTTCATTGATTCGGGCAGGAGAGCATTTGTATTTTATAGATATGTCACAAAATTATGCATTAGTACGTGTGAATTTGGATGGATCTGATCCTGTCACGATCGTTTCAGACCGCTTGGCGACATATAATGTGGATGAAAAGGAGAGTGCTGTATATTATCAGGTAGATAATGGAACGAGCAATGGATTGTATGTAAAGGATTTAGAGGGTGGAGAAGTGCGTAAGATCGCGGATGGCAATTACAATTATCTGCATCTGACAAGTAAGTATTTGTTTTATGAGACATATGATGGAAAATCTGTCTATGTGATGGATCTGGGAACGGAGCAGGAGAAACCGTTTCGGGCACCGGTAGGCAAGAAAACATCAAAGTAATAAAACGGTAGGCAAAAAAACATCAAACGAATAAATAAATGAAAAGAGGATAAAAGAATGATTCAATTACCAGCAGTCTTTAGCAGTCACATGGTTTTGCAGAGACAGAAAAATATCAGCGTATGGGGAGACAGTGATGCAGAGTCGCTTAAGATTACTTTGGCAGACAAATCTGTGAGTGTGGTTCCGGAACAGGGAAGGTTCCAGGCTATTTTACCGCCATTTGAGGCAGGTGGACCATATACACTGACGGTGCAGTCTCAGACAGAACAAGTGGTATATGAAGATGTTATGATCGGCGAAGTATGGCTTGCCGGCGGTCAGTCCAATATGGAGCTGGAGTTGCAGGATAGCAAAAACGGCAAGGAGATCGTTCAAAATATACATAATGATGGAGTACGCTATTATTATACTCCAAAGGTTCCGTATGTAGGGGATAAGTTGGAAGAAGCAGAAAAGGAAAGTGCATGGGATCTGTGTAAGCCGGATAAGGCAGGACGATGGTCAGCGGTTGCATATTATTTTGCAGATAAGATCGCACGAGAGACAGGGGTAACCGTCGGCATTATTGGCTGTAACTGGGGCGGAACGTCTGCTTCCTGCTGGGTGAGCCGTGAAGCGTTGGAAGGAACGCAGGAGATCAAAGAGTATATTGATGATTATGATGCAATTATTGCTGAGCAGGATCCGGAGGAATATATCAAAGCGCGAGAGGCATATCTTGTATATCAGGCAGAGTTTGACAAAAATGTGGGGAAATATTACGAGACAGCAGAGAACCCGACTTGGGAGGAGGCATTGCGTCTGTACGGTGAGAATCAATATCCGGGACCAATGGGACCACGTTCAGAGACCAGACCGTGTGGTTTGTACGAGTCGATGCTGCAAAGAGTTTGTCCGTATACGTTACGTGGATTTTTGTATTATCAGGGAGAGGAGGACGATCATCGTCCATACCGCTATTACTCCTTGTTATCAGCGCTGATCCGTCAGTGGAGAGGCGATTGGAAAGATGATACGTTACCGTTTATGCTGGTACAGCTTCCGATGTTCCAAAATGGAGGGGGGGAGCCGGATTACCAGAACTGGCCATTTATTCGAGAGGCACAGATGCGTGTGTTCGACACGTTCAAGCATACCGGGATTGCGGTGATTCTGGATAAGGGTGAGTTTGGCAATATTCATCCGACAGAGAAAGACAGCGTTGGTGAGCGTCTCGCTTTGCAGGCAATGTATGAAGTGTATGGTTTATGCACGAAAGAAGAGGCGTTTGGCCCGATGTATCAGTCTTACCGCATTGAGAATAGTGCGATGATTGTATCATTTGCCCATGCGAAGGGACTACATTGTACAGAGGAAACTTTAACCGGTTTTGAACTTGCCGGTAAAGATAAAGTGTATCATGAGGCGAAGGCAGTTCTAAAGGGAGAAGAAATAGAACTGACTTGTGATGAGGTGAAAGAACCTGTATACGGAAGATATTGCTGGACTAATTATCGACCGGTAACGTTGTTTGGACAAAACGGCATTCCGGCAGCACCATTTCGCACTTCTCGTGAGGATGGTGCAGTTGCAACCGGCAGCCGTAATGGGTTTGATCCCGCAAAAGCATAGGAGGAACAAAGATGATAGGATGGATTATTGGAATAGTTGTTGTACTTTTGATCGTTTGTTGGGTGATTGGTACATACAATGGGCTGATCAAAGGAAGAATTGTTGTAGATGAGGCATTTGCAACGATGGATGTGTATCTGAAAAAACGTTATGATCTGATCCCAAATCTGGTGGAAACAGTCAAAGGATATGCTTCGCATGAGAAAGAAACATTGGAAAAGGTGATATCGCTGCGTACCGGCAGTTATGACGCAATGACACCAGAGGAAAAGATTCAGAATGGTGCACAGATCTCTAAAATGATACCACAGATCATGGCAGTGGCAGAGCAGTATCCGGATCTGAAAGCAAATCAGAATTTTATGGATCTGAGTCATAACCTGAATGAAACAGAGGATGATATTGCAAATGCAAGAAAATATTATAACGGTGCGGTGAAGCAGTACAATATGAAAGTACAGATGTTTCCGGGAAGTTTGATCGCCGGTCTGTTTCATTTTGAGACAAAGAAGATGTTTGAGGTTGAGAATGCTGTTGAGCGGCAGAATGTGCAGGTGAAATTTTAGTGGTGGAGAGCATTTGGAGAAAAGGAAAGCTTTTTGGCTTTATGTTGCTTGCCGGGATTTTGCTGATGGCAAAACCGGCTTTGGCAGACTCTTATTATCCCTACGAGATACAAGGATACGATGTCACAGTTAAAGTTGGTAAGGATAATGTGTATCATGTTACGGAGAGGCTGCAGGTGAACTTTAACCAGGCGAGACATGGTATTTACCGAGACATACCGGTTATCAATAACGTAAGTCGCGAGGATGGATCAACTTCCCGTATTCAGGCGCGCGTAACGAATATCAAAACCTATGGTGAAAAAAAGACCGTAGGCCGAGAGGGTTCTTATTGCCGTATTCAGCTGGGAGATAAGAATAAGACGCTTGTTGGCGAGCATATGTATCACATTTCTTACGATTACAATATGGGGAAAGATGTACGTAAAGGGGAAGATGAGTTCTATTATAATATCATTGGAACCAGTTGGGATACAACGATCCAAAATGTTACCTTTCATATCATGATGCCGGAAGATATTGACGAAAGTAAAGTCGGTATGGCATATGGTGAGAGTGGTTCGACTAATAATGAGGGACTGCAGTATACGATCAATGGCAAAGTGATGGAAGGATATGTAGATCCCTCCATTATCTTAAATCCGGGAGAGGCAGTTACAGTCAGAATGGTCTTACCGGATGGATATTATGATCAGGTCAAACAAAGGATCTGGCCGGCGCTGATCAGTATTTTGTTGTCCTTGGCAGCAGCGGGTGCAGCATTTCTGCTTTGGTGGAAAGTCGGACGGGATAATGTGGTAGTGGAAACGATACAGTTCCATCCGCCAAAGGAATTCAATAGTGTAGAGGCAGCCTTTGCCTATAAGGGCAAGGTGGATGCGAATGACGTTATATCGTTGTTAGTGTACCTGGCACAAAAGGGTTATATAGAAATTGTTGAAGGGCAGAAGGACCTGTTTGGAAATCAGGATTTTACGATCCGCAAATTGAAAGAATATGATGGAAATAATGCGATAGAACGGGCATTCATGAAAGGATTGTTTCGTGGCTTTGATATTACCAATAAAGATCAGCTGAAGGATAAATTCTACAAGACGGTGAATAAGATCTTGAAAATGGTAAATACAAAGCAAAATAGACAAGTGTTGTTTTATGCCAATTCCATTAATAAGCATTTGATCTGTTATGCGATGATGGCGGGGATTTTCTTTTTAGCAACGTATCTGCCGATATATGATTATACATACAATGCGACATTTTCACTAACAGTACCGATCATGTTTGGTTTTGTGCTGGCATTTATTATTCGGACGATCTTTAGTTCAGAGACGATCTTTAGTAAGATCCTCAGCGTTGTGATGTCGATCGCTATGATCAGCGGATATTGCCTGGGGCTGCGTAATGTTGTGTTCTATACACCGACAATTTATCGGATCGCCTTTGTGTTGGCGATCATTGCATGTGGTGTGATCATGTTCTTTGATTATTACATGCCAAAGCGTACAGAGTATGGCACAGAGGTTTTGGGACGTTTACGAGGATTTCGGACATTTTTGCAGACAGCAGAAAAAGATCGCCTGGAGACTATGGTAGAGCGTGAACCGCAGTATTTCTACAATATATTGCCGTATGCATATGTGCTTGACGTGTCGGATATATGGATGGAGAAATTTGAATCTATTGCGATCGAACCACCGCAATGGTATTCATCTCATGGGCATTACAACACGTTTGATACAGTGCGGTTCCATCATTTCATGAATACGACGATGCGATCTGCCACAGCGGCAATGACGTCGACGCCAAGCTCTAAGGGAAGTGGAGGTTCTGGCGGCGGTCATTCCGGCGGTGGTTCCGGCGGAGGCGGCGGTGGATCTTGGTAAAGATCTTTTAAAATAAAAAAGCCTTTTCAAAATGATTTCTCATTTTGAAAAGGTTTTTTGTTGTCTTAATTCATTTTACACGGTTTAAACACCTATTTATAGAAATTTACTTGTCGAGGCTCTTCATTGTCGGGAACAACAACACATCTCTAATTGCCGGTGAGTTTGTCATCATCATAACCATGCGGTCAATACCAAATCCAATTCCACCGGTAGGAGGCATACCAATGCTCAAAGCATTCAAGAAGTCTTCATCGGTGTGATTTGCTTCATCATCACCGGCTTCGAATGCTTTCTCCTGTGCCTCGAAACGCTCTCTCTGATCGATCGGATCATTCAACTCAGAGTATGCATTTGCCATCTCCCAGCCGTTCATAAAGAACTCAAAACGCTCTACATAATCTGGATTGTCCGGTTTCTTCTTAGTCAGAGGAGAAATCTCGATCGGATGATCCATAATAAAGGTGGGCTGGATCAAATGCTCCTCTACGTATTCCTCGAAGAAGAGGTTGAGAATGTCACCTTTTTCATGACGATCCTCGTATTCAATATGATGCTCATCTGCCAATTTCTTAGCAGCGGCTGTATCTGCAACTTCGTTGAAGTCAACATTTGCGTACTTCTTAACCGCGTCTACCATTGTGATACGCTCAAACGGTTTGGACAGATCCATTGTATGCTCGCCGTAAGTAAGCACCTCCGAACCGGTTACTTCCTTTGCAATGTAACGATACAGGTTCTCTGTCAGATCCATCATGCCGTGATAGTCTGTATATGCCTGATATAACTCCATCAACGTGAACTCCGGATTGTGTCTTGTGTCCAATCCCTCGTTACGGAATACACGACCGATCTCGTATACACGCTCCATGCCGCCCACGATCAATCTCTTTAAGTACAACTCCAAAGAAATGCGAAGCTTTAAGTCTTCATCCAAAGCATTAAAGTGTGTCTCAAATGGTCTTGCGGCAGCTCCGCCTGCGTTAGATACCAGCATTGGAGTTTCAACTTCCATGAAGCCCTGTCCGTCAAGATATCTTCTGATAGATGAGATTATCTGCGACCTCTTTATAAATGTATCCTTTACCTCAGGATTGCATATAAGGTCTGTGTATCTCTGTCTGTATCTAGTGTCCTGATCCTTCAGACCATGCCACTTCTCAGGCAACGGCAGAAGCGACTTTGAAAGCAGTACGAACTTCTGAGCGTGAATTGATATCTCACCCATTTTTGTTCTGAATACAAAGCCCTCAATGCCAACGATATCACCGATATCGCCCTTCTTGTAATCGTCAAATTCTTCCTTGCCGATCTCGTTCATTCTCAGATAGACCTGAACTTTGTCGCTTTTATCTCTCAGGTCAAAAAAGCTTGCCTTGCCCATAAGACGTCTTGACATTACTCTGCCTGCAACGCTTACTGTTATGCGGTTTGCCTCGAGAAGCTCCTTGAGCTTTTCCTCGTCTTCGCCTGCCTGCTCCTTAAGCTCAGCCTCAAGCTTTTCATACTGTGCTTTAGCCTCGGCACAGCTTGCTGTAACGTCATACTTTGTTATCTCAAATGGATTCTTGCCCTTGGCTTTCAGTTCCTCCAGCTTGTCCATTCTTATCTTCTTTAAGCTGTTTATGTCCTCCTGAGTAAGCTCTTCCTCAGGAGCGTTTGTGCGGTTTTCCTCGCTCATTTATATTTTCCTTTCCGTGTGTTTTGTAAGTGGTCTGTTACTTTGAAATGTCGATGACCTCGAATTTCAGCAGACCGGCAGGTGTTTCAGCCTCGAAAATGTCGCCTACCTTGTGCTTGAGTGCAGCCTTGCCTATAGGTGACTCGTCAGAGATCTTGCCGTTGTCAGGGTCAGACTCAGTTGAACCTACTATCTGAAGATCCTCGATCTCGTCAAGCTCGATATCCTTTATCTTTATGATAGAGCCTACGCCTATCTCGTTTACAGAAATATCATCGTCCTCAACGACAGTTGCGTTTGAAATGAGAAGCTCTAACTCATTGATCTTTGATTCAAGGATAGCCTGCTCGTTCTTAGCCTCGTCGTACTCAGCATTCTCGGAAAGGTCTCCGAAAGAACGTGCTTCTTTAAGCTTCTGAGCAACTTCACGTCTTTTTACTGTAATAAGGTATTCAAGTTCCTCCTGCAATTTAGCATAACCTGCTTTTGAAACAGTCTTAGAAATAGCTGCCATAATTAAACACTCCTATATCAATATAATTTTATACGGGTACTATCAACTTAATATTATACACGATTTGCCCTCTTTTGTCAAGGTCGGAAGCCGTCGCAAACGGGCTTTTTTGCACCTTTGGACAGTCTGCACGATTTTACATTTTGCACAAATTTTCACCTCTGACAGCGTGTTAGG
>OIWU01003990.1_pt1 | contig 10873 bp, 8 predicted proteins | sample 1587711 | NCBI WGS metagenome assembly OIWU01 (sample SAMEA3888909, study PRJEB22519) | human gut metagenome | biome: human gut; feature: human-associated habitat; material: faeces | place: Denmark | collected 2010 | reverse complement strand
CCCACTCGAAGCGGGTGCGCAGACGCTCTTCCAGGCTCTTGATCTCCTTGGCCGGGCGGTCGGATGCGATGACGATCTGCTTGTGGGCATCGTGGAGGGAGTTGAAGGTATGGAAGAATTCTTCCTGGGTGGACTCCTTACCCGCGATGAACTGGATGTCGTCCACCAGCAGCAGGTCGGCCACGCGGTACTTCATCCGGAAGTCCTCGGTGCTGCCGGCGCGGATGGCCGCGATCAGCTCGTTGGTGAACTGCTCACAGGTGACATACATGATGACGAAGTCGGGGTGGGTGCGCTTGATCTCGGTCTGGATGGCCGTCAGCAGATGGGTCTTGCCGAGGCCCGAGCCGCCGTAGATGAACAGCGGGTTGTAGGCACCGGAGGGGTTGGCCGCAACAGCCTGCGCCGCAGCAAACGCAAACTGGTTGGACGGGCCTTTGATGAAGTTCTCGAAGGTGAATTCATAGTTGCCCTGCGGGGAGGCGGGGTTCGCCTCGTACTGCTGGGCCAGCACCACTTCGTGGGGCGGCGTGCTGGGGACGACGAGGGTGATGTCCACGTCAAAGCCCAGCACTGTTTTGAAGGCCTCTTTGAGCAGGCCGAGATAACGGTCCGTCACGATCTTGCAGATGAAGTCGTTGCGCACCGAGAGGGTGATATGGCTGGAGTCCTCAAAGCTGATAGGCTCCAACCCGTCGATATAGAGATTATACGTCGGCTCCGCCATCTGCGCCTTGCAGTAGCTCTGGGCAGCCTCTAAAACGTCCTTGAAAGAATCCATAGTACATTCACTCCATTGAAGTTTTCAACAATGCTGCTGATACCAGGTTAGTATACCACAAAAATCCCCCTGCGTCTATATTATATAAGGTAATTTATAATACATAAAAAAGACATACCTGCGTCTGGGAAACGGCCTTGTGTCCAAGGCGGAGAAAAGCCACAAGATATTGTGGATAAAAAGTTTTCCACGGGAAATGGGTGAAAAAGTTGAAAGTTTCTCCACAGAGGTTTTTCAAAAAAGTTTGAAGGAAAGCGAAAAAAATGCTTGACAGAAGGCCATAGTGTGCGATATACTGTTGAATTGCAAGCCTGTCCCCATTTTGGGACCAGAATAGACCCCATACCGGGGACGAGTTTTTACGGAGGAAATACACCATGAAGAGAACTTTTCAGCCCAAGAAGCGTCAGCGCAAGGAAGTTCATGGCTTCCTGACCCGCATGAGCACCAAGAACGGCCGCAAGGTCATCAACGCACGCCGTGCTAAGGGCCGCAAGAGCCTGACCGTCTGATCCTGAGCAGTATGCATCAGGTCCGGCGCAGAATGGAATATGCGCAAAAAGGCCGCTGATATTGGATTGGCGGTCTTATTTTTTTACCCGGCATTCGGGAAAAAGGCCGGAAAGCTGCGGTGAATAGTCGCATTGCCTAAAAAAACTGTCAAAGATTTGGCAGAGAAAACGCCCGGATGAGCTTTTCATGTCGGCGTTTTTTTGCTATACTGAACACTGAGCATTGCTTTTTTCCGGGCGGTGCTCCCACATCACCTGAAGGGAGGCGCACAGGATGCGCTATCGTCCCATCCGCCGCAACGGCGAGTTTGGCCGCGTGTATGCCCGCGGCAAGTCCTATGTCAACCAGGCGCTGGTGCTCTACGTGCTCAAAACGCGGAGCAAGCGCACCCGGGTGGGCCTGACGGCCACCAAAAAGATCGGCCACGCCGTGCAGCGCAACCGCGCCCGCCGTGTCATGAAGGCCGCCATCGACGAGCATCTCGACTACAACATCGGCGGCTACGACCTCGTTTTTGTGGCCCGGGGCATGACCCCCCGGCTCAAGAGCTGGCAGCTCAGCGCCATCGTGGCAAAGCTCTTCGCCCAGGCCGGCCTGCCGGATAAGGCAAAGCAGCCGGACGCAAAGCCCCCTGCCACCCTGCCGCCGGTCCGGAAGCCCGAGGCGTGAGCATCTTTCAGAAAGCCCTCTGCGGGCTCATCCGGCTCTACCAGAAGTTCATCAGCCCGGGGCTGGGGCGGAACTGCCGCTTTTCACCCTCCTGCAGCCAGTACGGCATTGAGGCCATCCGCACCCACGGCTGCGTCAAAGGGTTGCTGCTGACGGCATGGCGCATCGCCCGGTGCAATCCGCTGGGCCGCTGGGGCTACGACCCCGTACCGGAAAAGGGCCGCTGGAAAAATCCGGCCCGGCATCTCTCGGCCTCGGCTTTGTTTTCCACCAGACACGAAAAATAAGTGGAAAATCTCTTCGCCGATGCTCTTTGGAAGAGCGCTGAAGCGGGGAAGACCTCTCCGTCAATGCCATTTGAAAAAGGGCGGCAGAGGGGAGGAAAACCTCTCCGTCACGCCTGCGGCGTGACACCTCTCCTGATTAGGAGAGGCTGAGAGGAAATGCTATTATCATTGCTTCTTGTGACGTGCTGAACTGTGGGCGGCGTGTCCTACGATAAAAATAACCGTCCCGCACCACAGGCGGGGCAGAATGGACAGAGACATGAATATTTTGTACATCCTCGGTGTACCTCTCGGCTATGTGATGGAGTGGATCTACAACCTCATCCCGAACTACGGCTGGGACATCATCATCTTCACCATCGTCATCCGCCTGATCAGCATCCCTCTGCAGCTCAACCAGCAGAAGAGCATGGCCAAGATGTCCGCTTTCCAGCCGATGATCGCCGACATCCAGAAAAAGTACAAGGACAAGCCCGAAAAGCAGCAGGAAGAGCTGATGAAGCTCCAGCAGGAGTACGGCTATAAGCCCACCGCCGGCTGTATGCCCATGCTGGTCAACTTCCTCGTCATGTTCGGCGTCATCGAGGTCGTGTACCGCCCGCTGCAGCGCATCTTCCACATCGGCGCCGAGGCCATCACCGCCGCAGGCGATGCCATGACCGCTCTGGGCATCAGCTTCACTCAGGTGACCCGCGACACCAATATCATCGCACAGGTGCTGGCCGGTGAGTCCACCGTCACCTCTGCGTTCACCGCAGACCAGCTGAACACCATCACTGAGTTCGGCCAGCACATGGACTTCTTCGGCATCGACCTGACCCGTGTGCCGCAGTACAGCCTGGCAGCGGACAACCTGCCCCTGCTGATCTTCCCCATCCTGGCTGTCGTCACCATGTTCATCTCCACCCACATCAGCATGAAGGCCTCCGGCCAGGAGATGCAGGGCAGCATGAAGCTGACCATGTATATGATGCCTCTGATGTACGTCTTCTTCTGCTTTACCGTTCCCTGCGCATTCTCTCTGTACTACGTCATTTCCAACATCGTGATGACCGTCCAGACCCAGGTCATGCGCAAGATCTATGACCCCGAGAAGATGAAGGAGCAGGTCAAGGCCGAGATCGCTTCCCGCAGGAAGGAAGAGAAGCGCGGCGTGAAGAGCACCACCATCAAGGTCCAGGACGAGAAGACCGGTGAGGTCGTGGAAAAGAACATCTCCGCCAGCGAGATGAACAAGCGCCGCCTCGAGTATGCCCGCCAGCAGGATGCTGAGCGCTACAAGGACGAGCGCACTGTCCCGCTGAGCGAGCTGCAGAACAAAAAGGAGGATTGACGGTTATGATCCGTACGCAGGAAGCGACCGGCAAGACGGTCGATGAAGCACGCACCAACGCCTGCGCTCTGCTGGGCGTGGAAAAGGACGACATCAACGTCAGCTACGAAGTGCTGGAAATGCCCCAGAAGACCGGTTTTCTGGGCCTGAAGCTCACTCCCGCCAAGGTCCGCGTCAGCGTCGAGCTGCCGGACGAGCCTGCGGCAGCTCCTGCTGCCCCCGTTGAGGAGCCCGCTCCCGTTGTGGAGGAGAAGGCTGCTCCTGCGGCGGCTGAGCCTGTCGTCGAAGAGACTGCCCCTGAAGCTCCCGCTGCTGTGGAAGAGCCTGCTGCTCCCGCTGAGGAAGCTGCCCCTGCCGAAGAGCAGGCTGCTCCCGCCGCAGAGGGCGAAGAGGTGGAAGTCCCCATCAACATCGAGGAGAACGCCAAGGTCAAGGCCGCTGTGGACTACCTGAAGGATGTCATCGAGAAGATGGGCGTACAGGACGTCAAGTTCAGCGCTGTGCAGAAGGGTGAGGCTACCATCATCCGTCTGGACGGCGAGAAGATGGGCGCCCTCATCGGCCGCCGCGGCGAGACGATGGAGAGCCTGTCCTATCTGGCAAGCCTCGTGGCAAACCGCCTCGAGGGCGACTACATCAAGCTGGGCCTCGACGTGGCCGGCTACCGCGACAAGCGCGAGAGCGACCTGACCGCACTGGCACAGCGCATCGGTGCCAAGGTGCGCCGCACCGGCCGCAGCTTTGCCATGGAGCCTATGAACCCCTACGAGCGCCGCATCATCCACTCTGCCATCGGCAAGATGGAGGGCGTCCGCAGCGAGAGCAAGGGCGAGGGCCGTGACCGCCGTGTGGTCATCTACTCCACCGACCCCAACGCTGTGGCTGAGAGCGCAAATGCACGTCCCCGCGGACCCCGCGGTGGCCGTGACCGCAACGGCAATGGCCGCAGCGGCGGCTATCATCGCGGCGGCGAGCGCCGTGGTGACCGGAATGGCCGCGGCCCGCGCAATGGCAGCGGCCGGGGCGGCTACCGCTCCAATGTGCCTGAGCGCACCTACACCCCGCGCGACGCCGAGAATGCTGCCCCTGTGGCACCCAAGCGCACCGAGCGTGTGGATGACTTCGCAGATCTGAGCTTCGGCAAGATCGAGCTGTAAAAGCTGAATGATAAGACCCTCTCCCGCATGGCGGAAGCCGTGCAGGGGAGGGTCTTTTTTTGTACGAGGAACACTATAAATTTACACATCTTTTTCATGAAGATGGTTTACGATGAAAAGAGAATCTGAAAGAATGATTTCGAAAGAAAAGTCGTTCTTATCGGAAAATTGGAGAATATGCCCAATTCCGAAAGAAATTTTTCTCCTATTTGCACATTGTAAAACAATGTCGGCAAGTCTTATACTAGAGCTACAAATGCTTCGGAGTGTATACCAAGCAAAAAAGAGAGGAATTATCATGGAACAGAATAAGATTTCCCGCCGTAATTTCCTGCGCGTGGCCGGTGCATCGGCTACCGCCGCCGCAATGGGCGGTCTGGTCCCGGCTGCTTCCGCTGCCGGCATCAAAGACCTGTGGAGCATGGACCTGCAGATCCTTGCCACCAGCGATACCCACGGTAAGTTTGACCCCTGGGATTACGCCGCCAACAAGGCCGACGCCTCCGGCAGCGTGGCCCAGCAGGCAACTGCCATCAAGGAGAACCGCACCAAGACCACGCTGGTCGTGGATGCAGGCGACACCATTCAGGCAAACTCCGCTGAGCTGTTCCTGAACGACGATGTCCACCCCATGATCGCTGCTCAGAACGCCATCGGCTACGATGTCTACGTCACCGGCAACCATGAGTACAACTATGGCATGGCCACGCTGGAAAAGGTGCTCTCCCAGCAGAAGGCCAAGGTGCTGACCGGCAACGTCTACAGCCCCGAAGGCAAGCCTCTGGCTGACGGCTACACCATCATCAACAAGGGCGGCGTCAAGATCGGCGTCATCGGTATGGTCACTCCCAACATCACCCGCTGGGACGCCAAGAACCTCGAAGGCTGGACTGTCACCAACCCGGTGGATGAGAGCCGCAAGATCATTGATAAGATCAAGAACGATGTGGATGTCATCATCGGCGTTATGCATATGGATGTTGACAATGAGTACGGCGTCTATGGCTCCGGCGTCACCGACCTGGCAAATGCCTGCCCCGAGTTCGACGTCATCGTCGCTGCTCACGGCCACAAGAGCATCCCCAACAAGATGATCAACGGCGTGCTGGTGGTCGAGAACAAGAATGCCGGTGCCACCGTCTCCGACATCCACGTCTATCTGGAGCGCGGCCTGAACGGCAAGTGGAAGGTGAAGGACCGCACCTCTGAGAACCTGATCATCAAGGACTACGCTCCCGACCCCGAGCTGACCGCTCTGCTGGCAGAGTACGACCAGCGCGCTAAGGACGACGCCGTGACCCCCATCGGCCAGCTGGTCGGCGGTGATCTGGCCCCCGAAAACGAGATCGACTGCCTGCCGCAGGCCATGGTGCAGGATACCGCTCTGCTGGACTTCATCAACGAGGTGCAGATGTACTACACCGACGCTCAGGTGGCCGCAACGGCTCTGACCTCCATGACCTCCCAGATGCGCGAGGGTACCATCCGCAAGTGCGACATGGCAAGCATCTACACCTACCAGAACACCCTGTACAAGCTGCAGATGAACGGCTGGCAGCTGCGTCAGTTCATGGAGTGGTCTGCTGCCTTCTTCAAGACCTGGGAGCCGGGCGATGTGACCATCGCATTCGACTCTTCCGTCCGCTACTATCTGTACGATGCCTTTGCAGGCGTCAAGTATGACCTCGACATCTCCAAGAAGCCCGGCAACCGCATCCAGAACCTGACCTGGATGGATGGCCGTCCGGTGGAGGACGATGACAGCTTCGTGGTGGCTGTCAACAACTACCGTGCCACCACCCAGCTGCTGGCTTATGCCGACATCTTCAAGGAGGGCGACGAGCTGCCCAAGCTGCTGGAGATCGACGTGCGCGGCGATGTGGGCGGCATCCGCGAACTGCTGGGCGAGTACATCCGCACCGTCAAGGGCGGCACCATCGAGCCGCACGTGGACAACAACTGGAAGCTCGTGGGCGACAACTGGAACGCTGCTGACCACGAGAAGGCCGTCAAGCTGCTGCGCGAGGGCAAGCTGGCTCTGTCGGAGAACGCCGACAGCCGCACCCTGCCCGGCAAGGCCATCACCACGGCCGATATTGCCGCATTCTGATTTTTCTTTCACACGCAATGGGGTGTGCAGTCTCTTAGGGGCTGCACACCCTTTTTTGCTGCACAATAAAGTGAAGGATCAATGCGGACTCTCCGGCGGTGTGCCGCTTTTTTGCGCAGCATATTTCTTTTTTTGGCGGTTCGTGGTAGAATATACTGTATTCATCTGCGCATAAGGAGGGGAGAAGATGCAGCATTCGACCATTGCGGCCATTGCTACCGCTCCGGGTGCGGGCGGCATCGCCATCGTGCGGCTGTCCGGCCCGGAAAGCTATGAAGTGGCGGCGAAAGTGTTCCGTCCGGCCAACCCGGCCAAAAAAGTCGCGGACGCCAAAGGCTATACGGCCATGTTCGGTGCGTTCGTGGAGGGGGAAGAGGCTTTCGACGAGGGTGTGGCGCTGTTTTTCCGCGCGCCCCACAGCTACACCGGCGAGGATGTGGTGGAGCTTTCCTGCCACGGCGGCAGTGCAGTCGCCCGGCGGCTGGTGGAAGCCTGCATTGCGGCGGGCGCGTCGCCTGCCGCTCCCGGCGAGTACACCCGCCGTGCTTTCCTGAACGGCAAGCTCAGTCTGACCCAGGCCGAAGCTGTCATGGACATCATCTCCGCCGATGGCCGACAGGGGGCTGCTCTGGCAAATGCCTCCCTGAACGGTGCGCTGGCCCGGAAGATAGCGGCCCAGAAAGATGCTCTGACGGCCTTGCAGGCCCACCTGGCTGCCTGGGTGGATTTCCCTGAGGAAGATGTCCCGGAACTGAGCCAGAGCCACTTGTGCGAGGTCTTAGGCGGGGTAGAGCAGGAGCTGGACGCCCTCATCCAGAGCTACGATGCAGGCGCTGTCCTCCGCGAGGGCGTGGACTGTGCCATCGTGGGCAAGCCCAATGCGGGCAAATCCACCCTGCTCAACCTGCTGGCCGGATTCGACCGGGCCATCGTCACGCCGGTGGCCGGAACCACCCGCGATGTGGTGGAGCAGGCTGTTCAGCTGGGCGACGTCCGGCTGAACCTCTTTGATACTGCCGGTCTGCGTCAGACGGAAGACGAGATCGAAGCCGAAGGCATCCGCCGCAGCTGGAAGAAGCTGGACGAGGCGGGGCTTATCCTCGCCGTCTTTGACGGCTCGGAGCGCCCGACCCGGGAGGACATGGAGCTGGCTCGGCGCTGCGCGGGTCGTCCGGCCATCGCGCTGGTCAATAAAGAGGACAAGCCCACCCGGTTCGACGCCGAGCTCATCGCACCCTATTTTGCGATGGTGCTGCCGGTCTGCTGTCAGGAAGAAGGGGCGCGAAAGGTCATCGCGGCGGCGGTAGCCCGCCTGCTGGGGACCAACCAAATCGACCCCCACGCCGCCAGCCTTTCGGGGCAGCGGCAGCTTTCCGCTGCCACCCGCGCTCGGGATGCCGTAGCCGGAGCGCTGGACGCCGCGCAGGGGCTCGGGCTGGACGCTGTGTCGGTCTGCGTGGACGACGCGCTGGATGCACTTTGCGAGCTGACAGGGGAGAACGCCTCGGAGGCGGTCATCAATGAGGTGTTTGAGAGATTCTGCGTGGGGAAGTAAGGACAGTATCGTTGCGCGCCTGTGCGCGGGGCAGAGCGCTTTTACGTTAAGTGGAATTGTTCTCTTTTGATGTCAAAAGAGAACCAGAAAACCACCAGCGATTGAGAGGCTCGGCGGTGGCGAGGCCATGAAAGCCCCAGTGGGGCTTTCAAGCCGACAGTCCGGTTTGCGAAGCAAATGCCGCGTGTTTAGCGCGGCAAGGACATGGATCCACGAGAAAGGGGCTGCTCGCCCCTTTCAGACCCCAAAGGAGAAGTCGAAACGGAAAAAAGCTAACCGCTTCGCTAAGACGGGTTGCGGTGCCCAGCGACCACTTCGTGCCTTGAGTGGCACTCGTGTCCTGCTGACCGCGGCCCCAACAGCTCCTCCCTGTATCCACCGCAGGCGGCGGTCGTCGCTGTTGCACTTTTTTCTCGTTTCTCCGATTTACGGCTTCGCCGAAGATTTTATGTTGCAAATAGAGGAAAGTATGAACCATTTAGGAGACTACGACGTTATCGTCATCGGTGCCGGACATGCGGGCATTGAGGCAGCCCATGCTGCCGCGATGCTGGGCGCAAAGACGGCGGTGTTCACGATGAGCTTGGACGCCATCGGCAATATGCCCTGCAACCCCAGCATCGGCGGCACGGCAAAAGGCACGTTGGTACGAGAATTGGATGCTCTTGGCGGCGTGATGGGCCTTGCGGCAGATGCCACCTATTTACAGAGCCGGATGCTCAACAAGGGCAAAGGCCCCGCTGTCCACGCTCTGCGCGTCCAGACCGACCGCAAGCGCTATCATGAATATATGAAGCACGCCCTTGAGCTGACGCCGGGGCTGACCATCCATCAGGCGGAGATCATTTCCATCGAGGTGGAGGACGGCCATGTGAAGGGCGTCGTCACCCAGCTGAACGGGGAGTATGGCGCAAAGTGCGTGGTCATCGCCACCGGCACCAACCTCGGCGGAAAAATTTTCGTGGGCGATGCATGGTACGCTTCCGGCCCCGACGGGATGCACGCGGCCAACGCCCTCACCGAGAGCCTGAAAGCCGCCGGTCTGCCGCTGCGCCGCTTCAAGACCGGTACGCCTGCCCGGGTGCATCGGCGGAGCATCGACTTCGCCAAGCTGGAATGCCAGCCCGGCGACCCGGACAATGAACTTCAGCCTTTCAGCTTCATGACCGATGCCCCTATGCACAACAAGGTGGAGTGCTGGATCGCCTACACCAACCCTGAGACGCACAGAATCATTCTGGACAATATCCAGCGCAGCCCGCTCTACGGCGGCATGATCGAGGGCGTCGGCCCGCGCTACTGCCCGTCGATTGAGGACAAGGTAGTGCGGTTTGCAGGGAAGGACCGGCATCCCATCTTTGTGGAGCCTTGCGGCGAGAACACCGAGGAAATGTATCTGCAGGGTGCGTCCAGCAGTCTGCCGGAGGATGTGCAGAACGCATTCTACCGGAGCATCAAGGGTTTCGAAAATATTGAGATCATGCGCCCGGCCTATGCCATCGAGTACGACTGCGTAGACCCCACCAGCCTCGAAGCCACGCTGGAAAGCAAGGTGGTGCGGGGCCTCTACGGTGCGGGACAGTTCAACGGCACCTCGGGCTACGAGGAAGCCGCCGCGCAGGGCCTGCTGGCCGGTCTGAACGCTGCCCGGAACGCATTGGGCGAAAGCCAGCTCATCCTGCCCAGACAGTCGAGCTATCTCGGCACACTGGTCGATGACCTTGTGACCAAGGGCGTCATGGACCCCTACCGGATGATGACCAGCCGCAGCGAGTACCGCCTGACCCTCCGTCAGGACAACGCCGACACCCGGTTGACGCCCATCGGCAGGGAATACGGCCTCGTGCAGGACGACCGCTGGACAAAGTACCAGCAGACGCAGGCTGTGCTGGACGCAGAGCGCCGCCGTCTGCATGACGCCCATCTGCGCACGGCGGACCTGCGCGCCGCGATGGAAGCAGCGGGCCTCGCCCCGGCCGCAGAGGGCGGCATTGCCGAAGAGCTGCTGCGCCGGCCGGAGATCGACTATCCGCTCATCGCGGGCATGATCGGCTGGGGCGAGGGCATCACGCCCATGCTGGCTGAGCGTCTGGAAACTGAAATCAAGTACGCGGGTTACATTGCCCGGCAGGACCGGATGATACACGAGGTGGCCCGCCACGAGAAGACCCTCATCCCGGAGGATTTCTCTTACACAGAGCTCACCGGCCTGACATTGGAAGCCCGCGAGAAGCTGGCCCGCATCCGCCCGAAAAACTTGGGGCAGGCGGGACGCATTCCCGGCGTGTCGCCGTCGGATGTGGCACAGCTGAGTATTGCGCTGGCGGCGAAGAGAAGCTAAAGTTCTCTTTTGCGCACCAAAAGAGAATCAGAAATGGTTCGCGCGCCTGTGCGCGGGGGTAGAGCGCGTTCGCATTAAGGCTAATGTTCTCTTTTGATGTCAAAAGAGAACCAGAAAACCACCAGCG
>OIWU01003985.1_pt1 | contig 10882 bp, 11 predicted proteins | sample 1587711 | NCBI WGS metagenome assembly OIWU01 (sample SAMEA3888909, study PRJEB22519) | human gut metagenome | biome: human gut; feature: human-associated habitat; material: faeces | place: Denmark | collected 2010 | reverse complement strand
GCTCCTCCAGATACACCGCCAGCTGGTCGTTGACGATGCTGTCCACCAGCGTGCGAATATGGGCGTTGCCCAGCTTGGCCTTGGTCTGTCCCTCGAACTGCGCCTCCGTCAGCTTCACGGAGATCACGGCGGTGATGCCCTCGCGCACGTCCTCGCCGGACACCTTGTCGCCGTCCTTTATCATGTTGTATTTCAGGCCGTAGGCGTTGAGCACGCGGGTCAGCGCGGCTTTGAAGCCCGTCTCGTGCATGCCGCCCTCCGGCGTGTGGATGTCGTTGGCGAAGGACACCAGCGTCTCGTTATAGCCGTCGTTGTACTGCATGGCGATCTCCGCCGTGCTGTCGCCCTTGGCGCCGGAGAGATAGATGACCTCCTCGTGGAGGGGGGTCTTGTTGCGGTTGATATAGGTGACGAACTCCCGGATGCCGCCCTCGTAGCACATGGCCTCGGACTGCTCCCTGCCGGGTCGTGCGTCGCTGATGGTGATGCGCAGGCCGGCGTTCAGGAACGCCTGCTCCCGCATGCGGGTGTGCAGCGTCTCGTAGTCGTACTCCAGCGTGTCGAACATCTCCGGGTCGGGCTTGAAGGTCACGGTGGTGCCGGTGTGGTCGGTGTCGCCGATGACCTGCATCTCCTGGGTGATGTGCCCGCGGGAGAACTTCATCTCGTAAATTTTCCCGTCCTTGTGTACCTGCACCGTCAGCCACTCGCTCAGGGCGTTGACCACGCTGGCGCCCACGCCGTGCAGACCGCCGGAGACCTTGTAGCCGCCGCCGCCGAACTTGCCGCCGGCGTGCAGCACGGTGAACACCACCTCCAGCGCGGGACGTCCCGTCTGCGCCTGCACGTCCACGGGGATGCCGCGTCCGTTGTCGGTGACGGTGATGGTGTCGCCGGGGTTGATGGTCACTGTGATATCCGTGCAGTACCCGGCCAGCGCCTCGTCGATGGAGTTGTCCACGATCTCATAGACCAGATGGTGCAGTCCGCTGGCGCTGGTGGAGCCGATATACATACCGGGGCGCTTGCGCACCGCCTCCAAGCCCTCCAGCACCTGTATTTCCGATGCGTTATATTCCGTGTCCACCACGGGTCGTTCCATGTCTGCCATGCGTTACTCTCCTTTTCCTTGCGCTCGTTTGCCCAGCGTCTGGGAATTGATCTGCGACAGATACACGATCTGCCGGTGATAGGGATGGTCGCACACCACGAAGGAGCGCGGTATGTCCTCGCACGCGGACTGCACCACGCCCTCCCGCTCGGCTCCCTGTAAAAACTCTCTTGTCCGCCGTGAGGTGGAGGTGTTGTCCAGATCGAATATGCCGATGATCCGCCTGTCCTCCAGCATCACGTTCATGCCGATGTGCAGATAGGCCATCACAGCACCTCCCCGCCCCGGATATGGAACACCTTGCCCTTGAGAAGCGTGTCCAGCCGGTCGTTTTCGCAGCAGGTGATAAACACCTGCCCGCCGCTGATGCGGTTCAATACATACTCCTGCCGCCGGGGGTCCAGCTCGCTGAGCACGTCGTCCAGCAGCATCACCGGGTATTCGCCCATGGCGCTGCGGTGTATCTCCCGCTCCGCCAGCTTCAGGCTCAGCGCCGCCGTCCGTACCTGCCCCTGGGAGCCGAACTGCTTGGCGGCGCGACCGTTGATGAGCACCTCGATGTCGTCCTTATGCGCCCCGCTGAGACACAGCCGGGACGCCCGCTCCGCCGTCTGGTGCTCGTCCATGTGCTGGCGCAGCTGCCAATAGATGTCCTCCTGCCTGCCCATGGGGTCGGTGACGGTTTTGACGGTCCGGTAGTCCAGCGCCAGCTCCTCCCGCTGGCCGCTGCACTCATAGTGGGCGGCGCGGGCATACTCCGCCAGCGCCGCGCAGAACCGCGCCCGGTAGCCGATGAGCACTGCTCCGCTGCGGCACAGCCCCTCGTTGAACTCCGGCAGCAGGTCTAAAAGCTCCGGCTTGTCCTCGCTGTCCCGCAGGATGCGGGTCTTGTGGTCGTACAGGCGGCTGTACTGGCTCAGCGCCTCGGCGTACCGGGGACGCAGCTGGCACAGGGACATATCCATGAACCGCCGCCGCTCCGCCGCCCCCGCCCGGATGAGGAACAAGTCCTCCGGCGCGAAAAACACCGTGTGCAGCACATCGCTGAGCGCCGCGCCGTTTTTGGCCTTCACACCGTTGACGGTCATGCTCCGCCGCTTGCTGCGGCTGAGCCGGATGTCGGTGACGAATTCCCGCTGGCGGGAGAATATCTGTCCCGTCAGCAGCGCGTCCTGCCTCTCAAAGCCGATCAGCTCCCGGTCGCCGTGGGCGCGGGGACTTTTGCCGCAGCTCAGGTACACGATGGCCTCCAGCAGGTTGGTCTTGCCCTGGGCGTTCTCGCCGTAGATGACGTTGCAGCCGTCGTCGAAGGTCAGCTGCTGGCACTGATAGTTCCGCCAGCCCTCCAGCGTCAGCGCGTCAACTCTCATACGCCACGGTCAGTTCCTGACCGTTGTAGCCCACCACGTCGCCGGGGCGTATCTTCTTGCCCCGCATGGTGCATACCTGACCGTTGACGGTCACGTCCCCCTCCTGTACGGCGAGCTTGGCCTCGCCGCCGGTGTCCACCGCCGCGGCGAACTTCAGCAGATCCTGCAATTTGATGTATTCTGTTGTGATGGTGATCGTTTCCATAAAAAATAACCTCGTTCATGGATAGCTTTTGTGATGGAGCATGGTGCCCCTTTGCAGAGGCGGACGACTTTGTCCTTCCGTTGGGGACGTGGGAACGGATTCCCACGCCAGTGACACGGTCACTGGCTCGGAATGACAGCGCTGCCGCGCTGACGGGACGTCGTGGACGCCGTCCCCTACGAGCGGCTCACCGTACCCATCCGTAGGGCGGGACCCATGTGTCCCGCCGCACGATATGCATGTTTTCCTTCCGGCGGGGCACGCGGGCCCCGCCCTACAAAGTGCAGCGATCACGCGGCGGCACGGGCGTACCGTGTGTACATCGAGGAGGTTTTACGATGGCAGGGCACAAGAGATGTGCCTTTATTGTGCCTTCAGGCGCACCGGCAGCACCATATAAATAAAATTGTCTCTGTCGTCCACGGGCGTGATGATGCAGGGCGAAATGCCGGTGTTCAGATGCATTTTCACCGTGTCCGCCGGGGCGTAGCGCAGGGCGTCCATGAGATAGCGGTTGTTGAAGCCGATCTCCAGCTCCTGCCCGTCGCCGCGGACGGGGCAGATGTCACGCGCCTCGCCGTTGCCGGTGCGGGCGGACATATAGACCTTATCCGCGCTGAACAGGCAGCGCACGGGGCTTTTCATCTTCTCGCTGATGACCACGCTGACGCGCTCCAGGCTTTCGATCATGGTCTTGTTATCCACCTCCAGGCAGATGGGGTTGTTGGTGGGGATGGCGTTGCGATAATCCAGGAATTCACCCTCCAACCGGCGGCAGATCAGCTGGGTACTGCCCGCCTCGAACATCAGATGGCGCTTGCCCTGTGTCACCGTCACCATATCCTCGGTGTCGGCGCAGATCTTCTCCACCTCGTTCAGGGCGCTGCCCGGCGCCACGAACTTGAAGGCGCCGCCGTCGATGTGCTCCAGCGGCTCGCGCCGCAGCGCCAGACGGAAGCCGTCCACGGCCACCATGGTCAGCCCCTTGTCGCTGATCTCGAACAGCACGCCGGTATGGATGGGGCGCGTCTCGTTCAGGGACACGGCGAAGCTGGTCTGGTCGATCATGGCCTTCAGCGTACGCTGCTCCAGCGTGACGGAGTACTCGTCGTCCACCTCCGGCATCTCCGGATAGTCGTTGGCGCTCAGGCCGATCATCTCGAAGTCCGTGTCGCCGCAGGTGAGCTTCACGTTGAATTTCTCGTCGGCGTCGAACACCACCGTGTCGTCGGGCATCCGGCGGATCATGTCGCCGAACAGCTTGGCGTTCAGCACGATGCGGCCGTTCTCGCGGATGTCGGCCTCCAGCTCGGTGCGGATGCCGGTCTGCATGTTGTAGCCCGACAGGCGCAGGCCGTGCTCCGTCTCCAGAAGGATTCCCTCCAGCGCGGGGATGGAGCTTTTGGCCGCCACCGCGCGGGACACAGCGTTCACCGCCTGCTGCAAAAGAGTCTTCTCACAGGAAAATCTCACCATATCCGTCGTTCCTCACTTTCCGAAACGCAGTTCTATTCTGCGAAATCAAATCATAATCTAATCTTTATTCAGTAGTTATTAGTCGTAGGGGCTTTCAAACGTGGAAATGCCCCCTGACCCCGCGCCGCAGCTGGATTTTTTTCCCACACGACTGTCCGGAAAACCGCCCCGTTTTTCCCAATGGGTGTGGGGACAGGGGGTGCCTGACCCCTCGCTCCCTGTGGATTCCACAGGAAAAACGGAAAACCGGCCTCTTTCCCGTTTTACTTCTTGCTGTTGATGTTGGTGGTGATCTCCTTCACCTTTTCGGCGAAGGCCGGGTCGGTGCGCATCTGCTTTTCGACCTTGTCCAGCGAGTGCATGATGGTGGAGTGATCCCTGTCGCCGAACTCCTTGCCGATGTCGTTGAGGCTCATGCCGCTCATGCGGCGGATGAGGTAAATGGCGATCTGACGGGCGGCCACCACGTCGCGGCTGCGGCTCTGTCCCCGCAGGGTGTCCTCGTCCACGTTGAAGTAGTTACAGATGTAGCTGACGATGATCTTGGGCGTGGGCGCGAAGTCGTTGCTCTTTTTCAGCATATCCCGGATGGCGCGCCCCACCGTCTCCTCGTTCACCTGGTCGTCCAGCAGGTCGCGGTAGGCCAGGATCTTGTTCAGCGTGCCCTCGATCTGCCGCACGTTGGAGGTGATGTTCTCGGCGATGTAGTCCATCACGTCGCCGGGCAGCTTCACGCCCAGCATGGCGGCCTTGTTCTGGATGATGGCGAACCGCGTCTCGAAGTCCGGAGGCGCTACGTCCACCATCAGACCCCACTCGAACCGTGTCCGCAGACGATCCTCCAGCTGGGTGATCTCCTTGGGCGGCCGGTCGGAGGTCAGCACGATCTGCCGGCCGGATTCGTACAGGGTGTTGAAGGTATGGAAGAACTCCTCCTGGGTCTGTATCTTGCCGGCGATGAACTGAATATCGTCCATCAGCAGAATATCCGTCTGGCGGTATTTCTCCCGGAACTCCGCGTTGCGGTTTTCGCGGATGGAGGCGATCAGCTCGTTGGTGAAGTCGTCGCCCTTGACGTACACGATGCGGGCGTCAGGCCGCTTCTTGCGCAGGGCGTTGGCGATGGCGTACAGCAGGTGGGTCTTGCCCAGTCCGCTGTCGCCGTAGATGAACAGGGGGTTGTAGTTCTCGCCGGGCTTCTCCGTCACGGCCTTGGCCGCGGCAAAGGCCAGCTTGTTCTGGGGTCCCACCACATACGTCTCGAAGGTGAACGCCTGGGATTCCGACAGGTCGCCGGGGCGGTCGGGCGCCACGCCGTGATAGGCCGCCAGCTGGTCGTCGTCCAGTATCTTCACCTCTAAATCGGTGGAGAACAGATCCTTCAGCGCCGCCTTGATGTGGGGCAGGAACCGCGCCTCGATGGTGTTTTTCTTGAAGGTGTTGCTGCAATGGAGCACGAAGGCGGAATCCTCCATCGTCACCACCGTCACCTCGTCGAACCAGGTGTTGATGGTGGTTTCGGACAGCTCGCCGCTCAGACGCTTGAGCACGCTGTCCCACAGGTCTTTCATGGAATTCAAAAGAAAAGCTCCCCTTTCGGCGGGAGGTGTGTCTGTGCTCCCGCGATAAAATGGCGGGGGGTGTACCGCCGCAAAATATCCCGCATCATTATAACAGAAAAGCCGCCGCAAGTCCATAGAAACTATACATATTCTAATATAAGTTACGGCTTTTTCCTGCCTGTAAAGCGAAAACCGCTGCGTGCCGGGCAAATTTTTGTTGACAGCCACCCCTCCTGTCTGTATAATGGATTCCGCGTGGTTTTGCACGTTTGTGTGCAACACCTGTGGAAAAGTTTACTGCGGCGGCAAAAATTTTGCCGCTGTCGAGTAAGAGCGGGCGCGAAGGCTCCCGCCGGATATTCTATAAAATGGAGGTGTCATGCAATGTTCCGTACCTATCAGCCCAAGAAGCGCCAGCGCTCCAAGGAGCACGGTTTCCGCAAGAGAATGGCTACCCGCAACGGCCGCAAGGTTCTGGCTCGCCGTCGTGCCAAGGGTCGTGCCCGTCTGACCCATTGAGGTCACGGAAGGTGCATCGCACATACAGATAAGCCCTGAGGGACGGAGGATCGAATCCCCGTCCCTATCGGTGTATATGCGCTGTAAAAGGAAAAAGAGGGAACTATGGACGCAAGAGTTACGGTGAAGCAGAACGGCGACTTCCGCCGCATTTACCGCAGGGGAGGGTCAGCCGTCGCCGGCGGTGTGGTGGTCTATTGCCTGAAAAACAGGCAGGGGATGAGCCGTCTGGGTGTCACCGTGTCCACAAAGCTGGGTCACGCCGTGGTGCGCAACCGTGTCCGCCGCCGTTTCCGGGAGCTGTACCGCCTGCACAAGGGCGATATGCTGCCCGGCTACGATATTATTATGGTGGCGCGTGTCCGCGCTGCGGAGCTGCCCTATGCCAAGCTGGAAAAGCAGTATCTCCGGTGCCTTTCGCAGCTGGGGCTGCTGCGGGAGGACGCATGAAAAGGCTTCTCCTGCGGTTCATCCGCTTTTACCGGCGGGCGATCTCGCCCCTGTTCCCTCCTCGCTGCCGCTATATCCCCACCTGCTCTCAATACGCGCTGGAGGCCATTGAGAAATACGGTGCGGCCAAGGGCGGCTGGCTGGCGTTCAAGCGTCTGATGCGATGCCATCCCTTCCACCGTCACAAGGGCGGCTGGTATGATCCGGTGCCCTGATCCCCCATCCCTCAAAATCTTACGGAGGAAATTCGCCTATGTTCGCACAAATCGGCTACTATATCTGTGTGCCGTTCGCGTGGCTCACCCGCCTGTTCTACACATGGACAGGCTCCTACGGCGTCGCTCTGATCCTCTTCACCCTGATGGTGAAGCTGGTTCTGCTGCCCTTCCAGCTGAAAAGCAAGAAGAGTATGCTCCGCATGGGGCGTATGAACGGCAAGGTGCAGGAGATCCAGAAGAAGTACGCCAACAACAAGGAGAAGCAGCAGCAGGAGATCGCCGATCTCTACGCCCGCGAGGGCGTGAACCCCATGTCCGGGTGCCTGTGGTCCTTCCTGCCCTTCCCCATCCTGATCGCACTGTACTACATCATCCGCACCCCGCTGCGGTACTTCATGTCCCTGTCCAACGAGGTCATCGCCAAGATCACCGAGCTGGCGGTGTCCCTGGGCTATGTGTCCGGCGCCGAGGGACAGGCCGCAGCCTATGACCAGATCTATCTGGCCAAGTTCATCCACGACAACTGGAGCAGCTTCGACGGGAAGTTCGACGGTCTGATCGACCTGAACTACACCTTCCTGAACATGGATCTGTCCGCCGTGCCCAAGGATCTGTTCAGCCAGTTCCCCTCCGGCGGCTGGCCTGTCATCGGCCTGATGCTCATGCCGATCATCTCCGCCGCCCTGCAGTTCCTGATGACCCAGATCTCCATGAAGTCCAACGGCAACAGCAACGTCAACGGCTCTTCCAAGGCCATGCTGTACATGATGCCGCTGATGACCGTGTGGATGGGCTACATCCTGCCCGCCGCCCTGTGCGTGTACTGGATCGCCAACGCCGCCTTCTCCTGCCTGCAGGAGCTGCTGCTGAACAAGAAGTTCAACGCCATCCTCGACCGCGAGGAGACGGACAAGGAGCGCCAGAAGCGCGAGGCGCGCTACAACAAGATGCAGGCCGCCCGCGAGAACTACAACCGCCAGCTGGAGGAGGCCAAGGGCGCCAAGAAGCCCCAGCCCCAGCAGCCCAAGAAGAAAAAGTCCGGCGAGGGTACCACCGATGCCGGCAAGGTGGGCGGCCGCCCCTACGCCCGCGGCCGCGCCTACCGCGAGGATCACTACGACGAATAAGGAGTTTTGTCTATGAGTTATATCGACGTAACGGGCAAGACTGAGGACGAAGCGCTGCGCAAGGGTCTTGAGCAGCTGGGAATGGATCGGGACGACGTGTCCGTGTCCATTCTGGAGCGCGCCAAGAGCGGCTTTCTGGGCATCGGCGCTTCCCCTGCCCGTATCCGTATTACCTACGGCCCCGAGGAGGCGGAGGTCGCCGCTCCCGCCGAGGTGAAGATCATCCCCGAGGAGAAGCCGGCCGCGCCGGTGCAGCCCGCTCCCGCCAAGGCAGAGGAGCCCGCCGCTGCCCGTTCCGACAAGTACCGCACCGATAAGCCCCGCACCGACAAGCCCCGTCCCCAGCGGCGGCCGGAGCAGTCCGACCGTCCCCGTCCCGAGCGCCGGGAGCGTCCCGCCCCCGCCGCCCCCGCCATCGACCTGCCGGAGTGCGACGACAACGCCAAGCGCATCATCGCCTTCGTGTCCGGCCTGCTGGAGCGCATGGACAGCTCCGCCGAGGTGAAGGTCTATGAGCAGGAGAAGGGTCGCTACAAGGTGCTGCTGGTGGGTGAGCGTCTCGGCCAGCTGATCGGGCACCGGGGCGAAACGCTGGACGCCATCCAGCAGCTGACCAACTACGCGGTGAACACCGGCACCGACAAGCGCATCCGTATCCAGATGGACGCGGAGAACTACCGTGCCCGCCGGGAGCAGAGCCTGGAGAGCCTTGCCCGCAAGGTGGCCGCCAAGGTGCAGAAGTACCGCCGCAGCGTCACGCTGGAGCCCATGAACGCCTACGAGCGCCATGTAATCCACGCCACCCTGCAGGACGTGAAGGGTGTGACCACCTATTCCGTGGGCGCCGAGCCCAACCGCCGCGTGGTGGTGGCCTTCGACCGGGGCGAAGCCCGCTGAACGAAGCCAATATGACAAAAGAGACAGCCGCAAGGCTGTCTCTTTTTCGTTGCCGTGTTTCGTAGGGGACGGCGTCCCGTCGTAGGGGCGGACGACTCTGTCCGCCCGAACAGCGCGAAGCGCTGTCATTCCGAGCCAGTGCGCACACTGGCGTGGGAATCCGTGTCCAAAAAGGGAACGGATTGCCGCGTCGCTTCGCGCCGCGAAGCAAGTGCCCTTGGGGTACTCCTCGCAATGACAGGGTGCGCAGGGGCGGACGACTCTGTCCGCCCTACGCCATCACGCGAAAAACGCCCGTATCTCCTCTGCGGTGCAGGCGGCGCTGCCCTGGGCGAAGCCGTCCCGCCCGCCGCCGCGCCCGTGGAGGGCGTCGTTCATGTCCTTCACCAGCGCGCGGATGTCCTGCCCGGCGTGAATGACGGCGTATTTATACGCCCCGTCCGCTCCGGCGAACACGGCGCAGCGCCCGCCGGCGCTCTGCGCCACGGCGTCGCACAGCCGCCGCACGCCGTCGCCCTCCAGCGGATCGGTGATCAGCAGCACATCGCCCGCGCCGGCATATTGGGCGGCGGTGTGGGCAAATACCTGCTCCTCCAGCCGGGCGGCACGTTCCTTCGCGGTCAGCAGCTCGCCCTGCATCCGCTCCACAGCGGCGGCGGACGCTTCCGGCTTCACCGACAGCGCCTGTCCGATCTGCCGTGCCTGCTCCCAGCAGGCGGACAGATAGTCCAGCGCCCGCTGACCGCACAGCAGCTCCAGCCGCACGCCGTCCCGGAATTTCTGGCAGGAGAGCAGCTTCACCAGCCCCACCTGACCGCTGCTGTCCACATGGGTGCCGCAGCAGGCGCACATGTCCGCGCCGGGGAACTCGGTGATGCGCACCGCGCCCTCCAGCGCCTTTTTGCTGCGGTAGGGCAGGGCAGCCAGCTCGGCAGGGGAGGGGTACCAGATGTGTACCGGGTGATCCTCCCAGATGTACCGGTTGGCGCGGCGCTCGATGTCCAGCGCCTGCTCCCAGCTGATGTCGGCGTTGTAGTCGATGGTCACGGTGTCCGCGCCCATGTGAAAGCCCACGTTGTCGCAGTGGAAGGCGCTGCACAGCATACCGGACACGATGTGCTCGCCGGAGTGCTGCTGCATGTGGTCGAACCGCCGCGCCCAGTCGATGTGGCCGCTGACCTCCGCGCCCACGGGCAGCGCCCGGTCGCACAGGTGGGTGACGATGCCGTCCTTTTCGTGTACGTCCAGCACCCGGGCGTCCCCCAGCGTGCCGTGGTCGGCGGGCTGCCCGCCGCCCTCAGGGTAAAAGGCCGTGCGGTCGAGCACCACCGCAAAGCCGCCCTTCACAGCCCCGCAGGACTCCACCACGGCGGTGAAGTCCTGCGTAAAGGCGTTTTCGTAATAGAGTCTGACCGTCTCCATCAGTCGTCCTTCTCCACGTCGCCCACGATGGCGATGTGCAGCTCGTCCAGCTGCTTCTGCTCCACGGTGGAGGGCGCGCCCATCATGATATCCTGCGCGTTCTTGTTCATGGGGAAGGGGATGATCTCGCGGATGGAGCTTTCGCCCGCCAGCAGCATGACCATGCGATCCACGCCCGGAGCGATGCCCGCATGGGGAGGCGCACCGTAGCAGAAGGCGTTGTACATGGCGGGGAACTTCTTCTTCACGTCCTCCTCGCCCAGGCGCACCAGCTCAAAGGCCTTGATCATGATCTCCGGGTCGTGGTTACGGACAGCGCCGGAGCTGAGCTCCACGCCGTTGCACACCAGATCGTACTGGTTGGCGTAGATGTCCAACGGGTCGATCTCGCCGCGCTCGGCCTTCAGCAGCACCTCCATGCCGCCGTTGGGCATGGAGAACGGGTTGTGGCAGAACTCCAGCTCGCCGCTCTCGTCGCCGATCTCGTACATGGGGAAGTCCACGATCCAGCAGAACTCATAGCGC
>OIWU01003980.1_pt1 | contig 10889 bp, 9 predicted proteins | sample 1587711 | NCBI WGS metagenome assembly OIWU01 (sample SAMEA3888909, study PRJEB22519) | human gut metagenome | biome: human gut; feature: human-associated habitat; material: faeces | place: Denmark | collected 2010 | reverse complement strand
ATATAAGTGTTTGGTTTATTCTATTAATAAGGTTGCTGACTGACAAAAATAGAAGAATATTTTCTGAATACCTAGATAAGTACATAAAAATGTGATAGATAAGAATAATATTGTCATTGATGGGAAAATCCGGGAATTTTGTAACAGGTTTGTAATATAGACCGTGTTCGAACCCTTATAAAAAGAAAATTCAAAAGGAAAAGAAGATTTTTATGTTTTACAGCATATAATTCGAAAACAATTTGTATCTTTGCAGTGTTATTAGAGAAAACAAGATGTAAAACCGCTCTTCAAAACGTGGAGGGCAAAAAAAGAGGAAACAAATTATGAAAAAGAATGCAAATGAAAAAATTATGATGTTACAGTACCGTATTAAACGCTATCAAGCAATGGGAAATGGTGCCATGTGCCAAACATTAAACGGTAAACTTCAAAAACTGCTGTCACAGCAGGTTGCCATGTAAATAAACACACTAATTATAATAAATAGAGCGAGGAACTTTCGAGTATCTTCGCTTTTTTTATACATTTGCAGAAGAAAGATAATAAAACACATTATGAAAAAGCTATTTATGTCGGTTGCGCTCCTCTTATTGGTCGTAACCTCTTTTGCACAAACACCCGGTTATGAGTTCACAACCGTTGTATCTCACCAAGCAACGCCTGTTAAAGATCAGGGTTCCACAGGAACCTGCTGGTGCTTTGCCACCGCTTCTTTCATGGAGTCGGAACTGCTCCGAATGGGAAAAGGAGAATATGATCTCTCGGAAATGTTTATCGTTCGCCAAAAGTACATGAATCAGATGGAGGACAATTATCTCCGTCGTGGTAAAGGAAGTATCGGTGAAGGAAGTTTGGCACACACTTTCAAAAACGCTTATAAGAAAGCGGGAATCGTTCCGGAAGAAGTGTACACCGGATTGCTAGGCGATAACAAAGACCACAATCACGGTGCATTGTCACGCTACCTCAAAGCATTGGTAGACGCAAATATTGAATCTAAAAAGCGCACTCCGCAATTTGATGCGCTTATTAATAATCTGTTTGATATTTATCTAGGCAAGCTTCCTGAAAAATTCACTTATAAAGGAAAAGAATATACTCCTCAATCTTTCACAGAAAGTCTGGGATTGAATATGGATGATTACGTTGAGTTGACTAGTTTCACTCACAAGCCTTATTATGAGACATTCTCACCTGAAGTTCCCGACAACTGGGAAAACCAGCCAATGTATAATCTTCCGTTGGACGAACTGATCGAGGCTATCGACTATGCACTGAACAAAGGATATACCGTATGTTGGGACGGTGACGTAAGCGAACAGGGTTTCTCTTTCAAGAACGGAATCGCCATCAATCCGCAAGTGGAGGATGTGAAAGATTACTTGACTACCGACCGTGCCCGTTTTGAGAAAATGCCAAAATATCAACGAATGGACGAAGTGTTCAAGTTTGAGCATCCTTATCCGGAAATCAACGTAACACCGGAAATCCGTCAGGATGGTTACGAGAAGTTTGTGACAACTGACGACCACTTGATGCACATCACCGGCATTGTAAAAGATCAGAATGGTACTAAATATTATATCACCAAGAATTCCTGGGGAGCGGAAAGCAACAAATCCGGAGGTTATCTGAATATGTCTGAAAGCTATGTACGTGCTAAAACAATCTGCGTGATGGTACACAAAGATTCTCTGCCTAAGGAACTGAAGAAGAAACTCGGTATTCAATAAATCGCATGAAATCAGTCCCGAAGGGAGATTGACTGTTTCATACATTTATTTATTCGGAACTCTCCATTATATTCATATAACAAAAAAAATAGGGCAACGAAGTATCACTACTTCACTGCCCTATTTTTTTGTTAACCTACTATATTAAATCCTTTGCTCTTTATTTCTTTTTCAATGTCACGTCGCTGATTTCTACAACGCCGCCTTTATTCTGGGAAAGAATAGCCACATAACAATCTTTCAGAATAGCAGCATCATCGTCTGTATCAGACACTTCCAAGTTAGCATTTGCTTTCTTGCTGCTAATAGCATTTACCACTTGTCCCATATCATAGTAAACCACTACTTTAGTCCATTTACCGGCATCTTTAATTTTAAAATTGTATTGTGCGCCCGAAGCATTTGGTTGAGCATCTGCGTCATAGTCTCTACGCATGAAGAAAGTAGTATTGTACTTACCATTATCATTCTTTTCCTCATTGGTCTGTTTGATGTATACACTGACCGGAGTTCCTGCTTCTTTAGCTTTTGCATAGAAAGTAAGAACATAGATACCTTTGTCCAAACCATCGGTAATACGTTGTCCCAGGAAAGCTTTATACCAAGAGAGATTCTTTTCAGCACCGGAGTTATCCAATTTCATTGCATTCGGATATTTGGCATCTCCTGTTTCTTCCCAAGCAATAGTAGTTACACCGTCAGCTTCATTATTCATGATAAACCACTCTCCTGCGGTAGCTTTGTTGGCATTAGTCACTTTAGTCTTTACTTCAGTGGCGAATTTTTCGTTTTTTATCAGGTTCTGCGCACTTACGCTTACTCCTGCAAGGACCAAAAGCCCGGCAAATAATACTTTTTTCATCTTACTGTGATTTAATTGTTTATACTTTATTTTTTCTAGCTTTAAAAATCTATTTCACCCTACTTCACTTGTTGAATAACAAATCCATATTTACCAGTCACTTTCTTTTCTTCAGTCTTTAGTGTGATGCGGTAAATCTCTTTGCCCCATACGTTAGACAGGCGCGGATCATCCAGTTTGATTGTTTCCAGTTCGGCCTTAAACTGTGATGGATAGTTCATTTCCACCTTTTGTCCCTTTACTTCGATGCGGATTTTTCCGGCTGACGGGAAAGTCACATTGCCCCAAGTTAAAAAGTTCATTTGATTAGGAACAATAGCCTCATCCAACGTATAAATATCACCAATAATAAGTTTTTTATCATCAAGAGCATAAGAGCGAACCCAGCTTTTCACTTTCGCTTCTGCCGGATAAGCAGTAGCTATATCCGTAGAGAACATCCGTTTCTTCTCATTGCAAACGGTATTGGTAGCTTTATACTCCTGCCCGAATTTCTGCGGTACTCCGTTAATCATCGGCAAGTTATGATAGTTGCTCTGCATGGTCCAGATGGTATAGCGGTCCTTGCCGAACGTCTGTTTGGTATATGTACCTACACCGGCATCAATAATCACAGGAATTGTATTTACATATAAAGAAAAGGTTCCTACATCGTTGTGGTTATGGCTTTCGTTATTAAATCCGCCTTTAGCGGCAACAAACATACCGTTCTTATTCTTCATATAACAGAATTCCGTTTCGGGATACCAGGTTACATCCGGCATATCATGTTTCGGAGTTGCTTTTGCCAGCTCATTACAGCAAAGTAGAGATTGAAGCGAACGAAAAGCGTCGTTGCCCATGGTAGCATACGGTTTTCTTCCTTTCAACAGGTATGCGGCAAAATGCATCATTTCATCGCTGTTTACAGCTTTACCGAAGCGATAGATTAACAAAGGATCGCCCCCGCCTTGTGCCGATGCATCAGCAAAATTCACCACCCAGCCATTGCCCACGTATGAGCGGGACATATATTCTCCCATCCGGCGAATCATCGGTTCATTGAACAGAGACAGTTTACCGCCTGTGCCATCAGAGAGTATCTGCAAATAGTCATAGAGCTTTCCGGCGGCATGTCCCCAGTAAGAGGTTCCCTCCTCACAGGCACCATCGGATTTCACGAAGTTGATAAACTTATCGACTGACTGCATGGAGCGATAAACAGCTTTCGCCAACTTATCCTTATTGTTCTCCATCAGTAAGAAACATTGCAGGGCATTGGAGTTACACCAGGGATTCCAGTTGTTGATGATTTCTCCCGGTTTCCAGTTAAAAGCCATCCACCACATTTCGTCGTCGTTCATATACGGATCGAGAATACGTTCTTTGATTGCTTTACGCATTTGCAAGGATACCACAGGATTAATTTTGTCGAATGGTTTGCGGAAGAAATAGTGTACCCAAGCCATTAAAGCTCCGTATCCGCCTGAACCGAGGTCGATAATCTGTTCGCGGAAGTCGGGAAGTGAACGTTTGCTGCTCTGACGGGGCAAGTGTGCGGATAGAACCCATGAATTCATTTCGCAGCTCATATATGCTCCGTTCAGTAATTGGTCGATAAAACGCCCTTTCCCTTCGGCCAGTTCGGCGAGCATCAAGGCGTTAAGTGCCTGACGGTTGGCGTCATAAGGGACTTCCATTATTTTACGGTTACCGCTGCGTTCGTATTCCAGATAAGCGGTGGCAGGTATCAGTTGCCATTTATAGTCGAGGAGTTTTTCGCCGGCTTCGATGAGGCGTTGCTTATTGGGGCCCATCAAAGAATCCCAGGCGGCACGATCTGTATAAGCAGGATAAGGCACCCAAGCTTGTTTCATTACCAACACGTTTTTCAACGTAGTTTCGTCTGCCGCTTTTTGCAGCATATTGCGTTCGGTGTAAGCGCTTGCCTTGAAAGAAAAACTTCCCAAAGCTGCTAGTAGAAGAACACAAAATAAATGTTTCATTTGATTCATGGTATTTTATTCATTTAAGTATTGCAAAGATAACGTATCTGATAAAAAATGAGGTGAGTAAATCATACGAACCTGATGACAAAAAAGTACATACTTCAAAAATAGTACTCTTAATTGCTATATTTTAGGCTTTTAAGTCATTATAAGAACAAATTAAGTCATTGTAGAAACAATTTAAGTCACACGGAAACTGGGTTTTCATTTCGGAAAAACAAAGATGCAGTTTTAGAAAACAGAGGTTTCCTTTGGAGAAAATAGAGGTTCTATTTATTCCAGACAGAGGCTCTGTTTAGGTCAAATAAAGGCTCTATTTTATTTCAGATAAAGTATCTGTTTTACTTCAGACAAAGTATCTGTTTGGATATTCTATCCTCTTTCTTTTTTCATTCTTTAATTCTCTTCTTTTTCACACCTCTATTCTTTCTTCTTCATCCCTCTATTTCTTCCTCTTCGCCTTCAATCCCAATCACTAAATTCAAAACTCAACTGTTCCCAGACACCGTGTTGTTCATCGGCTTCCTCTTTTGGATTGGAGACGGAAAGACCGATGAGCCGGATTGGATGTTGCTCAAATTCGACACTTTTAAGCAATTCTTTTGCAAGTGGGAGTACCCGGTCTAAGGTGGTGAGTTCCTGCGATTGAGTAAGGCTTCGGGTTGTCTGGCTAAAATCATGAAACTTGATTTTCAGAGTAAGCGTGTTACCTTTGAAGTCTTTTCGCTGAAGACGTTCAATCAGCTCTACTGCCACATGGTATAGTTCGATAATGACCGATGAACGGGCTGAAATATCACGTTCCAATGTACGTTCGCAGCCAATGGATTTACGGATACGAATTGCTTCGACAGGGCGTTCGTCAATTCCTCGTGAACACTCATAATACAGTACACCGGCTTTTCCGAAATGGGCTGTCAGCATTTCAAGAGAGCATTTCCGTAGTTGAAGTCCATTGTGGATGCCAAGTAGATGCATCTTCTTTGCAGTCACCGGACCCACTCCCCAAAAAGATTCGATAGGAAGACGGGCTATAAAATCAAGGGCTTGTTCCGGATGAATGGTGCATAAGCCATCCGGTTTGCGATAGTCCGAAGCTATTTTAGCCAGAAACTTATTATAAGAAACTCCGGCAGACGCAACAAGGTTGAGCTGCTCCCGAATCTTCTGCTTTATTTCCTTTGCTATATCCACAGCCAGGGAAATATCTTTTTTATTTTCTGTGACATCCAGAAAAGCTTCATCCAGAGACAGAGGTTCGATAATATCCGTATATTCGTGGAAAATCTCATGTATCTGACGGGAAACGGATTTATAAACATCCATCCTGCCAGGTACAAAAATGAGTTGGGGACAAAGACGCTTCGCCTTTTGCGAAGCCATAGCGGAACGGACACCGTAACGCCGGGCTTCATAGCTAGCAGCAGCCACGACTCCCCTCTCTTCTGCATGACCTACCGCTAAAGGCTTGCCACGAAGTTCTGGATTATCACGCTGTTCTACAGAGGCATAGAAGGCATCCATGTCGATATGTATAATCTTTCTCTGCGTCATTGTTTAGGATTAGCAGAGCAAACTTACTACAAATTCCCGAATAATTCCTGTTTATCGGTTCAAGAAATAATGCGCTTATGATTTTTATAGATATAAGTCAAAAAAACATTCAATATCTTGTCAAAGACAGTTCTTATTATATTATATTTGCATATCGTCTATTCAAAATATAGAGGTAGTTAATAAGTTTGTGCCACCATACAACTCTTTAAGATTATGAAAAACACATTATTTTGCTTATTCATATTTTGCAGTGTTTCCACATTCGCTCAAAATGGAATCACTTTTAAGGTCGAAAAGCTTTCAAAGCCTGAAGAATTACTTCATCTACACTCCCCGAATGAAATTTACGAAAGTCTTATATTATCAGATATGGACATAGAGCCTTATGAGATAGAAGAGAAGAATATCAAGGTTCCTTATCATATCATTGCAAAGAGCGAATCTCCCGACAGTCTCGTTTCTTTTGGCCCTAATTCTTTTTTCAATGGTATGTATCAGGCTTATGCAGATCACAGGCCATTCGTATTGTCTCCGGACATGATTTGGCTATTAATCAGCCAGGGATTTGCACGCCATATCAATGCCAATCAGGAATCTATGAGAAATGAACTTGTTGATTTCTCCGGCAAACTATCCTTAATTGTAAGAGAAGACAAAAAATTGGAAGACCCTACTCTTTCGTGGGAGAAAATCTTTCCGCAATTTACAGAACAAATATCCCAATACGCCGGTAAGCATCTGACCGAACTGCTCACCTGCAATTTTTCAACGACTACCTCTTTAGAGAAAGTTGCTTCCGAAATAACAATCATGGAGGCTGTAAAACCTTACTTTGAGTTTATCATCATACACATTGTCTGTGGAATACCTGAAATAACTCTCGAAGGAACACCGGAGGACTGGGAAAAACTACTGCACAAAGCCAGAGGGTTGAAAGAATACAAACTCGATTGGTGGATTTCAGAACTGGAACCTCTTTTGGAAGAATTTGTCAAAGCATCTAAAGGAGAAGTCAATAAGGACTTTTGGCGCAACATGTTTAAATATCATTCACAGAAACGATACGGAGCCCCAAACATTATTGATGGATGGATCGTGAAGTTTTTCCCTTACGATAAGGAAGGGAAAAGAAATAATCTGAAACAGCTGGAAGGCAGGAATTGTCTCCCTGATGAGATAGTGAAGGTAGACGTAAAGTATCAGGCAGTATATGGCGACGCTGTCAAAGAAACTCCATTAGAATTTTGGGCAGGTTTCATCGGGTTAGAACAAAACAGCAAGACTTTTGCTCTGCGACCGCAAATTGGTTGGATGGTCGGGAAGAAAGATGTTAACAAGGAAGGATTAAAAAGTAAATTAAGTGCTGATGCTCAAAAGGATGGCTGGGGAAGCGGCATCAATATCAGAGTAAAAGAATTTCCGGCTGTACTGTTGGAGCTCAAAGAAATAAAAAGGTTGGATATCCAATTTATCGATACAATTGATATACCGGACGAAATATCAAAAATAAAAATCGGATCGTTGAGTTTATATGGAAAGATTACTAAAGAGGAAATAGAGCGTATTAAAAGATTATTGCCTGATACGGATATAAAAATAAATGGTTCGCGAAGTGGGAGTGCTTCAGTTATGACTCCATAATAAAAAGAGGCTATCCAAAAGCCATAAGTCAGATTTCAAAGGCTATCAAGATGCACTATCCCGAAAAGAAAGGATATTCAGCGAGAAGCCTTACCTATATGTGTCAGTTTGCCCGAACATACCCACTAGAGATATTACAAAGAATGCTTTCTTGTGACAAGGTGTTGAGAACGCCAACAATCCCCAATATGCTATCCTTGACTGATGAACTGAACTGTTTACCAATTACGCAAGAACCTCTTGCGCAATTTCAGACAAATATATTTCAATCAAAAGAATTTACGCAAGAGCCTCTTGCGCAAATTCAAAAGATAGACAAGACAATCTCCGCAATGCTGCAAACATCCATTGATGATATTGAAAAGGATTTTGTTTGTTCCCCCATTTCAAAAATAAACTGGACCAGTCATGTGATACTATTGGATAGCTCATTACCCTTAGGAAACAAATATTGGTACATGAAACAGTCCGTTGAAAACGGATGGAGCAGCAACGTATTAAAGATACAGACTAATCTGTTCAAACGGCAGATAGAAACACAGAAAGTCAACAATTTCACAAAGACCTTGCCCACCCCTCAAAGTGACTTAGCCAACTATTTGCTGAAAGACCCGTATATATTCGATGTAGCAGGTACAAAAGAACTGGCAGATGAAAGGGATATTGAAAAACAGCTTGTAGAACACGTCACAAGGTATCTATTGGAAATGGGGAACGGCTTCGCCTGTAGCCAAACAGAAACATTTCCAAGTCGGGGACAGCGATTTTTATGCAGACCTTATCCTATACTCCATAAAACTCCACGCCTATATAGTCGTAGAATTAAAGGCTACTCCATTCAAGCCAGAATATGCAGGGCAATTGAATTTCTACATCAACATCGTAGACGACCAGTTGAGAGGTGAAAACGACAACAAGACAATAGGATTGTTGCTCTGCAAAGGTAAAGATGAAGTAGTGGCACAATATGCCCTAACGGGCTATGCACAGCCCATAGGAGTAAGCGACTACCAGCTAAGCAAAGCTATTCCCGAAAATCTGAAATCCGCCTTGCCAAGTATCGAGGAAGTGGAGGAAGAATTATCACAGCTACTCGATAACAAGAAAGACGAAAAGTAATCCGATCAGTCCCGTTTGGACAGTCTTGACATTTAAGCCGTCTGCCACCTATACAACGACCGATTCGACCCGAGCATTGACGAACAGATGAATATCACAGAAAATAGAAATATTAAATAAAACAAAAACACCCCGCTTTACATTATTAGGATGTAAAGCGGGGTGCAAATCTCATAAAACACTAGAAATCAGCATTTAAAGTGGAGCTGCGGGGGATCGAACCCCGGTCCAAACGAGGAAATCATAAGCTTTCTACATGCTTATCTTTGCCTAAATTTTCGTGCAGGAACAGAACCAAAGCCATCAATTCCTGCCTTATCCTCTAAAGTTTCATCAAAAGTGCGAGGCCGCCTTTGACTATCCCCGATGTAACTGCACCACTGAACCGGAATGCTTCGGAGCAACAGCTTCCGAGTGATGTCTCGTCCTGGCACCTAGTGCCTGGATTAAGCTAATCTACTGTGATTCGATTAAGCAGCAAGAGCGTAATTAGTTTCGCCAGATAAAATTTTGATAACTGATATTTAAGTGGAAATTACCGACCCACTGCATGCTTACCTACCATTTCTGCCCGCTGTCAAATCCAGTCAAGCCCAAATTTTTATTCGTACAGAATAGCGATTGTTTAGAACGCTTTCCAAGAGTGCAAAGATAGGAAATGTTTTCTAATTTACGAGAAGACGTTAGCAAATATTATATCAAAGCACTATCTTTACGGAGCTATTTTATATTTAAGGTGAAAAAGCATCATGAAAAATCAACCAATAATAAGCTACTTATGATTAAGACATATCTATCTAAAACATCTATATTCAAAGCATTTGCCGCTATTTGCATATTCGGAATCAGTATCAGTGGCTGTACTTCTAAAAAAAAGACTCCTATGGAAACAACCGATACAACGGAAAACGAACTAACCATGTTGGTGGGTACTTACACATCAGGAACCAGTAAAGGGATATATAGCTACCGCTTCAACGAAGAAGACGGGACTGCCACTCCGTTAAGTGACACGGAAGTTGAAAATCCTTCTTATCTTGTTCCATCTGCCGACGGGAAATTCGTCTATGCAGTCAGTGAATTCAATAATACACAAGCTGCCGCCAATGCATTTGCCTTCAATAAAGAAAAAGGAACTTTGCAACTATTAAATTCACAGCAAACGGGAGGTGAAGATCCCTGTTATATCATCGCCAGTGGAAATAATGTGATAACCGCCAACTACAGTGGCGGCAGCATCTCCGTTTTCCCTATCGCAAAAGATGGCTCGCTCCTACCCGCTTCCGATATTATACAATTCAAAGGTACGGGAGTAGACAAGGAACGACAAGAGAAACCGCATTTGCATTGTGTCCGTATCACTCCGGATGGTAAATACTTGTTTGCCGATGACTTGGGTACAGATCAAATACATAAGTTTATCATTAACCCAGCTGCAAATGCAGAGAATAAAGAAGCATTTCTGAAAGAAGGATCGCCTGCTGCCTTTAAAGTGAAAGCCGGTTCGGGCCCCGCCATCTGACTTTCTCGCCAAACGGTCATTACGCCTATTTGATTAATGAGTTATCGGGCACAGTAATCGCTTTTGAATATAAAGACGGAGATTTAAAAGAGATCCAGACAATCGCTGCCGATACGGTAAACGCACAAGGAAGCGCCGATATTCATATCAGCCCGGATGGAAAATTCCTGTATGCCAGCAATCGTTTGAAAGCAGATGGTATTGCCATATTCAATATCCACCCGGATAACGGAATGTTGTCAAAAGCAGGCTACCAACTGACAGGGATTCATCCACGCAATTTCATCATCACGCCTAATGGCAAATACTTGTTGGTTGCTTGCAGAGACAGCAATGTGATACAAGTTTATGAAAGAGATACAGATACAGGACTATTAACAGATGTACAGCAGGATATTAAAGTAGACAAGCCGGTCTGTATACGGTTTATGCGATAAGTTATTTCTTACTCTGGGCAATCCGGC
>OIWU01003976.1_pt1 | contig 10896 bp, 9 predicted proteins | sample 1587711 | NCBI WGS metagenome assembly OIWU01 (sample SAMEA3888909, study PRJEB22519) | human gut metagenome | biome: human gut; feature: human-associated habitat; material: faeces | place: Denmark | collected 2010 | reverse complement strand
CGGTGGGGTCGTTGGGGTTCAGGTCGGGGTGCCAGCGCTTGCACTTGGCACGGTAGGCTTTCTTTATCTCGTCGTCGGTTGCGCCGCGCTGGATGCCCAGCACCTCATAGGGATCTCTCATGGGTCTACTTCCTCACGTCTCTCAGGCCATGCGCGGCCTTTTCGTTCCATACAATATTACAGTCTACAGGACAGTGCCTGCAAAATCAAGACAAAATCCGCCTTTTGGGCGGAATTGGTTACTTTTTTGGGGCCTCTTTGGTCTGCTTGCAGTTGTATTTGAGCCACACGCCGGAATACAGGATGTTCCGCAGAAGGTCCGCGTCCTCCACGCAGGGCAGACGCTCGAAGCTTCTGGCGCACCGGGCCAACAGCAGCTCGAAGATGTCCCGCATCTCTTCCTCGTAGCCGGGCTGACGGCTGAGGGAGCGCAGCGGATTGTATGCGCCCTTTTTCTCGTCCCGTGCCAGGTCATCGTAGGCGTCCAGCAGGTAGATGAATTTGCCCAGATGGAAGCCGATGCTCCGCAGCTCCGGCGACCAGTGGTCCTGCTTGTAGTCGAACAGCTCGGCCATCAGTTCGCCGAAGCAGCCCGACACAGCGTCAAGGTCTTCGCTGCCCTCGGCTTCCAGCTGAGCCAGCCGGTCGAGGCAGGTGCGGATGGCGCTGCACTGTCGGGGCCAGCGCTGTGCGGCGGTCTGAGCAGGGGAGTCCAGCAGCTTTTCGAAGCCGAGGCCCAGCAGGCTGTGGTCGTCGTTCCATTTATCGGCGGCGTTGTAGTAGTGGAGCGCCACGCTCATATCGGCGCAGTAGTCGGTGGGGCCGCTGTGCCGCCAATTTATCTTCCGGATGGGGTGGATGGGGCAGTGGCCGCTGCCGGTGACGCACTCGCTCTCACCCTCGTAGAGGCTGGAAAGCAGCAGATCCAAGAACGTCAGATCATAGCTCAGCGTCAGACGGCCCCGCAGGCCGTGGAGCGCACCGATGCGGCGGCAGAGGCCGCAGTAGGCCGTGCGGTAGCGGGTCTTGGCCTCGTCGTCCAGCGCGGCCTGATTCGGGATGACATATCCAAACATACGTTAGCTCTTCTTGATGAACTGGGTGCCGCAGCGGGGGCAGGAGATCTGGATGCGGCCCCGGCCCCGGGGAACGCGCAGCTTCTGGCGGCACTGGGGGCAGCGGTAATAGTGGTAGAGTTTGCGGTTGTCCCACTGGTCCTTCAGGCCGCTGAACTTATTGCGGATGCGGTCCTTCACGGCGTAGTATTTATAATTTTCTTCGGTGCGCTTGGAGATGTTGCGGCTGAACATCCGGTAGTAGCAGAAACCCAGCAGCACCACGCCGACGTACAGAAGCAGCGGCAGACGGGTGAGGATATAGACCAGAATCAGCACGAGAGAGGCGATGTTCAAAAACTGGTTCAGACCATCGGTGCCGTAGCGGCCTATCATGAACTGGCGTATCTTTTCTTTCATAAACGTCCTTCCTCATAAAAGAGGGGCGGGTGCGCCGCCCTTCTGTGTTTTTCTGCTTTCAGGATACCATGCAACCATGAGAAAATTTTGAACAGAGTGCAAACCTATCGTAAAGAGACGGCATTTAAGGGCCGCTCACTCCTCCCGGCAGCGGATAGTGAGGGAAACTTCGGTGTCCAAAGCACCCTCCATCCGGCAGTGGAGCTTGGCCGGGCCGGCCTCGCCGGTGGTGGCGAGATAGGTGCCTGCCATGCCGCCCCGCAGAGGGACGACGCTGGGGCCGAGGATGCGCAGCGGCCCCTCTACGCTCAACTGAACGGCCTCACCACAGTAGGGCAGGAGGTTGCCGTTCTGGTCGATGGCCCGCAGGCTCACGGCGGCACAGTCCCAGGTGGGGCCGTCGGTCAGGATGGGATTGTGGACGGTGCATTCCAGCCGGACGCTCTGCACCGGCTCCTTCACGACGGTGCGGACAGCCCGGCCATGCCACACGGCCTCGAAGCGGTAAACGGCGGCGGGGCTGCCCAGCACGCCGATATATTTGTAGTAAAGCTGCACCAGCTCGTTCCAGCTCAGGCGCAGCGAGTACATCCGCGCCCGGGACAGGGGCGAAAGCTCCATGGCGTCCCGGCGCATCTCGTTGAGGATGGCGGCCACCTGCGGTGCGGCAGTGCGGTCGAGGCCCTCGTATTTCTCCAGCAGCAGGCCCACGAAATCGTGTATCTCGATGGGCGGGTGGGGCAGAGCCGCAAAGCGGCCCCGGCGGTCGGGGGTGAACTCGGCTACGAAGTCGTTGCCCCGGTAGAGCCGCAGGCTCTCGGCGTTGGTGAACGCCCAGCACGCCCCCGCAAAGCCGCCTGGATGGTCACCCAGCGCCATGCTGGATGAAATTTCGAGCACGATGTCGGAAGGGGAGCGGGGCGTCTTCTGGCTGGCGTAGACGGCGGCAGAAAGCTTCGGGCTGCGGAACATATCCATCACACCCTGATAGCTGATGCGGTCGCCGCTGCCGAATTCGCGGTGGGTGTTGTAGTCGGTCATGCACCAGCCGAAGCTGCCCGCCACGCCCTGCTGAGCGATGGTGTCGTTGAGGACGGCGGCGTAGCGCAGGGCCTGCGCCAGGCGGTGAGGCTCGTCGTCGAAGGGCTTGGCCGGGAACTGGGCGCCCTCGAACTCGCTGATGAGATAGCCTTTCCGGGTGTCGGGGGTGACGGCGGTGCGGGCCTCGCACCCGACGCCGCGCCCGTGGTAGGAGTAGTCCGTGTAGGCGTATACATCTTCCAGAAGCTGGCTGCGGCGGGTGCTGCGGGTACCAGCCGTGGGGCGGGTGGGGTCGAGGCGGCGCACCGTCTCGTTGGTGCGCTTATAAAAGCTCTCGTCGTCGGCGCTGCCGCTGACCCGCACGCCCCACAAAAAGATGCTGGGGTGGCTGCGGCACTGGCAGACCATCTCGCGGCAGTTCTGCAGAGCCTGCGCTTTCCAGATGTCGTCGCCGACGTGCTGCCAGCCGGGCATCTCCACAAAGGCCAAAAGGCCCAGCTCGTCGCAGGCATCGAGGAAGGCGGGGCTGGGGGGAGTGGTGAGGCGCACGGCGTTGCAGCCCAGCTGCTTTTTCAGGAGCTGAGCGTCCAGCCGCTGGATGCTGTCGGGCATGGCATAGCCCTGATAGGCATAGCTCTGGTGGCGGTTGAGGCCCCGCAGCTCGACCCGCTGGCCGTTGAGGTAAAGCCCGCCTGCCACAAACTGCAGGGTGCGGAAGCCGAACCGGCAGCTTTTCTCGTCCAGGACCCGGTCGGGCAGGCCGCCGGTGCCGGGACGGATGAGCCGGACGGTCAGGGTGTAGAGGGTGGGATGCTCGATGCTCCACGGATGGACGCTGTTCAGTGCGCCGGTGATGGGCAGCGACAGCTCGCCGGTGTAGAACGCCCGGCTGCCCGAGGGGCTGCGTATCTCGGCCTGTAACGTGCAGCCGACGGTCTCGCCCACGGTGGCCGTGTAGATGCGGAAACCGCCCTCGGCCTTCGTCTCGATGAAGATGTCCCGCAGGTAGGCGGGCTCTTTCACGTCGAGGCAGACGGCGCGGCAGATGCCGCCGTAGGTCAGAAAGTCCATCTGCCCGCCGAAGGGCGGGATGTTCAAATCTTCGCGGCTGTCGCAGCGGACAGCCACCACGTTCTTCTGGCCCAGATGGAGAGCACTGGTCAGATCGACGGTAAAAGCGGTGTAGCCGCAGCTGTGGTGGAACACCCGCCGCCCGTTGCAGAACACCGTGGCGTCATGGGCCACGGCTCCGAAGGTGAGCAGGACGGTGCGGCCCTCCCATTCTTTGGGCGCAAAAAACTCCCGCCGGTAGCCCGAAAGCTTCTGGTAGTCGTTCTCGTTGCAGTAATTGTAGGGCAGTGCCTTGACCGTGTGGGGCAGGCGCACCGGCTCAAGGGTCAGCTCCGGGCATTCCGGCCGCACGATGGCGGGGTCAAAGACCGGGGTGAAGAGCCAGCCGTCGTTCCAATCGTAGTGTTCCATGGCAAATGTTCTCCGTGGCAAAGAATACTTTAGCTCCTATGCTACCACAAAGTTATGAACGAAAAAAGAATCCGGGCCGGATTTTATCGGTTTCTGAATAAAATTTCAGAAAGAAAGGGCCGCGTTCCCGCCGGGAACGCGGCCCTTCTTTGAAAAAGCTCAGCGTATAAAGTTGGTCATGGGTCTGCGGGGATTCTCCGGGTGCTGGATGCCTGCGGCTTTGCCGGCCTCGATGCACCGGAGCAGCCAGGCCATGTTGCGGCCCAGCTCCTGCATGACGGCGCAGCCCTCGGCGTCCTGCAGCACCTGCTCGGGGTTCGAGCCGTGGACCATGGGCCAGTAGGAGCCGCTCACCAGCGGCATATGGAAGAACTCGGGGTACTTCACCAGCTGGTCGAGGGTGGATGTGGTGCCAGCGCGGCGGGCCGAGCAGCAGATGGCGGCGGGCTTGTAGGCCAGATACCTGCCGCCCGCGTAGGCGAGACGGTCCATGAAGCTGGTCATGTTGCCGGAGGCGGAAGCGTAATGCACCGGCGTGCCGAAGACGAAGGCGTCGGCAGTCTTGGCTTTCTCGATGGCCTCGTTGACCACGCCGCCGAAGACGCAGCCCTTGCCGGCAGCACAGCCGCCGCAGCCGATGCAGCCGCCCACGGGCTTTGTGCCGACGTTCAGGATCTCCGTCTCGATGCCGGCGGCGTTCAGCTCCCCGGCGATGAGGCTCAGTGCGGTATAGGTGCAGCCCTTCTCGTGGGGGCTGCCGTTGATGAGCAGGACTTTCATGATAAATACTCTCCTTTTGTACGCCCGAAAAAGCGGCGTTCTGGTATGATTTTAGCACATTCATGACCGTAACGCAACGAATCATGACGCTGCCCTTGACAAAGACCGGCGGTATGACGATAATATGAAGTTACGATAACAGGAAAGACCCGAAGGAGGCCAAAACCATGCGAGTCATTGCAGGAGAAGCCCGCGGCAGACGGCTGGAAGCGCTGCCCGGCACGGATATTACCCGCCCCACCCTCGACCAGGTGAAGGAGGCGATGTTCAGCATCGTCCAGTTCGACCTGCCCGGAGCCCGTGTGCTGGACCTGTACGCAGGCAGCGGCCAGCTGGGCATTGAGGCGCTGAGCCGGGGCGCTGCCCGGTGCGTGTTCCTGGACGAGAACCGCGAGGCCGTGAACATCGTCATGAAGAACTGCAAGAACTGCGGAGTCTTCGACCGCAGCCGCGTCAACATCGGCGAAGCGGCCCGCTTCCTCTCGGCCTGCCGGGAGCAGTTCGATCTGGTGCTGCTGGACCCGCCCTTCCACAACGGCACGCTGGAAAATATCCTCCCCATCGTGGACAAGTGCGTCGCCCCCGGCGGCATCGTCATCTGCGAGAGCGAGACGAAACTCGTCCTCCCCGCCGAAGTGGGCGGTCTACAGCTGAAGAAGCAGTATAAGTACGGCAAAGTCCTGCTCTGGAAATATGTGAGACCCATGGCAGACGCCGCAGAGGAAGAAGGAGAAGCGTGATGAACGTCAACGAGCTTTTGGATACCATCGAAGATCTGCTGGAAGAGAGCACCGGAATGCCCCTTTCGGGCGGCAAGCGCATCGTGGATGTGGAACAAATTCGGGACTATCTCGATGACATCCGCGCAAACCTCCCCGTGGAGCTGCGTCAGGCCCAGTCCATCGTCGGCGACCGCGCCCAGCTCATCGAGTCGGCCAACGCGCAGGCACAGGCCATCGTCAAGAAGGCAGAAGAGCGCGCCCGCATCCTCGTGAGCGAGGCCGAGATCGTCCGCGCCGCCCAGCAGCGTGCGTCCGAGATCGTCTCCGCTGCCCAGACCGAGGCCCGCACCGTCCGCCAGACGGTCACGGATTACTGCGATAATATGCTGAAAACCACCGAGGAGACGATGTCTGAGAACGCCGCTCAGGTGAAAAATGTCCGCGCGAACCTGCGCCAGACCCCCCGCCGCGGCGTGTGATGGGCCGCTCCTGACCTGAATCCAGTCCCCTGCGAGTAAAAATGACGATTCGCAGGGGCTTTTTTTGTAACATTTTGTAGGAAAAAAGCGCAGGAAAAAACTTGCATTCGGCGTTTCGATTTGCTAAAATAAAATAGAGTCGTCAGGTATCATGACAGAGCAGAAAACGGGACAAACTCCCCGGGAGATGTCCGGCGTATCGGACGGCTCGGAACACGAAACGAAAGGAGGCTGGGCGCGATGACTCAGACAGAAGATTTGGCACAGTTCGACCCGGCCTCGTTTGAGCATATCCCCGTGCTTCTGAACGAGTGCCTCGACGGACTGAACATCGACCCGGCAGGCACGTATCTCGACGGCACGGCGGGCGGCGCGGGACACTCCCGCCAGATCGCCCTCCGGCTGGACGGCGCAAAAGGCGGGCGGCTCGTCTCCCTCGACCAGGACCCCGACGCGGTGCAGACCGCCAGGGCGAGGCTGGCCGGGCTCCCGGCCACGGTGGTGCAGATAAACTTCCGCTACGCCGGACAAGCCCTCGAGAGCCTCGGCATCGAGAAGATAAACGGTGCGCTGCTGGACCTCGGCGTTTCCAGCCATCAGCTGGACGACGCGGCCCGGGGCTTTTCGTACCGGGCAGACGCCCCGCTGGACATGCGGATGAGCCAGCAGGGGGAGACGGCGGCAGACCTCGTGAACACCGCCAGCCGGGAAGAGATCTCCCGCATCCTGCGGGACTACGGCGAAGAGCCCTATGCCTGGCAGATCGCCGGCCACATCGTGGAGGCCCGCGAGACGGCCCCCATCGAGACGACTTTGCAGCTGGCCGACATCGTGGCCAGCGCCATGCCGCCTGCGGAGCGGCGCAAGAACAAGAATCCTTCGCGGCGCACGTTTCAGGCGCTGCGTATCGCGGTCAACCACGAGTTGGACGCTCTGGAGGAAGGTCTGGATACCATCTTCGACCACCTCGCCCCGGGCGGAAGGCTGTGTGTGATCACCTTCCATTCGCTGGAAGACCGGCTGGTGAAAAACAAGTTCCGCCGCTGGTCCACCGCCTGCACCTGCCCGCCGGAGTTCCCGGTCTGCGTCTGCGGCGGCAAGGCGAAGGCAAAGCTCATTACCCGGAAGCCCATCGAGGCCGACAAGCAGGAACTGGAGGAGAACCGGCGCAGCCGTTCTGCTCATCTGCGCGTTTTGGAGAAACTCTGAGCCGGATAAGACGCCGCTCAGTGTAAGAGGAGGAGATCAACTATGGGTCAGCCAGCTTATGATATGTCGTCTGAGGTGCGTCGCAGAAAAGCACCTCAGACTCAGCGCAAGGTCGCACTGCGGGTGGAAAAGGGCGGCAAACGCCGTCTCAGCCCGTTCCAGGCGGCCATGCAGCACGCGCTTCAACTGATCTCGATGGCGCTGCTGGCAGGCTTTGCGGTAAGCCTGCTGTGGAGCGAGGCCCAGCTGGTGGAGGTCAACGACCAGATCCAGAAGGCCAAAGCGGAACTCGTGAGCGAGCAGAGCCAGTACACCTACTATAACAGTGTCCTCAACAGCAAGACCAATATCACCAGCGTGGAAGAAGTGGCCGGGCGGCTGGGCCTCATGAAGATGGACCAGAGCCAGCTCACCTACATCCGCCTCGACAGCGACAGCGTACTGGTGCGCAGGGAGTCGGCTGTCCACCAGTGGACGGATTTCCTGCACGACGGTGCCATGACCATTCTGGCCTCCGTCCGCAGCGTAAAATAAGCAAACAGACAGAAAAGCGTGCGGCAGCGCACGCTTTTCTGGTTTCTGCAGGAGAATACCATGCAAAACAAGCCCTCCAACGACCAGCATAAGAGCATCTACTACCGCCTCCGCCGCAGCGACCCGCACGAGCGCCTCAGTGCGCGGCTGCGGCATTTCAGCTTCGGCGCGGCGGTATTTTTTGTAGTGGCGGCTGCGGGCATCGTCACCCACAGCCTGTATAACATCCAGATAAAACAGGGCGCGACCTTCCGCCAGTATGCGGCCCAGCAGCAGCTGCTGGACAGCACCATCCAGGCCACCCGCGGCGAGATCTACGACGCCTCCGGCATCACGCTGGCGTCCACCAGCGTAGTATGGACCATCTGGGCCGATCCCAGCTACAGCACGGCCCTCTTCACCAGCCAGACCGTCGAGGAGACAGGCGAGGCTGTCAAGACCGTGGACGAGACGACGCTGGCCGATGTGAGCCGCCAGCTCACCCTGCGGCTGCTCTCCGGCGACGGCAAGAGTCTGGACAGCGTAGATACCTCATCGGCGGAATATCAGACCCAGTACCAGACCGTTCACGACGCGCTGGCCAAGAACGGCTCGTCCTATCAGGTGCTGGCCACCAAGGTGAACAATGCCGTCAAGCTCTCCATCGAGAAATACATCAGCGAATATAATAAAGATCACGCCAAAGCCAGGACTCTGGAAGACGGCACCGTCATCAAGAAGGGCCGTGTCTCCGTCTCTTCGTCCAAGAGCTTCCAGCGCGATTACCCCTACGGCGCGTTCGCCGCATCGGTGCTGGGCTTCTGCAACGGCGACGGCGAGGGCTTCTACGGCCTCGAAAAATCCTACAATGACACTCTGGCGGGCGTCAATGGCCGCACCATCACCCTCCGCAATGCCTACGGCAACGCCATCGCCGACGCCAACGCCACCACTTACGCCGCCAAGGACGGCTCCAATCTGGTGCTGTCGCTGGACGTCAATGTGCAGGAGGTCGTGGAGCGCTACCTCAACGAGGCCATCTACGCCAACACGGTCGAGAACCGCGGCGCAGCCATCGTCATGAACGTCAAGACCGGTGCCATCCTTGCCATGGCCTCGAAGCCTGACTTCGACCCCAACGCTCCGCTGGATTTCAGCGAGAATCTGGCCTATCTGAATGAGCAGGTGAACGCCGAGCCGGAAATTTACACCATCTACAAGAAAGACGCCAATGGCGACTATCTCCGGGATGAGCAGGGCAAGAAGATACCGGAAGAGGACCCCGACTACACCGGAACCTACCGCGACATCCAGTGGAAGAACAAGACCATCACCGAGCTGTACTACCCCGGAAGCGTCTTCAAGGTCATCACGGCCGCCATGGGTGTGGACTCGGGCAAGGCCACCTATTACACCACCTTCAACTGCTCCGGTGCCTACGGCGTGGCAAAAGAGACGTATCACTGCGCCGGTAAGAAGGCCCACGGCGTCCAGAACCTCGCCGAGGCCCTCCGGAACAGCTGCAACATCTACTTCATCCAGCTGGGTCAGCGGCTGGGTTCCAGCGCCTTCTACGACTACTTCGACGCTTTCGGCTTCACCGAGCGCACCGGCGTGGACCTGCCCAACGAGACGGGCATGATGAAGTATTACACCAAGAGCCAGCTGGGCGAGGTCGAGCTTTCGTCTTCCGCCTTCGGTCAGGCAATGGCCGTGACCCCGCTGCAGGTCTGCACCGCCGTCTCGGCAGCCGTCAACGGCGGCTACCTCGTCACCCCTCATGTGGTGGATAAGATAACCGACCAGAACGGCAACGTCGTCGAGGAGATCGGCGCGAACGTCCGCCGCCAGGTCATCAGCAAGAGCGCCAGCGAGACCATCCGCCAGATCATGGAATACGAGGTCGGCGACGGCACCACCACCGGCGGCGGCTCCAACGCCTACGTCGCGGGCTACCGCATCGGCGGCAAGTCCGGTACGTCCGAGCAGCTGAACATGGAGCGCCGCGCCGACGGCGACTACAAGAAGGTCGCCTCCTTTGCCGCCGTCCTGCCTGCCAACGACCCGGAAATTCTGGTCTACGTCATGCTGGACGACCCCAACAACGCCCACACCGACTATTCGTCCATCCTGGCTGCGCCTGTGGTCGGCAACATCATCAGTGAGATCGCCCCCTATCTGGGCATTGCCACCGACGGCATCGACCGCAGCCAGAACACCGTCAAGGTGCCGAACCTCGTGGGCAAGGAGTGGAGCAATGCGCAGGTCTCCCTGAATACCAAGGGCCTCAAGCATCAGCTCGTGGAGAGCGAGAGCGACCAGACCGCCGCCGTCGTCACCTACCAGTACCCCAACGCGGGCGCAACGGTGGCCAGCGGCACCACCATCTATCTTTACACCGATACCTATTCCGGCAGCCACACGGAAGTGCCGGACGTCAGCGGTAAGAGCGCCGACTTTGCCCGCCAGATGCTGACCGCCGCCGGCCTGAACTGTCAGGTGGCGGGCGACAGCGCCGGTACGGTGCAAAGCCAGAGCGAGGCCGCCGGCACCAGCGTCCAGAAAGGCACCGTCGTCACCATCACTTGCGGATAAGGAGATTTATTATGGAAAAAATCGCAGCAGACCTGCTTTTGAAGGGCCTTGCCCCCGAGGGCTTTGCCGACAGCCAGCCCATCGGCCTCGTGACCACCGACAGCCGCGAGGTCTGCCCCGGCTGCATCTTTGTGGCTTTCCCCGGTGAGCGCTTCGACGGCCACGATTTCGCGGCCAGGGCGCTGGAAGAGGGCGCGGCCTACGTCGTCCTCAATCATCCGGTGGAGGGCGTCCCGGCTGAAAAGGCGGTTATCAGCCCCGACAGCTACCACGCCATGATGGTCATGGGCGCGAACTACCGCAGCCAGTTCCACCCGAAGGTGGTGGGCGTCACCGGCAGTGTGGGCAAGACCACCACCAAGCAGATGACCTACGCCGCCATCGCGGGCTTTGGCAATACCATCAAGACCGAGGGCAACCAGAACAATGAGCTGGGCCTGCCCCGCACCATGTTCCGCATCGGCAGGGATACGGAGTACGCTGTCGTCGAGATGGGCATGAGCCACGCTGGTGAGATCGAGCGTCTGGCAAAGTGCGCCCGCCCCGATGTGGGCATCATCACCTGCATCGGCGTGTCCCACATCGGCAATCTGGGCAGTC
>OIWU01003973.1_pt1 | contig 10902 bp, 10 predicted proteins | sample 1587711 | NCBI WGS metagenome assembly OIWU01 (sample SAMEA3888909, study PRJEB22519) | human gut metagenome | biome: human gut; feature: human-associated habitat; material: faeces | place: Denmark | collected 2010 | reverse complement strand
TGAACCACGCCGTCCTCACCATGGTGCCGGACGAGAAAGTGGAGCCGATACTCTCGGTCCTCAAGGAAAAGGACGAGGCATCGCCTGACCTGGGACTCAGGGCTTTTGTCTGGGGTGTTGAAACTTTCTATTAAATTATTAACTTTGTATCCGCCGCTCATAGGAGAACGGCGGATATTTTTTAAAATCATACGCTATGGCAACTGTAATAAATGACGCAAACATCGCGGAGATTCTTTCTTCTCCGATGCCTGTCCTGATAGATTTCTGGGCCACCTGGTGCGGCCCTTGCCGTGTCCTCTCCCCGACGGTGGACGAGGTCGCGGCTGAATATGAAGGCCGCGCAATCGTGGCCAAATGCAACGTTGACGACTGCGAAGACATCTCTATGAAGTACGGTATCCGCAACATCCCTACGCTGCTCTTCTTCAAGAACGGAGAGCTTGTGGACAGGACTGTCGGGGTCGTGTCAAAACAGGAGATAACAGCAAGAATCGAAAAACTGATTTAACAAAATGAAAAAGATCATCATCATCGCGGCGACCCTGCTTGCAGCCTGGTCCGCCAACGCACAGGTCGGCATCATCGCCGGTCTCACCTCTTCGGCATCTGATATCGAGTCAGCCGCTGCCGACGTCAAGAATATCAACCAGTACCATGTGGGCCTCACCTATAAGCTCGGAATCGGGAATCTTCTCGCCATCCAGCCGTCCCTCATCTACAACATGAAGGGTACCAAGATCGGAGATATCGCCGGTGTCAAGGATGCGTCTGTAGACTACAAGACCGGCTACATCGAGCTTCCGGTTCAGGTTCAGGTGGGTTTCGGTATCGGCTCTCTCGCCCGTGTATACGGTTTCGCTGAGCCGTTCATCGGATACGCCGTCTCCAATGAGGTCAAGGTCGAGAACGTCAACGACGTCAACAAGACTTGGGACAATGTCAAGAACAAGCTTGAGTACGGCGTGGGCCTCGGAGCCGGAGTTGAGGTTCTCCGCCACATACAGGTGTCCGTGAAGTATTTCTGGAACCTCGGCGATGTCTATGGGCAGAGCATCAATATCGGCAGCATTTCCAAGGAAGTTTCTTCCAGCAAGTGCAACGGTATAGCCGCCTCGGTGGCGTTCCTCTTCTAAGACAGGATATATGTCAGATAAAAAGGCGGTCTTCTTCTGTTCCGCCAGTCACGACATAAAGGCCGAATATAATCAAGCTGCACGGGAAATTGTCCGTGCGGCTTGTTTGTCTGGATATGACATCGTCTCCGGAGGCACCGTCAAGGGGACTATGGGTGTCATATGCGATGAGGCATCGCACTACGGAGTGGAGGTCATCGGCGCAATCCCTCGTTTCATGAAAGGACTTGAACATCCGGCTCTCACCAGCTGCATCTGGACAGACAAGATGTCCAGCCGCAAGGACGCCATGAGGGAGGGTACGTGCCTCGCGGTGGCGCTTCCCGGCGGCATCGGCACTCTGGATGAGCTGTCCGAGACATTCTGCCTCGCCAAGATGGGCCTCTACAAGGGAAGGGTTGTCGTCTTCAATGTGGACGGCTTCTATCAGCCTTTCAAGGAGCAGCTTGAGCAGTATGTCAGGGGAGGCTTCATGGACGCTGAGGCGATGTCGCTTATCAGTTTCCCGGAAACGGTCGAAGAAGTCAAGGCGCTGCTGTGAACATAGGCGAAATCATATCGTTGCTCGGTGAGGATTGGACGCGGATGCGCGAACTGATCCGTGCCGGCCTGCATACGGATGTGGCCCTGCTCGAAGACGTCAACGGGCAGGTTTTCGCCCATTCCGGCAAGATGCTCCGTCCGCTCATCTCGCTGCTGGTGGCCAAGGCTCTCGGCGAGCCGAATGATGACAGTTTGCACTATGCGGCCGCGTCCGAGCTGCTTCACAATGCTACCCTGATGCACGATGATGTGGCCGACGAGAGTTCCGAGAGACGCGGCGCGCCGACCGTATCCGCCATGCTCGGCCCGTCCGCGGCGGTGCTTGTCGGGGATTTCTGGCTCGCCAAGGCTGTCGAGACCGTGTTCGTCACGGAGCGCTTCTCGCGGGTTGTCAAATTCTTCTCCGACACACTCTCCGACCTTGCGGAAGGGGAGATGTATCAGCTTGAGAAGGCCTCCTCCGCCGACACGACGGAAGAGGATTATTTCAGAATCATACAGTGCAAGACGGCCTCTCTCTTTGTGGCCGCCGCCGTGTCCGGCGCATGTTCCGTGGACGCGCCCGAGGAGCTGCAGGAAGCCGCCAAGGCGTATGCGACGGCTCTCGGCACCGCTTTCCAGATCAAGGATGACATCCTTGACTACGCAGGCACGGGCGAGCTCGGCAAACCGGTCGGCATGGACCTCAAGGAGCAGAAGATCACTCTTCCTCTCATCGGGGCGCTTTCCACCATTGAAGATGAATCCCCTGTTCGGGACAAGATACTCCATATCCATGAGCATCCGGAATACTGCGCCCAACTGCATTCTTTCGTCATCGAGAGGGGAGGGATCGAATATGCCGCGGCCAGGCTTCAGGAGTATATAGACAAGGCTGTGGACGCCCTGCGTCCCGTGCCTGATTCTCCTGTCCGGGACGCGCTGGTGGAGATAGCACGTTTCAACGCTTTCCGGCAGGTATGAGGTTCGCGCAGCTGCAGGGTAACGGGGACGTCTTGAAGGCGCTTGTCGGGATGGTCGATGCCGGCAAGGTGCCGCACGCGATAATGTTCCAGGAAGATGACGGGGGAGGGGCGTTCCCGCTGTGCATGGCTTTCTTGCAGTACCTGTACTGCCGGCACCGCAGCGGCGGGGATTCATGCGGGACTTGCCCGTCCTGCAACAAGATATCCAAGTTCATCCACCCGGATGTGCACTTCGTGTACCCTACGGCCGCATCGACCATCTCCCTGCAGTATATCGCGCAGTTCCGTCAGCTCGCCTCCTCCAATCCGTATTTCTCGGAGGCCCAGCTTTCCTCAGCCCTCGGCATTGAGGGCAAGAATTCCCTCATAGCCGTCAGCGAGGCCAAGCACCTGCTTGAGACCCTGTCCCTCAGCGCCCTCGAAAGCGGCTATCGCTCGGTGGTCATCTATCTTCCGGAGAAGATGAATCCTGACGCCGCCAACCGTCTGCTCAAGATTATTGAGGAGCCGCCTCTCCAGACCCAGTTCCTGCTCATCACGCACCATTCCGAGCGCGTCCTGCAGACCATCTCGTCACGGTGTCAGCAGATCAGGGTGAGACCTTCCGGCGCCGTTGACAGCACGGCTTCTTTCGCCTCTCCGGAGCTGTTCTCCGACTTGATGGAGGCGCTTCTGCGCAAGGATCTTCTCTCCGCCCTCGATGTGGGGGAGAGGGTCGCCGCACTGCCTTCGCGCGAGACCGCCAAGGCTTTTTGTAAATTTGCATCATATCAACTCCGCCTCATTTTCCTTGTCCAGCAGGGACTGGATTCGTTGGGGGTGGGCAGCGGAGACGCCTCAAGGTGGGCTTCCGCATGTCCGAAGACATTCCCAAGGACGGCGCTTGCCGTCTTCGACAGGACGAGTTCCCTGATAGACCGCAATGTCAATGCGCGCCTGCTGTTTACGGATATGGTGGACAGACTTTTTATGCTTATATGAACGATATCAGAGAATCCATACAGTTTGACTGCTCCCGTGGCTGCATCGTGAGCCACGACGCCGAGTCCGGCGAGACTTCCTGCACCTACCGTGCCGGCTGCTGCAAATTAGGCGACTACAACTGGCTCAAAGACGCGCAGGACGGCTCTTGCGACGGGCTTTTCGAGGTGCGCTTCAAGAACACGCGCAAAGGCATATATATCAACGACTCTCCTCAGAACATCAGGCTTGGGGATCTTGTGATGGTCGAGGCCACCACCGGGCTTGACCTCGGCATCGTGACACTTGAGGGCCCGATTGTCGGGCGGCAGATGAAGTGCAAGGGGATAGATCCGAAAACCGCCGTGTTCAAGAAAATCTACCGCAAGGCGCGTCAGACCGACATTGAGCGCTGGCAGGAGGCGATAGCGCGCGAGCAGGAGACGATGATCAAGGCCCGCAGCATCGCCGCCGAGATGGGACTCGAGATGAAAATCGGTGATGTGGAGTTCCAGGGGGACGGCACCAAAGCCATCTTCTACTACATCGCCGACGGGCGTGTGGACTTCCGCCAGCTCATCAAGGCGTTCGCGGAGGAGTTCCATATCAGGATAGAGATGAAGCAGATCGGCGCGCGTCAGGAAGCCGGGCTCATAGGCGGACTGGGCGTCTGCGGACGCGAACTTTGCTGTGCCAACTACATCTCTTCCTTCCAGAGCATCTCCACGGCGGCGGCCCGCTGCCAGGACCTTTCGCTCAACCCGCAGAAACTTGCCGGGCAGTGCGGCAAGCTCAAGTGCTGCCTCAACTACGAAGTGGCTACATATCTCGACGCGCAGTCGCGCATTCCTAAGGTGAGCGAACCGCTTGATTTTCAGGATGGACCGGCCTATCTCCGCAAGACGGACATCCTCAAGGAGGTGATGTATTTCTCGTATGACAGGACTTCCGACGCCCAGCTCTATCCGCTGGCGGCGTCAGAGGTGCGCGAGATCATAAAGATGAACCGTAACGGCGTCAAGCCGGAATCCCTCAGGAGCGAGCCGGAGCCGGTGTCTCCTGAGTTCGTGACGGCTGTCGGAGACGACAGCATCAGCCGTTTCGACTCTCCGCGTCGCCGCAAGGGAGGCAAGGGCCGCGGCGGCAACAACCGTGGCGGAAAACAGAATGCGTCGGCAGCGCATCCCCGTCAGGAGGGGAAGCCGCGTCAGGATGGGGGCAAACCTCGTCAGGACGCAGGTGAACGCCCGCGCCAGAACGGCAGACAGAGACCCTCCGGCGGACGGCCGCGCCAGAACTCCGATAAAGCCGGGCAGTGATGCGGCACAGACTCCTGTTGCTCCTGTCCTGCCTGTCTCTCGCCGCTTGTTCTCGTCCTTCCCAGACCGAGATGTTCATCCGTGCCGACAAGGCTGACGGCGGCGTGTACTCTTTCCCTGTGGAGATGACGGATTCCCTGGCCAGTTATGATTTCTGGTTCTACAGCCGTCTCTTCTCTGGCAGCATAGGCAATCTGGAGCTTCGTGTGAGCTGGACGGCCCCTTCTGGAGAGTCTTTCTATGAGACCGTCTATATGGAGAAGGTGGATAGCCACGGGGTGCGCGAGCTCTACCGAAGCGGCGTGGTGCCGGCTGAGTATGGGGAATGGAAACTTAATGTGCGCCCGGTGGATCCGGTCAAGGATTTCCTCGGGCTCGGCCTGATAGCCATAAGAAACGATGGGACACGATAAACTCAGGAAATTCGCGGAGAACGAGACGTTCTCCTGCCTGCTCCAGCCTTCATCGCGGGAGCTGCTCGCTGACGGCTTTTTCAATCTCAAGGACCACCCGGTCAAGGGGCATTGGCGGGAGGAGATGTTTCCGGGAGGCTCTCCTCACGCCCCGCTCGTGCTGGAGCTCGGTTGCGGCAAGGGAGAGTATACCGTGGACCTTGCGCTGCGTGACCCGTCTTCCGACTATGTCGGAGTGGACATCAAGGGGGCGCGGCTGTGGAAGGGTGTGGGACGCGTCACGCGCGAGCACATCACCAATGCGGCTTTTCTTCGCACGCGGGTCGAATTCATCACGGCCTTTTTCGCTCCGGGAGAGGTGTCCGAGATATGGCTCACTTTCTCTGACCCGCAGTTCCGCAGCGAAAACTCCCGTCTGACTTCTCCGCTCTTCCTTGAGCGCTACCGCTCCATGCTCAAACCCGGGGGCGTTGTCCGCCTCAAGACGGATTCGATGTTCCTGCATCGTTACACCCGCGCCGTCTGCGAAGTCAACTCTCTCCGGATTCTCTCCTGCACGGAAGACCTCTACGGCTCGGAAAGCCCCTCGATAGAGCCGGAAGTGCGCGAGGTCCAGACATTCTATGAGAAGATGTTCCGTGAGCAGGGTTACGACATCACATACCTTTCGTTCATGATAGATCACGACGGGCCGTTCGTCTCCCCGCGCGATCCTGAAGAGTTCGACACTCAGTATTGGCGCTCCGTCGAGGGCCCGCGCCTGCTTTTCGGCCACGACTCCGCCGAGACCCGCCGGCAGAAGCTGAAAGCCGCTCCCCCGGACAAACGGAGAGAGAGTTTTTAAAAAAAATGAGAAAAGATCGTGGTGCTATTGCGAAATTCGTGTCCTTTTCCTATCTTGCGAAAACTAAATTATTTTAAAATGAAAAAAGTACTCATTGCTCTCGTTCTTCTCATGTCTCCATTGTTCTCGAACACTTCGGAAGCAACTAAGAATTCAACTGCCTCTCTGTCTGTAGATTGCGATATTGTTTGCCCAGTATGCGGATCCAAAGATATCAATCATGTTCATCTGAATGGTTCATCTACGTACTACGCCAAGTGCAGAAGGTGCAAGCATGAATGGTATGGCAAATCTACTAAATAAAATCCTGTCTTTTTCTGCGCTTCTTCTGCTTGCGTTCAGCGGTTTCGCCCAGCAAGGTCCGGGCATCAATAAATACCTCAATATCAAACTTGAGGCTATGGTGCTCGACTCTTTGAGCCGGGAGCCGCTTGAGTTCGCCTCATCCTATATCACAAAGCAGGGAGACAGCACCATACTCGACTTCACCATGTCGTCCAAGGACGGTAAAGTCAGTTTTGATAATGTGGTGAAAGGGAAGTATGTGCTATATGTGGAGCAGCTTGGCTACAAGCCGTTCGCCCTGTCGTTTTCCACACCGGACAATGCTTTCGGGAGCTATGACCTCGGACAGCTGTTGATCAGCCCCGCTCCGGAGACATTGGAAGCGGCGATGGTGACGGGGGATGCTTCCCCGATAACCATCATCAAAGACACCGTAGTCTACAATGCCGGCTCATACAAGGTAGGTGAAGACGCCAAGCTCGGCGAACTCCTCTCCAAGATGCCGGGCATCAAGGTGGACGGCGCCAGCGTGACAGTAGGAGGCTCGCCTGTACGCAACATCACGATAGGCGGGCGGACTTTCTTCCTCAATGACCCTATGGTCGCCGTCAACAATATACCAGCCAGAATCGTCCGCAATGTCAAAGTATACGACAAGGCCCCCGAGACAGAAGGTGGAATGGTTTCTGCCAAGCAGAAGGAGACGGTGATGGACGTGGCCCTGAAACCCGAGTACGAAGACGGCTTTTTCGGTAACGCCAGCGCTTCTGCGGCTTATGAAAAAGAGTTTCTCGGCAACGGAGAGCTGATGCTGTCACGCTTCTCCCCGAAAGAGCAGATCACGGCACTTGCCAATTACATGTCTGTCACAGACCCTTTCTCCGGCAATAGTCAGATCATAAGGGGAGGCCAGACTCTCTCGCCGGGCAGGCTTGCGACAAGCAGTGGCCTGGAGCGCGGTGCCATGGCCGGCGTCAACCTCGATACCGACAGATTCAGGAGAGTCAAACTTGACGGTTCCGTACAATACGGCTACAGCAGCAAGACGGTGGCGGATACCGTCAGCCGCAGTTTCATCTCGGGAGGGAAGCTTGCAGGAGAGGAAGAGCTGCTCTCCGGGAGCAGCGGCAGCCATGCCGTGAGCGGAAATGTCCGGATAGGCAACAAGAACAAATCTTCCTACAATCTCTCCGTCAACATTTCCGGCTCATATAGCAGGTCCGACGAATCCTCCATGTCTCAGACTGGTAACTCCGCGACTTATGGAAGTTCGTTCAGAGGGAACCAGCTGTACGGTAACATGTCGACAGTTCTTACTCTGCCAAGGCTCGGAAAACCGGGACGCTTCGCCATGATGAACCTCAACCTCTCGGGGGGAATGTTCGAAGGCCAGGGCGCAGACGGGAGTATCTCCTACGAAAGTTTCAGAGACAATGCCGGCGGGCGTCTGTTCGTCAACTATGTCGAGCCTCTCTCGGCAAAGCTTTCTCTGCAGGCAAAGGCCGATGCGAGCATCAATTCGTCAGAGTTCAGCAGGACGGCCGACCAGGGATTTTACAGCTACACGGACAGTTACTCTTCCGTCTCCCTGTCGCAATCGTTGAGGATGAAGCTGAGCATCGCCGGAGGAGAGTTGTATGCCGGGGCGGATCTGAGCCAGTCAAGACTCAGGGAGGATTGGGAAAACCGCATCAGTCCGAACATCGAATACAATTACAAAAAGTCGAACTGGACGCTGACGTTACGGACCGAAAGCCACATGTCCTCTCCTTATTCGGACTACCTTGTGTCCGCGCTCGATCTCTCCGATCCGTCGTGCACATTCGTCGGCAATCCGTCTCTGAAATCAAGTTACATCTGGTCCGCCGACATCCGGAGCCGATACAACAACCGCAAGAAAAAGAGGACACTTACGGTCATGGCCGGCGGCGCCATGAAGCAAAACCCGATGACAAGTCTTATCTGGTATGATGCGGCGAGCCAAAGGTTTAGCCGTCCGGTCAGCCTGAGCACCCCTCAAATGTCAGTCTCGAGCGGTATAACTGCGACGACACCGCTGGATGAAAGGGCGAATTGGATGCTTGACATCAGCCCGAGTTTCTCCGGGCAGTTCGCGCAGAGCTTGGCAGTCAACTCCGTATATTCTGGGGAATTCTCATACAGGGCCCTGTCCAAATGGCTTGAGAGCAGTGCCGCCATTGAAAAATCCGACCTCGTCAATTGCAACTACGGGGTCAGTCTCGGCCTGCAAGGCAAGGTCTCAATCTTCAGTCTGCAAGCTAAGGCGGACTGGAATTATCGGGACTACCGCTGGGCTGCTGAATCCCTGCTCAACAGGCAGGTGCACGATGGTTCGTTCATCTTTGAGACAGGCTGCCGTCCTGGAGCAGGATGGGAGGTGCAGGGTAAAGTAGAACAACTTGTATATCTGGGCTACCCGGATGGACTGACTCGCCCGGAGACAATCCTCAGCCTGCGTATCGCCAAGAAAATCGGACCGGTCAATGTAAGCCTGAGCGGAGCGGATCTGCTTGATTCGCGCGGGGCATTCACATATCGTCCGGGTCCGACTATGACAGAATACACGCATTCTACCCACTTCGGCCGCACCATCATGTTCGGTATCTCTCTTGATTTCGGCAAGTTCTCTGCAATCAAAGCCGCCAAGGCCAACTCGGCAGCAAGTGGCATGATGATGAATTGAAAACTCCCTGGGATGTGATACAGAAAAGGGCTGACCGTTTATTATTGCCGGCCAGCCCTTTCGCTTCGAGGTGCAGGTTTTATTTGCTGAAGGAGATATAATCCACAACAAGTCTTAATGAGTAGGCCTCACGGTATGGGGCATATCCATTAGGAGTAAAGAAATAATACTCGTCGTAAGTCTCTTCGTCGAAAGTGTATCCGAGCATTGCGTGAGTTGCGTGATTCGGATTGGCGGCAGCGTCTTCGCCAGCATATTTGCTGCTGCTCCACCAATAACCGTAATCTCCTCTGTCTACAAATTTTCCGTTCAGGTCGCGTGCTCTTGCGAACAGAGCCTGCATTCCGGAAAGTTTGAGGTATTTCGGACCGTTGCTCCCAAGCGCCTTGGATCCTCCGACGAACTGATAGTACTGATCCCATTCGTCGTATGACGGCACATGTGAGCCTTCCGGGGCTATCCCTTTGGCGTCAGTGACGGCGTACCAGTTGTAGAGAACTCCATATTTGGCAAGATATTCTTTGGCTTTGTCTGAAGCATCTGCGGCGTTTTCGTATCCTGTGACGCAGCATGCTCCGGTGGTGACAGCTTTCCAGTCATCTTTGGTGAGACCGGTGGCTATGGCGCTTCCGTCCGAGTATGTGGTGGAGGCCAGGTTGCCCCGCATCCAATATTGTGTTCCGACTTTCGTGACAGGATAAACCTTGCCTGCCTTGTCGGTGATGGTCACTTCTTTGAGTGAGGCGTCTTGTATTGAAGCATTCTGGAATGGCTCTTCTTTTGGTTCTTTACCGTCCATCAGGTAAAGCTCCGATGCCGGTTTTGATGCGCTGCCGGCACTATAAGTGCAACTTCCTTTGGCCGCATCCCATGTAACTGAACCCCAGTTGTCAAGAACCTTGCCCTCTGCCTGTATGCAGCTCTGTCCGTCCGTAGAGGCAGGATAGAACACGGTCGCTCTGTTGCTCTTGGAGAATTCCGGAATATATTCGTTGCACAGCACTCCTATCAGCTTCCCCTCCTTGTCTGAAACTTCATATACAAGGCTTTTGCCGACATTGTCCGCGGCATCCATATTGCTGAAGTCAGGAATGGCCACCTTGTAGAAGGTGATAGAACTTCCCTGGGTGAGAACCACTTCTGCTGAAGAAGTTGACGATGAAAGTATTATGGTGAGGCTTCTGTCTTTGCCTGTATAGTTCGGCGCTACAGTCAAAACCAACTTGTCCTTATCTTTCTTGCCTTCGCACCATTGTGATGCGTCCTCTTCTACGAATGACCACTGCCAGTCGCTCTGCTCACAAATGACGGAGAGAGAGACCTCTCCTCCTTCGGCTGCCGTTGTCAACAGTGTTTCCCCAGGTGTTATGGGGAAATCTTCCTTTTTCTCGCATGACGTGAGAACCATCGCTGCCGCACATGCGGCAATGACTGCAAGTGATTTGAATTTAAACATGTTTAAATGATCTGATGTTGAACATTAAAAAAAGCAAAAAGCCCTGATAAAGAAACCCTTACCAAAGCTTGTAATGTCAGAGATTTCACCTGAATCAGTACTTGCGGAAACTATATGAGCGAGCACTGCATAGCGAAGATACAACTTAAATCTGATAACGTCAACCCTTTCGGGGGACTTTTTTGCTATGCTCCGCAACAAAGTGCCACGGCACTTGACGCAGCCTACACCTCCACCCAGTGGATGCGCACCCCGCTGCGCTCCATCCCGCGGAACC
>OIWU01003971.1_pt1 | contig 10903 bp, 8 predicted proteins | sample 1587711 | NCBI WGS metagenome assembly OIWU01 (sample SAMEA3888909, study PRJEB22519) | human gut metagenome | biome: human gut; feature: human-associated habitat; material: faeces | place: Denmark | collected 2010 | reverse complement strand
ATGAAAAAGTTTCTGGCACTGCTTCTTGCGTTGGTCATGGCTCTGAGCCTGGTGGCCTGCGGCAAGAAGGACGATGACTCCAAGAAGGACGACAACAGCACCAACGATATGGCCGGCAGCGTGGCCATGGTTCTGCCCGGTCTGGTGACCGACAAGGCTTTCAATCAGTTCACCTACGAGGGTATGATGAAGGCCGCTCAGGAAAAGGGCATTAAGACTGCCTACAAGGAGAACGTTGCTCAGGATGAGCAGGTCGAGGTTCTGCGTCAGTTTGCTCAGGCCGGCTATGAGATCGTCATCGGCCAGGGCGGCCAGTTCGGCGATGCCGTGGCCACCGTTGCCAAGGAGTTCCCCGACACCAAGTTCGTGTTCTCCGTCGGTACGGATACCTATGGTCTGCCCAACATGACCGCTGCTACCATCGACTACGGTCACGCTGGTTTCGTGGCTGGCGTTCTGGCTGCCATGTATACCAAGAGCAACAAGGTCGCTTTTATCCTGGGCGAGTACTATGAGACTCACCGTGCTATGTACAGAGGCATCGTTGCCGGTCTGCAGCAGATCAACCCCGACATCGAGGTCGTTGAGGTCCTGACCGGCGACTGGGCTGATACCGTTAAGGCCCGCGAGTGCGCCCTGTCCGCTATCTCCTCCGGCTGTGACGTTCTGATCCCCTGCCTGGATGCTGCCGGCGCCGGTGTGGCTGCCGCTGCTCAGGACTCTGAGGGCGTCGTGGTCGTCGGTACTGTGGCTGACTACGCTGTTGACTACAGTGCTCCTGATGTCACCGCCGCTTCCGCCGTGTTTGCTTGGGATGCTCTGGGCTATGCCGAGGCTCTGGGTGACATCTGCGATGGTCAGGCTCACGTCATCGGTGTGGCTGACGGCGGCGTCAAGGCTGTCATCAACACCACTCTGACTGAGGAGCAGCAGGCTGCTTATGATGCCGCCATCAATGGTCTGGCTAACGGCAGCATCACCTTCTGATCGTATTTTGATCGTTTAAGAAATTCATAAAAGAATGTCCGTAAGGATCATAGGATTCTATGAATCCTTACGGACATTCCTTAATATCGCTGAGGGAGGTATTCCTTTGGACAATTCCAATTACGCCCTGCAAATGCAAGATATAACCGTGGAATTTCCCGGTGTTCTTGCCAACAATCACGTGAGCATCGATTGCAAAAAAGGCGAAGTCCTGGGCCTTCTCGGAGAGAACGGCGCAGGCAAGACGACGTTGATGAACGTCCTTTACGGTCTGTATGAGCCTACCACAGGCAAAGTCTTTTTGGATGGCAAGGAAGTACATATCACTTCCCCTCTGGAAGCCATTAAAAACGGTATTGGCATGGTGCACCAGCACTTTAAACTGGTGGATACGCTTTCTGTTATCGAGAATGTAATTCTCGGTATTAAAGATGATAAACAGCGACTGGACCTTGAGTCCGCTAAGAAGCGGCTGCTGGAGCTCTGCGAGGAGTATGAGCTGTACGTTGATCCCGATGAGGTGGTCTGGAGACTGCCCGTTGGTAAGCAGCAGTGGGTCGAGATCCTCAAGGCTCTCTACCGCGACTGCAAGCTGCTGATTCTGGACGAGCCTACCGCCGTCCTTACTCCGTCCGAGAGTGACCAGCTCTGCAAGGCGATCCACAAGATCACCGAGTCCGGGCGTGCGGTCATTTTCATCAGCCACAAGCTGCGCGAGGTGATCGAGATCACGGATCGCGTTACCGTTCTGCGTGACGGCAACTACATCGGCACGGTGGACACCAAGGATGCCACCCAGGTGACCCTGGCTGAGATGATGGTGGGCCGCCCCGTCACCATTGAGCGCAAGGCGCGCCCTGTTTTCGAAAAGAAAGAGCCCGTTCTGGTGATGAAGGATGTCAATGCCAACGACGACCGCGGCATCCAGGCGCTGAAGAACTTCAACCTCACCGTTCATTCCGGTGAGATCGTCGGTGTGGCCGGCGTGGACGGCAACGGACAGCGGGAGCTGGCGGAGTGCATCGTGGGCCTTCGCAAGCCCACCTCCGGTACCGTCACCATTAAGGACAAGCTCGTGACCAAGGTCATCGCCGACCCCTCTTTCGTGGGCTTTATCCCGGAGGACCGTCAGAAGACCGGTCTGGTGATGGATTTCAGCATCGCTGACAACATGATCATCAAGGACTATACCAACGAGCCCTTTGCCAAGAACGGTGTTCTGAACTACAAGAATATCAAGTCCAGCGCCCGCAAGCTTATCAAAAAATACAACGTCAAGACGCCCAACGAGGATGTCCGCGTGCGTAACCTCTCCGGCGGCAACCAGCAGAAGGTGGTCATCGCCCGCGAGCTGGACCCCGAGCCCGTTCTCGACATCGCGGCGCACCCCACCCGCGGTCTGGACCTGGGTGCAGTGGTCAACGTCCACGACATTCTTCTCAAGGAACGCAACCGCGGCGCAGCTGTACTGTTCATCAGCGCCGAGCTGCAGGAGGTCATGGCGCTCAGCGATCGTATCATCGTGCTTTACAGCGGTCAGATCATGGGCGATCTGGACGGCGAAACCGCGGACCAGAATGTGATCGGTCAGATGATGCTGGGTCAGAATGTTGAGGTGAAAGAATGAATATGAAAAAGGGAAAAACCATTCGTATTCCGCTTCTCGGCGACATGGTCGTATCGCTCTACCGCACCCTCATCGGCATTGCGTTGGGTCTGGTGGCCAGCGGCATTCTGATCGCCATCTCCGGTGTCAACCCCTTCACGGCGTATGGCGCTCTGATCAAGGGTGCTTTCGGCAGCAAGTACGCTATCAGTAACGTGCTGGTACGTTCCTCCCCGCTGCTGCTGGGCGGCATCGGCGTGGCCATCGGTATCAAGGCCGGTGTGTGGAACACCGGTATCGAGGGCTATATGTACCTGGGCGCTATCGGCGCTGCCATGTTCGGCGTCATGGATCTGGGTCTGTCCCCTATCGTACACATCCTTCTGTGTATGCTGGCGGCCATGTTCTTCGCAGGTGTGTGGGGTGCCATCCCCGGTTTCCTGAAGGCGTATATGAACGTCAACGAGGTCACCTGCACCATCATGATGAACTATATCGCCATCTATCTGACCAACTGGGTGGTCTCCAGCTTTGCCCATGTGGCGGACACCAGCGCGTTCTACCCCATGTCCAAATCCTTTGCAGAGACCACATCCCTGCCCATCCTGCTGCGCGGCTCCAGCCTGCACCCCGGTCCGTTTATCGGCATCGTGCTGTGCCTGCTGTTCCACTTCCTGCTGAACTACACCTCCTTCGGCTTCCGCACCAAGATGCTGGGCTCCAACCCCTTTGCCGCCCAGTATTCCGGCGTGAATGCCAAGCGTCAGATCATGATCGTCATCATCATCGGCGCTGTGATCGGCGGTCTGTCCGGCGCTATTGAGGTCCTGGGCCTGAAGCACCGCGTATACATGGAGTTCGTTACCGGCGTCGGCTACGAGAGCGTAGCCGTGGCCCTGCTGGCCGGCGGCAACCCCCTGGGCGTGATCATCTCCGCACTGTTCTTCGCCATTTTGAAGGCCGGCGGTGCGACCATGTCCATCGAAACAGGCGTTTCCTCCTCCATGAACTCCATCATCATTGCGCTGTGTATGCTGTTCGTTATCGGCGTAGGCGTTGCGGACGCCCGCAGAATGAAGAAAATCGTTGACACGGACAAGGACGATGCCGGTGAAGAGCCCGCCGCAGCGATTGAAACCGAAACAAAGGAGGAACAGTAATGGGTACTATTCTTGTTGATTGGCTTCAAGCTGCCCTGCGTTATGCAGCGCCTCTGCTGCTGGTCGCTGTGGGTGAAGTGTTCGCCGAGCGCAGCGGCGTGATCAATATGGGTGTCGAGGGCATTATGCTGGTCGGTGCTCTGGCCGGTGTTGCCGGTGCGTATTACCTCAAAAGCCTGGTCCTGGCCGTTCTGATCACCATCATCGTCGGCGCGCTCATGGGTCTGGTCGTCTCCTATCTTACAGTCTCCCGCCGCACGAACCAGGTGGTCACCGGTCTGATGATCAATATGCTGTGCCTGGGTGCGACAGATATGCTGTTTTCCATGATGTCAGAGACACGCACCAACCGCTGCGAGACTTTCCCCATCATTTTCCCGGAATTCATGCAGAATATCCCGGTGATCGGCAAGATCCTGTTCTGCCAGCCCATCAGCACCTGGATCGCGTTTGTCCTGCCCATATTTGCCGCGTACTTCATGTACAAGACCCGCTGGGGTCTGAATGTCCGCGCTGTGGGTGATAACCCCAAGGCTGCCGCTACTGCCGGTCTGGACGTTATCAAGATCAAGTATCAGACCGTGATCCTCAGCGGCATCTTCGCTGCCCTGGGCGGCTGCGCACTGACGCTGGCCGAGGTCGGTTACTTCTCCGCCGGCGGCATGGCCAATGGCCGCGGCTTCATCGTCATGGCGGCCTGCGTGGTCGGCGGCTGGGATCCCATCCGCACTTCTCTGGTCTGCCTGGCCTTCGGCGCTGCCTATGCGGCCCAGATCCGTATCCAAACACTGTCCAACTTCCCCTATCAGTTCCTGCAGATGTTCCCCTATGTGGTCACTGTCATCGCCCTGGCCATCATGGTCAAGCGCTCCCGTGTGCCCAAGACCTGGGGTGCTGCGTATGATCCCAAGGACGTCTGATAAGATCGGAAGCAGGGTGCTCTTATGAAAAAAATTCTGATCATCAATCCCAACAGCTCCCAGCAGATGACCGACGATATTCGTCATACCGTGTCCTATGCCCAAAGCGACCGTGTTTCCATTGACGTCGTCCGCATGGAGAAGAGTCCTTTCGTTCTGGAGTGCTTCAGTGACTATACGATGGCCGGTGCGCAGGTTATCAGCTATCTCAACGGGCTGAAGGGCCAGAGTCCCTTCCCCTATGATGGTGTGTTGCTGGCCTGCATGGGCGACCCGTGCCTGTACGGCGTAAAAGAAGCGTGCCCCGTACCCCTGGTGGGCATTGCCGAGGCGGGTATCGCCATGGCGACGCTCTGCGGTGCCAAGTTCTCCATTCTCGCCTCCTCTGCCAAGGCAAAGCCGATGATGGAGTCCATGGTCCAGCAGTACGGCATGAATGACCGCATGGCCTCTGTGGAAACGTTTGATCTCCCCATTGAGGACTTTATGAAGGACCGTGATCTCCTGTGCCGCAAGGTGAAGGAAACAGCGGACTCTGCGTCCGCCAAAGGTGCGGAGGTTCTTCTGCTGGGCTGTGCCGGCATGACCATGATCAGCGATGTGCTGGATGGTCTGACGGACATCCCCGCCATTGACCCCATCAAAGCCGGTGTCGAGTCTCTTTTGGCCATGCTGCGGGGCGGTTTCAAAATCTCCCGCGCCGGTCTGTACGCCTGAGCGCCGCAGAACGGTACAATTACATCCTACCGATCGGTATAAAAAACCGGAGAGGGCCGATCGCCGGCCCTCTCCTGTGCTGTTTTAAGAAAGGAAGTCCCATCGAATGAATAATATCTTGATCAAAAATGGCATGGTAGTCTCTCCGGACGGCGTGAAGAAGCAGGACCTCCTGCTCCGGGACGGCAAGGTCGCCGCCCTGGGCGATGCCGCGGCCTTTGCGGGCTGCGACGGTGCGGAGGTGGTAGACGCGGCGGGCTGCCACGTCTTCCCCGGTCTGATAGAGCCGCATATGCACATCAAAGCCCCTCTGGGCGGCATCACGGACATTATGGACTTTGACTCCGCCGCCAAATGCGCCGCTTTCGGCGGTATTACCACCTTTATGGATTTCTCCTCCACGCTGCCCGGTATGGCGCTGAAGGACGCCGTGCGTGACCGCCTGGAGGAGATGAAGGACAACGTTTTGGACTACTCCGTCCACTGCAAGGTGGTAAACCTGGTGAGCAAGGAGTCCATGACCGCTCTGATGGACGCCGAGATGGCTCTGCAGCAGGCCGCCCCGGCGGACAAGGCCGCCGCGCGGGCCAAGGTCGAGCGAGCCCAGGCCGTGGTGGACGGTGAGGTCCAGTCCCATCTGGACGAGATCCCCCAGATGATCGCCGACGGCATCCCCACCTTCAAGCTGTTCATGACCTATCGCAAGGCCAACGTGATGATCGACGACGTGTATATGCTGCAGGTCCTGGCCGCTGCCCGGGATGCAGGCGGCCGCTGCGGCTTCCACGCCGAGTGCAACGCCATCGCTGAGTACAACGAGGAGCTGTTCTGCCGGAACAACACCCTGCGCTGGGAGGATTTTCCCCGCTGCAAGCCCGCCGTGTGCGAGGAGGAAGCCGTGCGCCGTGTGCTCTACTATGCGGAGATGCTGAAAGCCCCCATCTACTTCTTCCACATCTCCACCAAGGGCGCTGTGGAGGCCATCCGCGAGGCCAAGAAGCGGGGCGTGGATGTTATCGCCGAGACCTGCTCCCACTATCTGACGCTGACCCAGGAGAAAAACGCGGGCGAGGACGGCATTCTCTATCTCATGAGCCCTCCGCTGCGCAGTCAGGAGGATCAGGACGCCCTGTGGGAGGGACTGGTCGATGGCACACTGAGTCTTGTCACCTCGGACAACTGCTCCTTCCCCCGCTGGATGAAGGAGGAGAGCCTGGACCGCGGCGCGGACGGCAAGGTGGTGCAGGACTTCACCAAGGTCATCAGCGGCGTGTCCGGCATTGAGGAGCGCTTCGGCCTGATGCTCCACGAGGTGGGCCGGCACAAGGGCTTTACGCTGGAGAAGGTGGCGGAGGTGCTGTGCGAGAACCCGGCCAAGGTTTTCGGCTGCTATCCCCGCAACGGATGCCTGCAGGTGGGCAGCGATGCCGACGTGACGGTGGTAAACCTCAGCGACAACAGCTACAAGCTGACGCTGGACAACCTGCACTACCCTGTGTACGGTCAGGACGGCGTGGGCAAGGCCGGTCTGGAATACGCTCTCTACGGCGACTACGTGGCCGGCGGCCGTGTGGTACACACCATCCGCCGCGGTGAGTTCCTGGTCCGCGACGGCAAGTACCAGGGCGAGGACGGCGTTCCCGCCGCTTCCGCCGGTGTGAGATTGATCAGAAAGCTCCACTGAGAATACCAAATAACAGAAGGACCGCTTGCGCGGTCCTTCTGTTATTTGGCATCTTTCAGAGGGCAGCTCCGCAGGATCTCCTGTGCCGCCGCTTCGTAGGCAGGCAGGTCTTTGGCCTTGCGGATGGCTTTCAGCGGACGGTCGATGCCCTCAAAGCCGCCGGAGAGATAGTTCCACAGCTCCCGCATCCGGTGCAGCACAGGCGTATCGCCGCTGAGGCGGGCTGTATACAGTGCCAGCAGGCGGTCATGGAACGCGGTCAGCTCCTGCCGGGAGGCAGGCCGGCCGCCCCGCGTCTGCCGCAGCAGGGATGGATCGGTCATCAGCCCACGGCCCATCATCACCGCCGTCACCTGGGGATACTGACGGCAGAACATCCCTATATCCGAGGGGGTGAACAGGTCTCCGTTGTAGACCAGCGTGCCGGGGTAAGCCTCCAGCGCCCGGTCGAAGGCGTCCCGGTGGACCGTACCCTTGTAGAACTCCTTCTGCACCCGTGGGTGGACGATCAGCTCCGAAATAGGGTACTTTCCGTACAGTGCCAGCAGGGCGTCCCACTCCTCCGGTTCGTTCTTGCCGATACGGGTCTTGACGGACACCCGCAGATCCGGCAGGCCCTCAAATATCTCGCCGAGGCAGCGGTCCAGCTCCTCCGGGTGGGCCAGCAGTCCCGCGCCCTTGTGCTTGGCTGTTACCGTCCCGGAGGGGCAGCCCAGGTTGAAGTTCACCTCCCGGTAGCCCCTTCCGTACAGCTCCCGGGCGGCCCAAAGGAAGTGGTCGCCCCGGTTGGTCAGCAGCTGGGGCACGGTGTCCGGTTCACCCTGTATCTCATCCAGCTCCCTCTGCTGGAAGCGCAGGTTGGTGTTGGGCGACAGGAACGGGGTGAAGTATTTATCCGCACCGCCGAACAGCTCCCGGTGGGCCTGCCGCCACCAGCAGGTGGTCAGTCCCTCCATCGGCGCGGCGTACAGTTTTATGTCAACCATTCAGCAATTCCTCCAGTGTCACATTCCGCACCGGCTCGCAGGCATATTCCGCCAGCGCAGGGAATACCTCCGCCGTTTGCTCCGGTGCGGCCAGCAGGGCCAGCTTTTTCGCCCGGGGCAGCGTCTTGAAGGCGTACTCCAGCCGAGCCGCCGCCGCTTTGTCATCACAGCGCCACAGGCCCGCCAGCGCCCGGGGCGGGGGGGATCGGGTATACTTTGCGCCCTTTCCGGCGGCGTGCAGCACCATGCGGCGGCGCAGATCGTTGGTCATCCCGGCGTACAGACTGCCGTCCTGACATTCCAGCACATAGACATAGTACAACAGCGCCGCCTCCTTTCTTTTCCCATCATACCCGATATTTCTTGCATTGGCAACCTCTGTATGATAAGATACTGGTTTGGAAAGTGAGGGAGTGTCTATGACCCTTTTTGACTACTATCTGCAATACATGACCGAGCTGTGGGAGGGAAAGCGCCCTGCACCGGAGGGTGTGACGCTGCCGGAGGGCGGCGACGAGAACGGTCGCATTCAGGCCCTGGGCCAGCAGCTGCAGGCCATGGGCATGGCCAGTTTTGTCCGGGCCTGCGCCGCCCAGGACGGCACGGAGCTTCCGGAGGAGCTGTTCAAGGAAAGCGGCGATCTGGGCGGCTTTGAGGCGTTTCTCCGGAATGTGGACGATGGAGCGGGTGCGCCCGAACCTGAGATTGCACCCGAACCGGACCGGGATGCGGACAAGCACGCCTTTGAGGTGCTGCTGGACTGCATCGCCAGGGAGCTGGCCCGGGAGAAGACCCTTGCTGGCGTCCATGTCACCGTCACGGCGGGCCCCACCCAGGAGGCCCTGGACCCCGTCCGCTACCTCACCAACCACTCCAGCGGCCGCATGGGCTACGCCATCGCCCGGGAGGCCGCCCTCCGGGGCGCGGAGGTGACCCTGATCTCCGGCCCCACCGCCCTGCAGCCCCCCATGGGCGTTACCGTCCGGCCCGTGGTCTCCGCCCAGGATATGCTGGAGGCCGTGCAGGATACCCTTCCGGAGACGGATATCCTCATCAAGGCCGCCGCCGTGGCGGACTACCGCCCGGCAACCGTCTCGGAGCACAAGATGAAAAAGTCCGACGGGGAACTGAGCATCCCCCTCTCCCGGACGGAGGACATCCTCCACTGGGTCTCGGAGCACCGGCACCCGGGCCTCTTCGTCTGCGGCTTCTCCATGGAGACCCGGGACATGGTGGCCAACAGCCAGGCCAAGCTGGAGAAGAAAAAGGTGGACATGATCTGTGCCAACAACCTGAAGGTGTCCGGCGCAGGCTTTGGCGTGGACACCAACATCCTCACCGTTATCACCCGCCAGGGGGTGGAGGAGCTGCCCCTGATGGGTAAGGAGGATGCCGCCGGTCAGGTGATCGACCGAGCGGTGGCGCTTTTGGGCGAGGGATGAGTTAGGAGTTAGGAGTTAGGAGTTATGGGGCGGCCCCTGGGCCGCCCCTGTTTCTTATTACGAAAAATCTTGCGAAAGGGGGTTGACAAACGGCGGTGCGGTGGTATAATGAACACAATCAAACAGCACAAACCTGTGAGAAAGATTAGTAGTCGGCACAGCAAACCTTCAGAGAGTCCCGGGTGGTGAGAGCGGGGCGGGGCGCAGCCGGACGAATGGCCTTTCGAGGGCGGCTTGAACGGGAAACCAAGTAGATGCCGACGGGTCCCCACCCGTTATCCATCGGGCACGCGTGATGGCGCGTGAAGCGAGCGGACGCTTTCAAAAGCGTCAATTTGGGTGGTATCGCAGGAGTGTGGCTCTTGTCCCATGGTGGGATAAGGAGCCGTTTTTTTATTTCCTCAAAAAACGACTCAGTCCATGCTCCGAAATCCGGGCCGGTGGCACGGCCCGATCATCTGCCGCCAAATAAAATATTGGAGGAAATCCCCATGAAAAACATCATCAAAAAGGTTCTCTCTGCCGCTCTGGCCGCTTCTCTGGCCCTGTCTCTGGCCGCCTGCTCCGGCGGAAACAACGCCGCTGGGTCTGTCTCCTCTTCCGGATCCGCCGGGAGCGCAAGCCAGACGGGGGACGGGAAGGAGTATAAGGTGGGCATCGTCAAATTTATGGACCACGCCTCCCTGGACCAGATCGAGAGCAAGGTGCAGCAGGAGCTGGATGCCAAGAGCGCGGAGCTGGGCGTGAATTTTAACTACGCTGACTACACCTTCAACGGCCAGGGCGACAGCACCACCCTGAACCAGATCGCCGCCCAGCTGGTGGACGACGGTGTGGACGTGGTGGTCCCCATCGCCACCCCCGCCGCCCAGGTCATGCAGTCGGTGGTCACCGAGAAGGGCATCCCCATCATCTTCGCCGCCGTGTCTGACCCCGTCACTGCCAAGCTGGTAAGCAGCATGGACGCCCCCGGCGGCACCATCACCGGCGTGAGCGACGCCCTGAACACCAACATGATCTTCGACATGATGCTGGCCGTGAACCCCGACACCCAGAAGGTGGGCCTGCTGTATTCCAAGTCTGAGGACTCCTCCAGAACCCCCATTGAGGAGGCCAAGGCCTATCTGGACGCGCACAACATCGCCTATGTGGAGAAGACCGGCACCAACACCGACGAGGTCAGCTCCGCTGTGGACTCCCTCATCGGCGAGAAGGTGGACGCCATCTTCACCCCCACCGACAACACCGTGATGAGCGCCGAGCTGGCTATCTTTGAAAAGCTCAACGACGCCAAGATCCCCCACTACACCGGCGCTGACTCCTTCGCCCTGAACGGCGCCTTCTTCGGCTATGGCGTGAACTACACCCAGCTGGGCACCAAGGGCGCCGACATGGTGGCCG
>OIWU01003962.1_pt1 | contig 10918 bp, 8 predicted proteins | sample 1587711 | NCBI WGS metagenome assembly OIWU01 (sample SAMEA3888909, study PRJEB22519) | human gut metagenome | biome: human gut; feature: human-associated habitat; material: faeces | place: Denmark | collected 2010 | reverse complement strand
GAATGCGATGACCTTCGGCAGATACATGGCGTTTGCTGCACCGTGAATGATATGTGCGCCGTAATCTGCAAATGCAGCACCCGTCTTGTGAGCCATCGAATGGACGATTCCAAGCAGTGCATTGGAAAATGCCATACCGGCCAGACACTGTGCATTGTGCATAGAATCACGTTTTTCCATATCTCCGTTATAAGAGCCCACAAGATCTCTCTGGATCATCTTGATCGCATGCAGCGCAAGCGGATCGGTAAAATCACAGTTCGCCGTGGAAACATACGCCTCGATGGCATGCGTCATCGCATCCATACCGGTATGCGCTACCAGCTTCTGCGGCATCGTCTCTGCAAGCTCAGGATCCACGATCGCCACATCTGGCGTAATCTCAAAATCTGCAATCGGATATTTGATTCCTTTTTCATAATCCGTAATGATGGAAAATGCCGTCACTTCCGTCGCCGTTCCGGATGTGGAAGAGATCGCGCAGAAATGTGCTTTTTTGCGGAGCTTCGGAATTCCGAATACCTTGCACATATCTTCAAACGTAATGTCCGGATATTCATACTTGATCCACATTGCTTTTGCCGCATCAATCGGAGAACCGCCGCCCATCGCCACGATCCAGTCCGGCTTGAATTCTTCCATTGCCTTGGCGCCCTTCATCACCGTCTCCACCGATGGATCAGGCTCAATTCCCTCAAACAGACAGACTTCCATTCCTGCTTCTTCCAGATACTGCTTTGCGCGATCCAGAAATCCAAAACGCTTCATGGAACCTCCGCCGACACAGATCATCGCGCGCTTTCCCTCAAAATCCTTTAAAGCCTCCAGCGCTCCCTTTCCGTGATACAGATCGCGCGGTAACGTAAACCTTGCCATATGCTCCTCCAATCCGCCACTTCCTGTGGCAACCATTTTTTGCAGCCTTTGCCCGCCGTTACTATCATACCCCAAATCCGGCGTCGTTTCTGCATATGTTAAGTATAACATATGGACAACCGGCGTTGCAATTCTTTCCGTTTCCATTCTGCAGGTTTTCTGCAAGAGATTTTCGCATCGTGCTCCGATATACCGTTCCCATGTTCCGGCGTGGCGGGGTGGGGTGGGTTCCAGGGCTTCACATCTAAAGCAGGTGGCTTTGTTTTTAGGACTCTTACTGCTCGAGTCCGGCGGGGCTTTCCGACGGCTGGATGCTTCGGAGCACCGGAGGCTTCACACCCTTGGGAAACAGCTTGGTTTTATGGCACGTTCTGCTTGAGCCTGGCGGGGCTTTCCAACGGCTGGATGCTTCGGAGCACCGGAGGCTTCACATTTCTGGCAGATGACTCGGTTTTTTAGTTCCCCTACTGCTCGGGCTTGGCGACGTTCTTTCTACCGGTCACTTTCCGCTTCATACCACGCAACATTTCTTTGTCCTCCGCACTTACACGATATGACTCCAGCATTTTCTGAATTGCCTTATTATAGGTAAAATCATCCAGTTCATTTTCCAGCAGAAATGCATGGGTCTCCTGTGGAAATTTTGCATAGGCAGTCGCAATTCCCCATGCGACTCCCATTTTGCAATAATAGCCCTCATGCTTTAGGCTGTTATATACGGCAAGCACGCGGTCGATATATTCAGGCACCAGAAAATGATCCATCAGCATCACTGCCACCACCCGCTGCTCAAATTCACTCTCAGACGCGCGGTATTGCATCAGAAAATCCCACACCTCTGCCCGGTGCTTTCGGACAATCTTAAATGTAGAACAAAACCCATCATTGACTGACCAGTCGTGGATTTTCGGAATAAATGCTGCGGCATATTCCAAAAGCTCCTCCATCTCCGCTTTCACGTAGCCAATCACAAGTCCCTGCAGCATGATCTCCTCGTAGGTGTCATCGCGTGCCTCCTTGAGATAATTTCTCCAGTCTTCCTTTGCGAGCTGCTTCGCCAGCGAGCGCAGCACCGGAAGCCGCACTCCCAGAATCGAATCTGTCCCCGGAATCAGGCTGCTGGTAAAATCTTTGAACTGCTTTTCCGCATGTTTCTCTAAAAAATCACGTATCTGTTCGTTTGTCATTCTTTCCTCTCTTTGCACTGTCAATGAATTACTGTAAATGCGATTCTGTGTCTGCACTGTTTTCTGCGCACAATATGAATCTGTCAAGATTCATTATATCATCTTTTTGCGCTGCTTTCTGCGCATCCGAAGTTCCGCAGGAACTTCTAATATGAATCCGATAGGATTCATTATATCATCTTTTTGCGCTGCTTTCTGCGCACAATATGAACTTGTCAGAGTTCATTATACCGCAAGATCAGATCAAGAACAATATTGTAACTTCAGGCTTTTTCGGTAACTTCAGGCTTTCTCGGTAAATCCTGAGGTTGACACGATGTTTTCGGTAAATTCTAGGACAGACAACAGTTTCTGCAACCCCAAGGCGGCGTGATCTTTTCTTCTTTTTCGGGTCTAGCGCGCGAAAAATGGGCTCTCGGACCCGACTTTTCTTCCTTCCCAAGTCCAGCGCACGAAAATCAGGCTCCCAGCCCCAACTTTTCTTCCTCCCCGCATCCAGCGCACGAAAATCAGTCACACAGCCCGTCCAAAGCTCGTTTTCCGTCATTATGTAAACCTTTTTTTCACGCGCCACGCATTACAACGTTCCAAACGAATACCCCTGCGTCTGCGCCGCATCGATCAGATCTCCCAGCACCGCCGCATTTGTTGCCGACTCCGCATGCAGCAGATAGATGGCTCCCGGATGCATCTTATTTTTCATCTTCTGGAGGCTTTCCACCTGATCCGGCTGGTTGTCCACATCGTAATCCAGATAGGCAAAACTCCAGAACACGCTCTCGTATCCACAGTTATTTACAACGGCGAGCGACTGCTCACTGAACTTTCCCGCAGGATAGCGGAACAGATTCATCTCATAGCCAAAGGTATCTTTGATATACTGGTGGTTTCCCATGACCTCTTCCTGCTGCTGTTCCACCGTCAGCGAAGGAATTCCCGCCGACGGGTGCGTCACACTGTGATTGCCGACTACATGCCCCTCGTCAATCATGCGCTGCACCAGTGCCGGTTCCGCCTTTGCATAAGGCTCCGTGACAAAAAAGACGGCATGCACGCCCTTTTCCTTAAGCGTATCCAGAATGGATTCCGTGTACCCGTATTCATATCCCTCATCAAAAGTCAGATAGAGGGTCTTTGTATTCTCTCCAATGAAAAGCGCATGGTAATCCCCATACTTCTGCTGCGCACTGACTGCATCGTTCGGGCGGTTGTCCGCATCGGTGTGGCTTCCCAGCCCCCAGCTCTGCACGGTGGTATCCAGCCCGTCAAGCGCAATCGTCTGCACCGCCGCATTTCCACCTGCAGCACTCTGACCGTCTCCGGTGCTGCTTCCTGTTTGGTCCGCACTCTGACCGTCTCCAGTGCCGTTTTCTGTGCCGGCAGCGCTCTGTCCGTCTCCGGTGCCGCTTCCCGCTTCGCCTGTGCCCTGACCATTTCCATCCGTAACCTTGTCCGCACGGTATGTCTCCGCCGTTGCAAGCACTGCGTCACCGATGGCGGCAGCGTACGCATCCAGCTTTTCATCGAAAAGCTGGTTATCGGATGCATCGTTGATAAATCCCATCTCGACAATGCAGGACGGCATGTCCGAATGTACATTGATGTAATAATTGGAGGATTCCCCGGTCTGGGTTCCCTTTTTCACGCCGCGGTTTCTCTGGATTCCCGCCGTATCCAGCGCTTCCATAATGTGGTTTGCGAGGGCATCCGTCTCCTCCGAACCGCTCGCCGAGATCCAGGTCTCTACGCCGTTACCCTCGCCGTCATTGCGGTGCAGCGACAACATATAATCCGCTCCGCTCTGATTGGCAATCCCGCACCGCTCTGACAGGCGCAAAAACGTGTCATCCGACCTCGTCATAACCACTTTTACATTTTTATCAGCCAAATAAGCTGCCACAGCCTGTGCCAGCTTTAAATTATCATCCTTCTCATAACGCCCCTTATAATCGGAGCCGTTGTCTTTTCCGCCATGTCCGGCATCCACGCACACGATCAGGGGATTCTCCTCTGTTTTCGTCTCCTCCGACCAGATTACCTCTCCCTCAATCTCCTGCGTTGCAGACTGCGTTCCCTGCATCAGGGACAGCCCCCGTCCCAACAGTTCAAACCCTGCGATCACGAGCAGCATTTTCACAATACTGTACTGTATACATACCAGATTCCGAATTCGTCTTTTCTGTCTCTTTGTTACATTCACATCACTTCACTCCTTGGATTCCTACGATTCTATTTTAGTCCTCTTTCCGTGAAAACGCGAATGAATCTTTATGAAGAATTTCTTAATATGAATCCGTCCGGATTCATCGTTCTAAAGTAAAAACTGTGCCAGAGCGTAATTGCTCACATCCTGCCCGCGTTCCGTCAGATAAATCCTCCCCGCGCGTTTTTCGAGCAGTCCTTCCTCCGTAAGATGCAGCAGCACCTCCTGATACACCGCCTCAATCTGTGTTCCAAACGTCTGTGCAAAACGCTCCCTGGAAATTCCCTCCATCATGCGGAGTCCTAAAAACATAAACTCTTCCATCTGCCCTTTTCGTGTAATGCGCTCTGCCGAAGCATGCAGATTCGTGGCCGGAAGCTGTTCCACCCTGCCGGATGCGCCGCTCCCCTGGCTATCCGTTATCTCATTCTCCCAGATACCCTCACGAATATGTCTGGTTTCTTCCAGATACACATACAATTCCCGCGTGTTGCTGTAGCGGATATTCTCCATCAGAGACGACGCGCCAAGCCCCAGTCCCAGATAATTCTCCCGCTCCCAGTAGCCGATATTGTGCCGGCACGCATAACCCGGTTTTGCAAAATTAGAAACCTCATAGTGCACATATCCCGCTTCCGCAAGCACCTGCTCGGTCAGCTTGGTCATCCGGTACACTTCATCCTCCGTCGGCAGCGCCACCGTCTGCATTCCCGCCTGCTGCTTGACCGCGTCAAACTTATACAGATCGTAAAATGGCGTCCCCTTCTCAATGATCAGGGAATAGGCGGAAATATGCTCCGGTTTCAGCCGCAGAAGCTGCTGCAGGGTGCGGGCAAAACTCTCTGCCGTCTGTCCCGGAAGAGAACTCATAATATCCACATTGACATTGTCGAATCCGTTTTTGCGCGCCAGCTCGTAAGTCTTCAGGAACTGGTCAAACGTGTGAATCCGCCCGAGAATCTTTAATTCCTCATCCACAGCCGACTGCAGTCCGATGCTGATCCGGTTGATTCCCGCATTCCGGTAGACGGCAAACTTGTGATCGGTGACGGTTCCCGGATTGCACTCAATGGATATTTCCGCATCCGACGCCAGACGAAACGACCGGCGCACCGCCGACATGATCTGTGCCATCCACTCCTCTGTGAGCCACGATGGCGTGCCGCCGCCGATATAGATCGTCGATACCAGGTAGTCGCTGCAATGCGGTCCGTAATACGCAATCTCCCGGAGCAGCGCCTCCACGTAGGCTGCTTGCGTTGCCTCGTCCGCCGCAAAGGAAAGGAAATCACAATACTGGCATTTTTTGACGCAAAACGGAATATGAATGTACAATTCCATTGTTTTCTGACTCACTCCACACGCCGCTCCTTTCCCAAAAATATTCCTGACACTGTCATCACTGACGCTGCATTTTCCGATCTGTTCCTTTAATCTTCATCCAGCTTTAAGACGCTCATAAACGCCTCCTGCGGAATCTCTACATTTCCGACCTGACGCATGCGCTTCTTGCCTTCCTTCTGCTTCTCTAAAAGCTTTTTCTTACGCGAAATATCGCCGCCGTAGCACTTTGCAAGCACATCCTTGCGCAGCGCCTTGACTGTCTCACGGGCAATCACCTTGCCGCCGACTGCCGCCTGGATCGGAATCTCAAACAGATGTCTCGGAATCTCCTCCTTTAACTTCTCGCACATCTTTCTGCCCCTGTCGTAAGCGCTGTCCTTAAAGACGATGAACGAGAGCGCATCCACCTGCTCCTTGTTAATCAGGATATCCAGCTTCACAAGCTCGGAACGCTCATAACCCTTCAGCTCATAGTCGAAGGAAGCGTATCCTCTCGAGCGGGACTTTAAGGCGTCAAAGAAATCGTAGATGATCTCATTGAGCGGCAGATCGTACTTGATGAGCGCACGGGTCTCCTCCAGATACTCCATACCGTTGTATACACCGCGCCGTTCCTGGCAAAGCGTCATAATCGCGCCGACATACTCGCTCGTCACCATGATCTCCGCCGAAACGACCGGTTCCTCCATATACTCGATCTCGGACGGATCCGGCAGATTAGACGGGTTCGTCAGATCGATCACCTCTCCGTTCGTCTTGTGCACCTTATAGATAACGCCCGGTGCCGTCGTCACGAGATCCAGATGAAACTCTCTCTCCAGACGCTCCTGCACGATCTCCAGATGAAGCAGTCCCAAGAAACCGCAGCGGAATCCGAAGCCCAGCGCCAGCGACGTCTCCGGTTCATACTGCAGCGACGCATCGTTGATCTGCAGCTTCTCCAACGCATCGCGCAGATCCGGATATTTGGCACTGTCCGCCGGATACATGCCGCAGTATACCATCGGATTGACTTTTTTATAACCCGGAAGCGGCTCCTCACATGGATGTGCGGCGTTCGTCACCGTATCACCCACGCGGGTATCCCGCACATTTTTGATGCTCGCACAGATGTAGCCGACCATGCCGGCAGACAGTTCGTCACACGGAATGAACTGCCCTGCTCCAAAGTAACCGACCTCGGTAACTTCGGACTGCGCCCCGGTCGCCATCATAAGGATCGGATCGCCGACCCGCACCGTGCCCTCCTTGATCCGGCAGAACACGATGACACCCTTGTAGGAATCATAGAGTGCGTCAAAGATCAGCGCCTGAAGCGGCGCTTTTGGATCGCCGGCCGGCGCCGGAATCTTCTGTACGATCTGTTCTAACACCTGATCGACATTGAGTCCTGTCTTTGCGGAAATGCGCGGCGCATCCTCCGCCTCGATTCCGATGACGTCCTCAATCTCCTTTACGACCTCATCCGGCTGCGCGCTCGGCAGGTCGACCTTGTTGATGACCGGCATCACATCCAGATCATGGTCTAACGCAAGATACACATTCGCAAGGGTCTGTGCCTCCACGCCCTGCGCCGCATCCACGACCAGAATCGCACCGTCGCATGCCGCAAGGCTTCTCGATACCTCGTAGTTAAAATCGACATGTCCCGGGGTGTCGATCAGATTAAAAATATACTCCTCGCCGTCGTTCGCCTTGTAGATAATGCGGACCGCCTGCGACTTGATCGTAATTCCACGCTCTCTCTCCAGATCCATGTTATCTAATACCTGCGCCTGCATTTCCCTGCTGGTCAAGGTTCCTGTTTTTTCTATAATACGATCGGCAAGTGTAGATTTACCGTGATCGATATGTGCTATGATACAAAAGTTTCTGATTTTACTCTGGTCAATCGACATTCATTTCCTCCTGCCCGGTGCGCATCACTTCTGCCCTCCGGCAGCCACACGCATCACTTATCTGCAATATTATAAGGGATAAAGCCGGAAAACGTCAAGGGAATCGCGGTTCGCAAAAACCACGCAATTTATTTGCAAACCGCGCATATATGAACAAAATTTCACAATTTTACACTGGATTTTTCCCCAGAATATGATATGATATCAACGTCGATATTTATCGGCATGGGTTTTGGTGAATAAACCGAGAAAACCCCCTTCTTAAGCGAAGAACCCTTGCTACGGTGGCTGCAAACACCATAACAGGGGTTCTTCTTATTTTATGTATCATATGATAACTCAGATATCTTTTCCAAAGTCAAGACCGCTCTTCTCGCGCTTCTCTTCCTGCAGTGCGACCAGATCCGCCAGTGTGATATGATCCACGACATCGCTGATCGCCTGGTTCAGCCGCTTCCACACCTCCACGGTAACGCAATCCGCTTCGCGTTCACAGCTTCCTTCCTCCTCCACGCAGGCAACCGGCGCAAGCGATCCCTCCGTCAGACGCAAAATATCGCCAACCGTGTATTCCTCCGGTGCTTTCCGTAGCGAATACCCTCCCTGTGGACCTCTGGTGCTCCGCACATAACCTGCCTTGTTCAATACGGATATGATCTGCTCAAGATATTTGTCTGAGATCTGCTGTCTTTCCGCAATATCTTTAATGCGCACAACGTTGTTCTCACCGTTCATCGCCAGATCCAGCATCAGGCGCAGTGCATATCTGCCTTTTGTAGAAATTTTCATATTCGTTCACACTAACACCTTTCCTGCTTCTGCCAGTCCAGAAGATCCTGCAATGTCACGTGATCGACCACGTCCCGGATCGCCTTATCGACTTTTTCCCAGAGCATGATCGTCGCGCATTTCTGCTGTTTGGGGCAGGGATTCTCGGCGGTCGCAAGACACTCGACTGGCGCGAGCGATCCCTCCGTCAGACGCAGAATGTCGCCGATCACATATTCATTCAGCGGCTTCGTCAGACGGTAGCCGCCCTGAAATCCCCGGCTGCTGGAAACATAGCCCGCCTTGTTCAGAATGGAAATGATCTGCTCTGTATATTTGACGGAAATCTCCTGTCTCGTTGCCATCTCCTTGACCGACACCGGATGCTCCGTGCCGTTGACCGCCAGATCGTACAGTATGTGGATCGCATAGCGTCCCTTTGTCGTAATTTTCATGCTATCGCGCCCCTTTCATCCTGCTGGCTTCACCGAACAGCTCTTCAAAATCCTCTTTTAAGAAGCGGTGATAAAACGCATGTCCCTCGTCGAACTTGACGCAGTACAGATAAGAATCCGGATTGCCGTCCTCAAAGTAGCACACGTCATCAAATTCATCGCTTTTGATCTCAATGATACGAGCACTCTCAGAATAGTGCCGGAACAGCTCCCACACCTGCTCTCTCGTCACATCATGTCTGCCGAAGCAGTCAATCAGATCCTTTAAGAACGGATGCGCCACACCGTGCGCATGCACATACTCTGCACCTGCTGCCGGAATGAGAAAACAGATTCTCCCGCCGCTCGCCCCAGATACTGCCACTTCACCGAGGGTATCCGCCGCATATGCGCCAAATCCCTCCAGCGCCGCAAGAACCGCCGGCTTGGAGCGGTCAGACAGCTTTAACACATGTCCGATTGACGACGACGGTGAATAAAACCGGATCGTCTCACGCTCATAGCCGAGCTTTAGCTGTTCCTCTAAGATCATGTCGCATAAATATTCTTTTAATGCCGTATAGTCCGCTTCATCCTGCCGATTCATTCTTAGTAATCTTCCTCTTCCAGACCTTCGCTGATATCGTTCTTCGGCTTCTCAAGACCTTCGATCTTGATGTTATGCTTCTCTGCGTAATCCCAGAGTGCCGCATGAATTGCCTCCTCTGCGAGAAGAGAACAGTGTACCTTTACAGGAGGAAGTCCGTCAAGCGCCTCCATAACTGCCTTGTTCGTGATCTGCAGCGCCTCGTAAATGGTCTTGCCCTTTACAAGTTCCGTTGCCATACTGCTGGTTGCCACAGCAGCGCCGCAGCCGAATGTCTTGAACTTGCAGTCACGGATAACCTGGTTCTCATCAATATCGAGATACATACGCATGATATCGCCGCACTTTGCATTTCCGACGGTGCCGACACCGCTTGCGTCCTCAATCTCTCCTACATTTCTCGGGTGCTGAAAATGATCCATAACCTTTTCACTATACATAACATATACCTGCTTTCTTTTTTATATTATTTGTTTTTCTTGATGAAATCCTCGTACAGCGGGGACATCTCTCTTAAGTGGTTCACAATCTCTTTTAAGTTGTCAACGACGTAGTCCGCATCCTCCATCGTGATCTGGTCGCTGATGGTCAGACGCAGAGAACCGTGTGCGATCTCATGCGGCAAACCGAGTGCGAGAAGCACATGACTCGGATCGAGCGAACCGGATGTGCAGGCGGAGCCTGAGGATGCGGCAATACCGTTGAAATCAAGCAGAAGCAGAAGCGCTTCCCCTTCAACACCCTCAAAGCACATGCTTACATTACCGGGAACTCTTTTTTCCCTGCCGCCGTTAACACGTGAACGCTCGATTTTCAAAAGCTCGTCGATTATATGGTCACGTATGCGCGAAAGTCTTGCGGCACGCTCATCCATAAGTGCGCAAGCTTCTTCAAGCGCCGCCGCCATGCCTGACGCAAGCGCAACTGATTCGGTACCGGCGCGTCTGCCGCGCTCCTGTGCGCCGCCTTCGATCAGATTTGTAAGTGTGACGCCCTTGCGGACATACAGAATACCGATACCCTTCGGTCCATGAAATTTATGTGCACTCGCACTCAAAAGGTCGATCGGATATTTTCTTACATCAATAGGAATCTGTGCATACGCCTGCACGGCATCGGTATGAAATAAGACCCCCTGCTCTCTTGCAATTTCTCCGATCTGCATGATCGGCTGGATGGTGCCGACCTCGTTATTTCCAAACATAATGCTGATCAGACTGGTATCCGGGCGGATCGCCTTCCGCACCTCCTCCGGCGACACCATTCCCTTTTCATCGACTCCGATATAAGTTACCTCATATCCGAGTTCCTCCAGATACTGGCAGGAATTTAATACCGCGTGATGTTCGATCCGGCTTGTGATGATATGCTTTCCCTTCTGTTTATATTCTCCTGCTACACATTTGATCGCCCAGTTGTCCGATTCAGAACCACCGGAAGTAAAATAGATTTCAGACGGTTTCGCCCCAAGGCTGCGCGCTATGCTCTGCCTTGCATGCACAAGCCCCTTCTTTGCTTCCTCCCCATAGGAATATACCGTCGAAGCATTTCCAAAATTCTTTTCCAGATATGGCTCCATCGCTTTTTTTACACCCTCTGAC
>OIWU01003960.1_pt1 | contig 10925 bp, 9 predicted proteins | sample 1587711 | NCBI WGS metagenome assembly OIWU01 (sample SAMEA3888909, study PRJEB22519) | human gut metagenome | biome: human gut; feature: human-associated habitat; material: faeces | place: Denmark | collected 2010 | reverse complement strand
TAGGGCTCGTTAGGGACTTGCACCCATTAGACAATACACATGCTAGTCAAACAAAGAGGGTGTGTCATAGATTATGACACACCCTCTTGTATTTTCAAATAAATTCTTTAAAATTATTTCTTTTTCTTCAATTCCAACTTCGGAATCTTGACTTTCTGACCTGGTTTCAACAGGGAAGTACCATTCAGAGCTTCTACGTAACATTCCATTCCTGGACCTAAGTACTTTTGGCTGAGCGACTTGATGGTTTGTCCTTCTCTTGCCGTAACTACCTCGGAAACACCAATAATACGATAGGCTCCGGTTCGAACACGAACATCCTGGTCGTATTTGCTGCTTGCCTGGGCAGCATGCTTTTCTGCCTGTTTTCTGGCTTCTTCTTTCTTCTTAGCTTCTGCAAGTTTTTTAGTCTCCTGCTGTTTCTTTGCATCAGCGAGTTTCTTGGCTTCCAAATTCTTCTTTGCCTCAGCCGATTTTACATCAATTGATTGCTTATCAACCGTCGCATCCATATTCTGCTCGACATCTTCGACTTTTTTGACAGCTTCACTTGCCTGTGCCATTCTTACACTATCCTCGATAGCCTTTTTACGAAGAATTTCTTCCTGCGTTGAAGCAGACTTGGTTGGCGTCTTCTTCTCTGTCGCAATCTGCTGGTAATTATCCAACTGTAGAGCGAGATGATCACGCTGGGCAGCCATCTTGCCATAATTAAAAGCAAACCAACCGAAGCCTCCTATCATTGCCAGGAATACTACGCTCGCTGCAATAACCAGATAACGAGGCAAAACAACATGTCGCTTATCGGTTTCCTCATCTGAAGAAGGAGTTTCCTCATCTGAAGAAGCTTCCTCTTCAATAGAAGCTTCCTCTACAACAGGAATTTCAGTAATAGAATTTTCTTCATCTGAAGGAACTTTCTCTGCAATAGGAGTTTCCTCTGTTAATGTCGATTCATTTTCTTCATCAGAAACAACAGACTCAACTTCATTCTGAGCTGGAGCTTCAGATTTCTTTGTTTCCAATTCAGAAGTTGCAGATTCAGATTCTTCCGGTTCAGATACTGCAGGTTTAAATACAGCAGGTTCTGTCGCTGCAGGTTCTGATCCTTCCGGTTTCTTTTCTTCCGGTTCAGCAACATTTTCCTGAGACAATCTCTTCTCTCCTATCACAATCATTTCATCGCTAACAGGAGCATCGTTTTCTTCATCCAAAAAATCTATCACACCACTTGTTGCAGGAGAATCCTGTTCAACGAAAGATTCCAAGGATGAATTTTCTGAATCAGGAACACACTCTAACGTAGAATCGAATACAGAACCGTCCTCTTCAGCATTTTCAAATTTTCTGTCGATTTCATCGAAATCAACACCATCATTCACCACAACGGTCTCAAACTGGGCGAAAGGCTTGTTCACAATCTCCTTCAGAATATTATCGGGCGTGAAGGAAATCTTGTCACGGCCCTCGATGATGATACGCTCGCCCGTGTTCACATCCACGCTTTCACGATCCTTCACCGCCATTACCTTGAAAGTACCAAGCCACTTCATCTTCACGAGCTTATCAGACTGAAGCCCCTCGTTGGCAACATCAAACATCTTTCTGATAAACAATTCGGCATCCTGCAGACTGATTCCCGACTTCTCTGCCAAGCGCTGCGCCAAGTCGTTTAAACTAATCTTACTCATAGTCTTCACCTCCATTCTTCAGTTTTTCCTTGACACTGGCCACAGGGCGAAAGCCGAGTACGAGCTTAGGCGGAACAAGCTGGCGCTTCTTGGTTGTAGGATTAACAACCACACGCTCCAAGCGCTTCTTTACCTCAAACGTACCAAAGTTGGGGATGGAGACAGCCTCACCATCCTCAAATTCAGCAATCATGGCATCTATCACCTTACGCACCATCTTCTGGGTGTCGTCCTGTGAATAGCCAGTCTGCTGAGCAAGTTCTGCAATATACTCCTTGTTATTCATTCTGATGTCAAAATATTACCTCCCATATTACTTTACCACTTCTCCGTAGAGATCAAACTCCTCGCTCTGAGTAATCTTCACTTTGTAGAAGCAACCCACGCGCAGACGCTTCTCTCCTGCCTTGATCAGCACTTCAGGATCCACCTCTGGCGAGCAGAATTCGGTTCTTCCGATATAGTAATCACCCTCCTTGCGGTCGATAATCACCTTCAATATCTTGCCCACTTTCTCAGCCTCTACCTCTGCGCTGATTTCCTGCTGGAGAATCATCAGTTCGTCAAGACGGCGCTGCTTCACCTCGGCGGGAACATCATCCTCGTAGTTATTGGCACTGTAGGTACCCTCCTCCTCAGAATAAGCAAAGGCACCCATACGCTCAAAGCGCTGAGTACGAACGAATTCGAGCAATTCATGGAAGTCTTCCTGAGTCTCGCCAGGGAAACCCACCATCAGAGTGGTACGGATATGAATGCCCGGCACACGCTCACGGATGGTCTTGAGCAGATCAATGGTTTCCTGCTTGCTCACGTGGCGATGCATTCTGTTGAGCATATTGTCGCTGATATGCTGCAGGGCGATGTCAAGATACTTACATACGTTTGGCTTCTCGCGCATCACATCAAGCAGATCGAGCGGGAACTGGTTAGGATAAGCATAGTGCAGACGGATCCACTTCACACCCGGAATATCCGCCATGCGGCTGATGAGTTCGGTGATGTGATGCTTGCCGTCCAGGTCCACGCCGTAGTAGGTGAGCTCCTGGGCGATGATCTGGAATTCCTTCACACCATCGGCTACCAGTTGGCGTACCTCGTCGAGGATTTCATCCATCGGACGGGAAACGTGTTTGCCGGTGATGATAGGAATGGCGCAATACGCACAGCGGCGGTTGCAACCTTCAGAAATCTTGATATAGGCATAATGATGAGGAGTAGTGAGATGGCGGGTTCCACTGCAAGCAGGCACATCAGCCTTGCCCAGTTCCTTGAGCAACTCCTTATAATTAAACTTACCATAAAACTTATCCACCTCGGGCATCTCTGCCTCCAGTTCCTTCTGGTAGCGCTGTGAAAGACAACCCATCACATAGAGTTTGCGGAGTCGTCCCTCTTCCTTAGCCTGGATGAACTCCAGAATGGTATCGATACTCTCCTGCTTGGCATCCTCGATAAAGCCGCAAGTATTGATGACGGCTATTTCACCCTGTGGGCGTTTCGGGTCATGAACGCAGTGGTAGCCATTGTCCTCGAAAAGCTTCATCAAGGTCTCACTATCCACCAGATTCTTGGAACAACCCATGGTTACTATATCTATCTGATTTTTCTTCATTCTTATCCTACTTATCCTATAATAATCTAATTCTTTTCTCGACTATTCTACATCGAGCTTCATCTAATTCTTTTCTTAAAGTCTATAAGCACCTGTATTCTAGTGCTTAAAGAGGGAGTCAACAAATTCAGATTTATTGAAGAGCTGGAGATCCTCCATGCCCTCGCCCAGTCCGATATACTTCACTGGCACCTTGAGCTGGTCGGAGATACCGATTACCACGCCACCCTTAGCCGTACCATCGAGCTTGGTGATGGCGAGCGAAGAGATATTGGTAACGGCAGCAAACTGCTTAGCCTGCTCAAAAGCGTTCTGTCCGGTACTTCCATCCAGAACGAGCATCACCTCATCCGGAGCCTCAGGCATGACCTTCTTCATCACCTCCTTGATCTTCTTCAACTCATTCATCAGGTTCACCTTATTATGAAGGCGTCCGGCAGTATCAATCAGCACCACGTCGGCACCGTTCGCCTTGGCGCTCTGCAGGGTATCGAAGGCCACGCTGGCAGGGTCAGAGCCCATCTGCTGCTTCACCACTGGCACTCCTACTCGCTCGCCCCAGATGCTGATCTGTTCCACGGCAGCGGCACGGAAGGTATCGGCAGCACCGAGATACACCTTCTTGCCAGCCTTCTTAAACTGATAGGCGAGCTTTCCTATGGTGGTAGTCTTGCCCACACCATTCACACCCACTACCAGAATCACGTATGGCTTATGATCGGAAGGCAAATCCCAGTTTTCATTGTCATCGGTATGATTTTCCTCTAGAAGGCTTGCAATCTCTTCCCTCAGGATTCTGTTGAGCTCTGAGGTAGAAACATACTTATCTCTTGCCACGCGTTCTTCGATACGTCGGATGATCTTCACGGTAGTCTCCACACCTACATCGGATGTGATGAGCACCTCCTCCAAATCATCAAGCACGTCATCATCTACCGTTGACTTACCAGCCACCGCACGCGCCAATTTTCCAAACACGCTCTCCTTGGTCTTTTCGAGACCTTTATCGAGAGTTTCCTTTTTTTTGTTGCTAAATAATCCGAATAATCCCATATTTATAGCTATATTTTTTTGCAAAGATACGAAAATATTTGAAACTAGGAGCGTTTTTCCTAAAAAATATTGTTAACTTAGCAAAAGAATGTATAAATAATCGCTTCCATATAGAAATATATCAAGTTATTTTTATACCTTTGTATGTTAGAAACACCTCCGAGCTCCTATACTCGGACGAGGAGGACAAGACATTAAACATTTAAACAACAGATCATGAAAAAGATATTTATCTCAATACTCGTGCTGATTTCTGCTCTCACCATGCAGGCACAGAATGTGCTTACCCCTGAGCAGCAGTTGGAAAAGGCGCAAAAAGAGTTAGAAGAAGCCCAAAAGGCACTGGAAGCAGCCAAGGCTCAGGCAGAAGCAGCTAAGGTGAAGGCGGAAGCTGAAAAAATAAAGGCGGAAGCTGAGAAAACGAAAGCGGAAGCTGCGAGATTGAAGGCTGAAGCTGAAAGAATGAAGCAGGAGGCAGAAAAGCTGAAAAAGAATGCAGAGAATTCGGTGCCTGCTACCAAGACTTCTGTACCAGCTACAGAAATGGTGCCTGCGATGAAGATCCAGGATAATGCCACCAAGAAGCAGAATACTACCGAAACTTCTGAAGGTGCGGGGTGGGTCGTACCAACCGTGACAGAGGAGATAGAAGAGAAAAAGGTGAAAAAGACTGCCGAGGGCGTGGTGCTCAAGGAAGATCCGAAATACCTGGCGGGAGCCATCCAGCTTAATGCCGAGGGAAAAGTAGAATTTGTTCTCGACACCCAGGCAAACGGAAAGAGTGCAGACGAAATCTACAACATCGTTTTCCAGTATATGAGCAAGCTCATCAAGAATGAGCAGAACATCAATAGCCGCATCCCCCTGGTGAACAGAAACAACAAGAACGAGCAGATCATCGCCTGTATCATGGACGAATGGTTTGTCTTCAATCAGTCGTTCATCTCTCTCGACCGCTCTGAGACCAGGTACCAGCTGGTGGCAACCATCAGCGACAACCATCTCCACCTCTCTATGACCCGAATCGTATTCAACTACGAGGAAGGCAGAAGCACCGGTTTCAAGGAGCCGGCAGAGAAAGTGATTACCGACAAATATGCCCTGACTAAGAAGAAAAACGACTTGGCCAAGATCTACGGCAAGTTCCGACGCGGAACCATCGACCGCAAGAACCAGATCTTCAATGATCTGACCAAACTTGTTCGAAAATAAAAATCATCTCATAAAATATGGATCAGACAAAAGATAACAACACAACAAACATCCCACAGAGCGAGGAAACCGTAAAGGCGCAGCCACAGAGCCAGAGCCATGAAGCGTCTCAGGCGCAGCCACAGACCAGCTATGCCGTGCGCCCAAACCGTCGCCAACACAGAAGATTGGAGTATGCAGACAAGAGCAACATGCTCGTAGCCAGAAACTGGCTCAACATCGGATTTATGCTCTTCGCCATCGTAGGTGTCATACTCTGGACCCAGATGGATGACCGCACGATTGCCAATGTACTGCTGATCATCGGCGTAGTCTTGAAAATTGCCGAGGTTTGCATCCGACTATTCAAAAAATAAGAAAGGTTTGCATCCGACCATTCAAAACAGGCTTGCATCCGCTTATTCAATAAATAAGAAATGAAGAAAATATTATTCTCTACAATCCTAGCTTGTGCTGCAACTCTACCAGTTGCGGCACAACGCGATTTTACGGATTTCAACAATAATGAAGACTCACAGTTCCGCCCACAGACCGGCAACCGCATCAACACCGACTCGCTGGGCACTGACAAGGAGATTCCGAAGGGCATCAGGGTATGGACTGTGGATGAGAGATTTGGAGATACCCGGGCTGCCGTGGTAGACACCATGCAGGCAATGTACCAGAACACTACCTTCACCGAAGGACTGCGCGGAGAGTACAACACCCTGGGCAATATGGGTACCGCCCGCATCAACCGCATCTTCATCGACCGACGCAACACGCAGGGCAACTTCATCTTCACCGAGCCATACGACAACATCGTTACCCCGGTGAGTGATTTCCACTTCACCAACACCTACTCGCCTATCACCAACATCACGCTGAATAGCTGCGGTGACAGAACCAACGGTGAGGATGACTTCAAGGCAATCTTTGCGGTGAATGCCAACAAGCAGCTGGGTGGCGGATTCCGATTCGACTACAAATACGGTCGCGGTTACTACGATGCACAGAGCACGGCGCACTTCAAATATACGATGTGGACTTCTTATCTGGGCGACCGCTACCAGGCGCACTTCCTCTTCAGCACCAATCACCAGAAGGTGACGGAGAACGGAGGTATCTCCAATGATGACTACATCAAGCATCCGGAGCTCTTCACCGAGAGTTTCGCCACCAACGAAATACCGACCGTGCTGCAGCAGAACTGGAATCGCAACGACAATCAACACATCTTCTTCACCCACCGCTACAATGTGGGCTTCAGCCGCAAGGTGAAGATGACCGAGGAAGAAATCAAGGCCAAGAAATTCGCCATGGAGTCAGCAAAGGACAATGCAGCCGAGGAAGCCAAGGAGGAGGCAAGAAAGAAGGCTAGAGAACAAGGCAGGGAGTTTGACGAAAAGGCTTTCGACAAAAACCAGAAGAAGCAGTTCTCAGGTCGCCCTACAGATGCAAAGATTGCCGGCGATGAACCTGCCAAGAACAACAAGGCAATAGTTGCAAACAAGGCAGCCCAGGACTTCAAGAGCGACAGCACTCGAATTGCAGTAAACAGCAAGGCAATGGCAGACAGTCTGCTCTCCGTAGAGAAGAAGAAAGCGCAGGACTCACTCTTCTACAAGACAGAATATGTTCCGGTAACCAGCTTCATCCACACCGTGCAGTTTGATAACTACAAGCGTATCTACCAGGCTTACCAGACTCCACAGGACTACTATCTCAAGGAGTACTACAATGCCGGCAAGTTTACAGGCGATTCTATCTACGATCAGACCCGTCACTGGCGCATCAAGAACACCGTGGCAATGGGAACGCTCGAGGGATTCAGCAAGTGGGCAAAGGCTGGTCTGAAAGCTTTCGCCAGCTATGACCTCCGCCACTACGAACTGCCGAATACCGAAGGCGGATTTGAGAAGTTCAATGAGCATGCGCTGAGCGTAGGCGGTCAGCTGAGTAAGACTCAGGGCAAGACCCTTCACTATAATGTAGTGGGCGAGGTAGGACTCACCGGAGTAGATGCCGGTACCTTTGCCATTGATGGAAGCGCAGACATCAACCTGCCATTCCTGGGTGACACCGTACAGGTAAGAGGCGATGCATTCATACATCACGAAACGCCATCGTTCTACTATCGCAAGTATCACGCCCGACATCTCTGGTGGGATGATGATCTGAGCAAGATTATCCATACCCGCATCATGGGAACTCTGAGATTCGGCAAGACTAACACCACGCTGCGTGTGGCTGTGGATGAAATCAAGAACTATACTTATTTCTCACAGCAATATACGATTACAGAAAATGGTCTGCGCACAGGCGTAATGGTGACCCCTATGCAGAGCGGCGATGCCATCAATCTGATTACAGCGCAGCTGCAACAGGACTTCAAGTTCGGTATTTTCAACTGGCAGAATATGATTACCTACCAGCATACCAGCAGCAAGAATACCCTGCCAGTGCCAGACCTCAACGTATATACCAACCTCTTCATCAAGTTCAAGGTGGTAAAAGTACTGAATATCGAGCTGGGTGCCGACGCCAGATACTTCACCAGCTACGAGGCTCCGGATTATTCTCCTTACATCGGTCAATATACCGTACAGGGCAACGGCGAGAAGAACGTGAAGGTGGGCAACTACCCTATCGTCAATGCCTACGCCAATGTTCACATCAAGCACACCCGCTTCTTCGTGATGATGAGCCATCTGAATGCAGGTCAGGGCGACAAGAACTACTTCTTCACCCCTCACTATCCGATGAACCAGCGAGTTTTCAGAATGGGTGTAAGCTGGAACTTCTTCAACTAGGAAGCGAATCTTTTCCACAAGAGATTCTTCTGAAACAAAATAGAAGCGAATCTTTTCTTAATGAATAACAACAAGGAGCGAGGTTCCCCAAAACCTCGCTCCTTATAATTTAAAAGCAACAATATGATGATAAAGACAAATTCTATCAAGGCATGGTTTCTCGCCGCCCGCCCCGTCACCCTTTCGGCAGCGGCAGTACCGGTGATGCTGGGAGTAGCCCTGGCATACAAGGATTCAAGTGCCAACTGCCAATGGGTTCCTGCCCTGCTCTGTCTGCTCTTTGCTTGGATAATGCAGATAGACTCCAACTTCGTGAACGACTTCTTCGACTTCAAGCATGGCAACGACGATGAAACCCGCCTGGGACCGAAACGAGCCTGTGCTGAAGGCTGGATCACCATGAAAGCCATGAAATGGGGCATCATCATCACTACCCTTCTGGGCTGTATCATCGGTTTGCCCCTCGCCTTTTACGGCGGAAAAGAGATGATCATCGTGGGTATCTGCTGCGTCCTCTTCTGTTTCCTCTACACCACCAAGCTGAGCTATCTGGGATTGGGCGACCTGCTGGTACTTCTCTTTTTCGGCATCGTGCCAGTCTGCTGCACCTATTATCTGGTCATGCCTGAAGGAATGCAGACTGTATCAACGGAAGCCATACTTACCTCCATCGCCTGCGGACTGGTAGTAGATACGCTGCTCATTCTGAACAACTATCGCGACTATGACAACGACATCAAGGCGGGCAAGAAGACGCTGATCGTTCACATCGGCAAGAAAAACGGCGAGCGTCTCTACTGCGCACTGGGCAACATCGGTATCCTCATCATGATTGGAATCAACATCTATGGTGCACTTGCCTACGATGCAGATACTAAGTTTTTGCCTTTCGCCGCCACATATCTCGTGGTGCACAACCGAACATTCGCCAAGATGAGGAAGATAGGAGAAGGCAGAATGCTGAACAAGGTACTGGGCTACACGGCTCTCAACATCTTTACCTTTGGTATGATCTCTACCTTCATCATCCTTGGAATGATGTGGTAATCCCAGAGATACCCGCCCCCTCTGGAATGGCATGAGAAGATTCTAGAATGAGAAGATAACATTCAGGAATAATAATTATATAATGTACGCGCGTACATTATATATATAAAAGAAGAAAAAGTATGAAGCAACAAGTAAATCTCGAAATCATGCAGTTTGTGGAAACACAGATTCTGCCCAAATATACAGAATTTGGCGAGAGCCACGGATTGCGCCACGTAACCCGTGTCATCAAAAACGCCCTGAAACTCGTACCTGTAACAGGTGCCGACATCGACATGGTTTATATCGTTGCCGCCTACCACGACCTGGGAATGAGCGGTCCGCGCGCCATCCACCACCTCACCAGTGGCAAAATCCTCCAGGCTGATGCCAGACTGAAGCGCTGGTTCACTCCCGAGCAGATTAAAATCATGAAAGAAGCCGTGGAGGATCACCGCGCCTCCTCCAGTCGCCAGCCCCGAAGCATCTATGGCAAGATTGTTGCCGAAGCCGACCGCGACATCGATATTCACGAAATCTTTCTTCGTGCCATTGAATACGGAGAGGAGAACTATCCCGGAAAAGGAAAGGAAGAGCAATGGCAGCGGTTCGCCGACCACATGGACGAAAAATATTCCCGCAACGGCTACATCAAGCTCTGGATTCCCAACTCACCCAATGAGAAGGCTCTGAAAGAGCTGCGGAATATCATTGAAGACAAGACAGAACTCAGGAAATATTTCGAAGAAATATACGAAGAGCTCAGGAAAAAGAAGTCTTGACCCTTGAGAGAAACAAGGAAAAGGGAGTTCTGACTTTTAATAAAGAAGATTTTTCGAAAAAATCAGCAGAAAGATTTGGTAGTTTCAAAAGATTGCATTATCTTTGCAGTATAGAAAACCAAAAGACTTCTATCAATAGATGATAGCCTATGCTATATCTATTCGACAAAGATATAAGGGTCGTGTCGGTTCGATCGGGATACTCATCAAATTACACTTATGAAACCGAGAAGACTTCTCTTGCCTATGGCGGGCCACATAAACTGACATGTCAACTAAGCTGCAAAGCCGGTGGATTACAAAAGCGGAGAGCTCTCAAATGTTTATGACATTCGGAGTTTCATCACATCATCGAGCGACCCTTTCCTACAGGAGGCAGATTTCCAATAATTGGTAAATCTGCCTCCTTTTTTGTTGACAAAGTAAGCTTATCCTCTATAATTCCTCCCAAAAACAAGAAAAATCAAGAAAATATGCATATTTCTTGAAAAAAGTTGCAGAAAAATTTGGTGGAACAAAAAAAATGTAGTATCTTTGCACCCGCATTTGAGAACGATGCTTGTTGATTTGGCAACAATATCCGATTGGAAGGTTGGGTGAGTGGCTGAAACCACCAGTTTGCTAAACTGACGTGCGGGATTACCGTACCGGGGGTTCGAATCCCCCACCTTCCGCAAGCGGAGTTCAAGATTGCATCGTTGGTCGATTCATCTAATGGTTAGGATACAAGATTCTCAATCTTGGCATAGGG
>OIWU01003959.1_pt1 | contig 10928 bp, 6 predicted proteins | sample 1587711 | NCBI WGS metagenome assembly OIWU01 (sample SAMEA3888909, study PRJEB22519) | human gut metagenome | biome: human gut; feature: human-associated habitat; material: faeces | place: Denmark | collected 2010 | reverse complement strand
TCATATTCGTACCATCCGAAATGCCGGCGCCCATCGCCCATTCGCGGCCAGCGGCGTACCACGTTGCGCCGCCGGAGGTATTGACACCCTCCATACGCGCCAGAATCGTGACGATCATGCTGCGGGTCGTGTTCGCGTTCGGGTTAAACTCGTTTGCAGATGTGCCGTTCATCAGGCCATTGTCGCAAACGTACTTCACGCCGTCATAGTACCAGCTGCCGGAGGTCACATCTGTGAACGGGAGGTTATCCTTGCTGGTATCAGGCTTCTGCGACGGCTTGGCGGGCGTAGACGGGGTAAGCGGCGGGATTGCCGCGTATTCCTTTTCTGCCCGTACAAGGTCGTTGTAGCGCGTTACAAGTGCCTTTTGATCCTCGGTCAAAGCCTCATACGCAGCGCGGGCCATACGGATAGCCGGACCGCTGTAACGGTTGACGGGGAACAGGCGCTCGATCATCTCGTCCACCTGCGCGGCAGCCTCGCGGTCAGCTTTGTCTTTGGCTTCAGCTTCCAGACGTGCAAGCTCTGCTTCTGCGGCGGTCAAAACATCGTAGTTTTTAACCAGCAGCTTCTGGTCGGGTGTCAGCGCGTTATACGCAGCGCGGGCAGCTTCGATAGCTGTCTTGCTTTCCAGCGTGACTTTGTCGATTTCATTGATCTTTTCCGTCACATCGTCAGCGGCTTTCCGGTCAACCAGTGCCTTATACGCGGCTTCTGCGGCAGTCAGAGTATTCAGCTTCGTCACATAAGTCTTTTGCGTGGGAGTCAGGTTGTCGTAAGCGGCGCGGGCCGTTTCGATGGCCTGTTTGCTGTCCAGCGTGACGTCGCCGATTTCGTCAATCAAGCTATCAACCGCAGCGGCGGCAGCTTTGTCAATGCGTTCCTGCTCAGCGGCTGCGGCCTGAAGCTCTTTCAGCTTCGCTTCTGCATCAACAAGCGTGTAATAGTTGACCGGTTTAGCGCACTCGACAATATACTGTGCGTACTTGTTCAGTGCATCGTAGCCAGCGCGCGCTTTCTGAATCTGCTTTGCGCTTTCCAGCGTGATTTCATCAATCGGACCGATTGTGGCAATGTCAGCAATGACATTATCCGCCGCAGCCTGATTGAGTCTGTCGATTTTTTCGATCAGCGCCAGGAGCTTATTGTACTCGTTGACAGTCAGACGGTCTTTTTCCTCCTGCGTCAGCGATTCATAAATCTCCTGCACCGATTTGATCTGCTCCACATCTTCCAGCGTTGCGCGGTAGACGGAGGGCAGAGCAGCAATTTTTACGGACAGATCAGCGGTTTTCTTGAAGCTGGCAACGCCGTTTTCTGCGTCAACGAGCTTCTGATAGTTGGTGACGTTATTCTGGCTGGCTTCACTCAGCGCGGCATAGGCAGCTCTGGTGATGCTCAGACCGCTTTCCATGCTCTTGTAGTTGTAGCTTTCTACCTTGATGCAATACTTGTCGATCAGCCCCATGACGTATGCGGAGCCGTCGTCAACCTTTGCATTGACCACCTTCAGCACATACCACGTTCCGCCCGAGGTCTGCGTGTTGCCAGCCTGCGTGTTCATGGTCGGCCAGCCCTTCACGCCGCACCCAACGTAGATGGTGTCGCCCGCGACAACGGGGATGGTCTGCGTCCGCTTATAGAAGCTGACACCCTCGGTGTCGTCAGTCACCTGCTCGTTGAGGAAGGTCTTTACAAGGAAGTTCTTGTTTGCGGCGGTCGGTGTGATCTTGATTTCGGCCTTTTCATCGCCGATCTGCAAGGTGTACTCGTTTGTCGAGCCGATCGTGCCGGACGTGAACGCCGGGAAGATCGTGCCGCCAGTCACTTCAAGCGCCTTTAGGGTGGTGTTCTGGTTGTTCCATGTGCCGCCGAGGTCCTCACCGTAGCCGGTTCTGGTATACATGATGCGGATCTCATCGCCGTCGCCCAGCTTGTGGTTCGCAACCGTGAAGTTGCCAAAGCCCACGTTGGTGAACCAGTCGTTCAGCGTTCCCATCCAGCCGGACTGAGAGCCGCCGTCGAACGCGGCAAGGCCATTGATCGATGTGATGTAGTTGCTGGATGCGCCGGTCTGTGTCCAGCCGCGCTCATCAAGTGCTTCTACTACACAGCTCATCATGGTAGATGTGGAATCCAACTCTACCGGGAAACGGTCGATTTGCGTACCATCCCAATACGTTTTGCCTGTGGGCCAGAGATCGTGTGTAAAGGTCGTGTTCTCAACGGTGACATACACAGTGCCATAGTCGTATTCCATGTCCTTAACCACGGCTGCCATCGCTGCAAGAGCAGCGTTCTTTGCATCCGTGGCGGTGGTCACGTTCTCTGCCTTTTCGATGTTGGCAATGCCGTCGTTATACGCCTTGACCAGAGTATTCCAATTTGCGTTGGAATACTCCGACTTGGTGTACTTCTGATAGGCAGCTGTCAATTCGTTTTTGAGCGACGTTTTTACCGCGGTCAGTTGGTCCGGGGTCGCTACCTTTTCCAGATAGACCTTGACGACGATATTGCGCGGCATCACGCACGAGAAGCTGACAGTCGCCGCGGTCATACCGGCTTCGCCCTTGCCGTCGTGACCGGTCGAGCTCGGCTCGTAGAAGAAGCGCCTTCTGGAGCTGTCCGGGTTCGCGTCGGTATAGTTCGGAGTCTGAACCGTGACACCCTCGATGGGGTTGCCGTCCTCGTCCTCAACCTCGACCTTCACGACCTTTGCGTTGTAGTCGCACTCGTAAGCGCCGCTTTTCAGCTTACGCGCAATGGTCAGCTGATAGGTTGCACCCTCCTGCACACGGTAGTCGGTCGCGTTGAACGCGCCGAGGGCAGCTTCCTTGCGGAGTTTGCCGGTCGCAGACGGGATGTTGACGCGCTCGTTGCCGTTCGCGTATTCGTCGCTGACATAGGCATAGCTTCTGTTGTTGGCAACAATGAAGTCAACCTGATAGTCTGCGCCGTCCGCAATCGTGACCGTTACAGTCGGATTGACAGCAGCGGGGAGCGTCGAACCGTCCGTGCCGTAGGCTTCTTTCAGCTTTTCATACTTTGCTTTCTGCGCCGTGCTCATCTGGTTGATCTGGTGCTCGGTTGCAAGCGCCATTTCGCTCTGGAGCCATCTGAAACGCTCGGCAAAGCCCTGCGTGAAGTCCTTCAGATCATCGGGAAGCATATCCAGCGCATAGCGGAGGTTGTTTGCGCGCCATGCGTCGTTGCCCTGATGCTTCTTGGCAAGCTGCGCCACCAGTGCGTCAAATTCACGCACAAGGTTCTTTGCGACGGTCAGGTTGTCAAGCGTCTTGAACTTCTCGCAGCTCTCGTTGTAGGTATCGTCGATCTGCTTCAGTTCGTCGTCTGTGAACAGAGTGCGGTCAACGTCCTGATAGCTGTCGTTCAGTTCCTGCTTGAGCGCGGCAAGACCAGCGGTCAGTTCATCGCCGGATTTGGCGTTCACATAAATCCAGACGGAAGCACCGACTGTCATGCTCGGCAGCTCCTCGATCTGTGGGCCGCCGGACACGTCGGTATTGCCCCAGAAGCCCTTGTCCTCGCGCAGATCGGCGGCGTACAGATGCACCCAGCCGGAGCCATAGAGCGTGACGGTCACGTCGCCGTTTGCATCGGTCTGATAGCCGGTGTCAAAACTCGGCGCGGCAGCATCGCCCGCAGCAGCAGCGTTAGTGCCGCTGTTCTCCGGGGAAACATAAAGCTCCGCGCCGGAGAACGCGCTGTACTCGCCCGTGTAACTCTGCAAGGACGCATACGCACGGGAAACGTGCAGCGTCAGCGGTTCGCCTTCGGTGGCGGTCAGCGTGCCGGTGATGGGTGCGCCGTCCTGCTCGAACCGTGCCGTCTGCATATAGCGCATGGTGTAATTCTCATTCAGGGAATTTCCTGCGCCCGCATAGGAAGAAACCTCCGGCTTCGGAAGCAGCACAAGCTCTACCGTGTCGCCGTCATGCAGCACATAACGGTCAGAGTAGTAGGTGAACGTATCGTTCTCATAATAATCATCAGAGAAGTAGCCGCTGAAGCTCTGCAAGCTGTGCGCATAGACGCCATTGATAAGTGCGGCGTAGCTGGCCGCGCCGTTGCCATCAAAACGTCCCCTGTTGTAGAGCTTGCTGCCAAGCTGCGTTTCCAGTGCGCCGAGCGTCTTGTCGTCCGTCAGCGTGACAGGACCCGTCCATGTGGTGCTTGTCCAAGTGGAATCCACATGATTGAAGTCCGGGTCTTTCAGGCTGGCGCTGTCCGTGACGCGGACATTCACGGTGATGCTGTTCGCCGTGTTCGTCAGGCCGAGATAGTAGGCATCGAACAATTCGCGGTATGCCGTTCTGATTTCCGTGTACTCGCTGGCGTTCAGATTCAGCTGCGTTTCCGCGTACTTCTGCCAGACGGCATAGGCGGCATCGCGCTTGGTTTTCAGCGTGTCGCGCCCATTCAGCGCCGAGTTGCTGATTGCCTTGTCTGCCAGCTCACAGAGCGCAGGAATTGCGTCCAGTGCCAGCGACACGCTGCCAAATCTGTCCATCGTCGGGGCAAGCTCTGCGGTCGCTTTACTCAGGGTCGTGGCATAGCCATCTGCCTTGCCCTGATTCGTTTCGACGTTCTCAGCCGTAGGTTCAACAACGCCCTCGGCGTTTTTCTGGAACAGAGCGTCCAGATACGCATTTGCTTCGGTCAGCGCTGTGCGGTAGGCATTGACGGTCTTTTCGGTGCAGCCCTTCAGATCGTCGTTAGACTTTTTGCACCGCTCAATCGTTTCATAGAGATTGGTGGGGTTGATCTGGCCAATCGGGATCAGATTCGCCATGGCTGCGGTCAACGCTTCCAGAGCGGAATCTACCTGCTGCCGTGTTGCAGCTGGATTTTCATTGACCGATTTTGCGCTGGAAAGCGCGGCTTGGAAATCCGACCAGAAACCCTTTTCACTGACTGCCTTTGTTCCGGCGTTATATCTGTCGTCCTCAATTTTGTAGTTGCTGGCATTTTTGCCCTCGGCTTCAGTAATCTTTGAGGCAAGACCTGTTTTATCAAGGCTCGCAGGTTTCTCCCACTCAATAATTACATAACCTTTAATTCCGCCACCCCTACCGGATTTGTTCAAGCGCAAAAGAATATGGTCGTAATCCGTATTTATTTGGGCCACTATTGTTGCATCAAATTGAGTGCTATTATAGAAAGAATTTGCAGTGGTATACTCGCTCGAAAGATATGTGATGCTTTTTCCAGTATATGAGTTACCTCTACGTGCCGATAGGAATACAGATGTGTAGGCTTCATCTGCGGGTTTTTGAACAGTTATACTATTGTAGCTGTTTGAAACAACGAATAAATAAACCGGATGATCGGTGTAAGTACCAATTTTTTTGTTTGCTTCAAAGGCATTTGAAATTTCATAATTGGAATTAGCTGCAAAAACTGATGTGGGCAACATTCCAAAGATGAGTATTACGCACAATAATACAGCTATACTTTTGCGAAAATGGAGAACCCCGCATTTGCGGGGTTCTCCATTGATATGTGTATCATTTTTCATAGGGCATTAGGAACAATACAAAACTGTAATATACGGTGCTTCAGTTCCGCTCTGAGTAATAATCCGTACAGTTTGACCTACATCAATATCAAAGCTATAACCGTCTGTTCCAGACGCATCTACCGCTACACCATTTACATACACATTTTCTTCGGACGAATAAATCGTATGCGTATCAGCATAAACCTGAACATATCCCATATTGGTCGTATCGACTGCACCTTCCGAGTCCTGAATTTCAAGATCGGTCGTTGCGGTCGAACCAGTTGTGCCGACCGCGCGGAAAATACCTGTGATTTCCGGAGAAGTTTCACCGAAAATACCAGTGTTATACAGAACCGCGGAATAGATACGGACGTACTTTGCGTTGTCGATCTTCACAGGCGTTGTGCCGCCGATTTCAACCGCCCACGCAAGGTCAAAGCCGTCGCCGCCGTCCTTGTCGGAGGTATACGGCGTATACGGGTTGACCGGAGTGCCGTCCTTGACGCTCGGCACAGGGGTCACGTCGGCATAGCCGAACGCATAATCCGCGTTGGAATCGCTGTCCGGGATACTGGTCACGCCGGTGAATTTCAGCGTCGTATCCGTGTACTCCGTGATATAGGTGTTTGTCGTGTCGTTGATACCGGACGTTGCTTCATGGTTCATGCTGCCCTTGGTCGGGAACCACGTTGCAGCCGTTGTGAACGGGTCTTGCGAATGGGTCACGCCATTGACGGCTGCATGGAGTCCTGCATCGTCCTTTGTATAATACACAGTTGCATTGCGGACGGCGCTGTCCGAATAGTACATCGAACCGGCCAGCTCATACCACTTGTACGGGCCATAGGTAATGTTGCCGTTTCCGTCATCCGTAAGGACTTCCTGCGCATAGACCTGAACCGCAGCAGCTTCCGGGTTGCCGTTAAAGGCATTGCCATAGACCACGAAGTCTACGCCGTAGGGGTTGGTGTCCAGATTCCGAATGGGGTTGCTGTGGAAATCATACTGGACATAGCCGCCCAGAGAACCGAGCGAGAAGCCGTTCGCGGCAAAGCCATAGTAGCCCTTGATCTTGTTGGCAGGATCAAGAAGGTTGTCGCCGCCAGCGCTGATGCTGCCCCAGTCGCCGCGGTTGGCATACTGTGTCAGGCCGGGCAGATAGGCGGTTGCGCCTTCCGGATGCAGCTGCGCATTATGGACAGCAGACGGGTCGTTCGGTGCGCTGAAGTTGATGGTGGTAGCGGTGGTGCTGCCAGCGGTGGTGAACTGAATCGAACCGGCTGCCTTGGCGTAGATGACCGTCGAGAAGTAGCCCTCGCCGGACGTGCCGGTGACAGAATTTTTCTCGGTCATGTTGCCGTTGGCATCATAGGTACGGAACACAACGTCCGTGCTGTTGCTGGTAAGCGTGATTTCTGCGTCGGACTTCAGATAGAGAGAATAGAGATCCGGCACAAAGCCAGCGGTCGGGCCAGCATAGACAGCATTATACGCATTGGTGCCAGCTGCTTCAAAGCTCATGTAGCGCTCCGGTTCGGTCATGGGATACGCGGGGTCGCCAAAGCGAATCTGTGTGCCGTTGACCGTAATCGGATTGTTGACATCCGCCAGCTGGAAGTTGATGACGTAAGTGCCATAGGACTTGACGCTATCCTTCAGATTGGGATAGACATAGACCGTCATGGTCGCTGTGCCGTTCTGCACTGTCGCGTTGTAGGTTAGGCTGGCGTGCTTCTTGATATGCTTGCGGGATACCGCGTTCAGGATCGAGTTCGGCTTCGCGGAAGAAACCACAAGGTTTTCATTCGAGGCATTTTCCTTTTCAAACGTCGCCGTTACGACGGTTCCATCAGCCGTGCCGCTGGCCAGCAAGACGTTGTACGTCAGGTTATACGGGGCACTGCTGCCCGTCAGGGTACGATCCTCATTGCTATTGATATTCGCGCCGGTAATCGTGATGCTCTTGATGCCGTTGGTCGGCGAACCAAGAGAACCCGCAGTATCAGCGGAGGCTGTGACAGTCAGCAGTCCGAGAACCATGACCAGCACAAGGATGAGCGCAAGAGCTTTCTTTGCTTTCATGTTTGTTCTTCTCCTTTACAAATTTTCGTTTCCTGTTTTATCTGACGCACTCCGGAAGCAGAAGGCTGCGCCGATTCTCACGGCAAAAGCCGTAATAAACGATTTTCGTTCACACCACGCTGCCGGTATCGGTTCCTGCGCCCACTTCTGACCGCGTCTGTCCTCCCTTGGCACGCTCGGCGCTCCGCGTCGTCGCGTACTTCCCCGGAAAGGACAGGTATTCTTTCCCGTTGTGGCTATTCAGTTGTCGGTGCGATTCACCGTATGAAGCCGGGCGAAGGCCCGGTGTATCAGTTTTTTAGCGGCGGCCCGGTCTGCCGTTCCCATTTGCAGACCAGGCCACCAATATAGGGGGCAAAATAAAAGCCGATTCCGGCTTGAAGCGGCGCACCTTGTCCAAAAAACAAAATGCGCCGATTTCAACATGAAATCAGCGGCAGTTGGGCGGTTTTTCGCCCATTGCAACAGGAAATCGCTCGCCGCTGCAAATACACAATCGCGGTTTTCCGCGAGTAATACAGTTCTTCTGACTTGCGTTATAGGGAATCCCCCCCTGCGCCCACATCCTACCTTCTCACAGGTTTTCCCTGCAATGGCGAACTTTCGTCCCGGCGGATCGCTCCGCCTCGGCGTGGCCTCACGCGCACAGCACCGTTTCGTGTCGGCATTTCTGCCTGCTTCCTTGCCTGTCCTACTCAAAAGAGCGTTGCGGACATGGCGTGTATTACGGTATTTCAATATTCAGTTTTACAGTAAATCATCGTCCGTAGGTATCCTACGGACGAGAAGGGTGTACACCCTTCTCGATAACTCTCTGCAATTTGATTCTATTCTACCTATTCTTTCTTCTTTTTGCAATACCTTTTTGAAAAAGAGCAGAAAATGATAGTTTATCTTTGAATAAGTGCTGGTTTACATAAACTCAAATTCAGTCAGGCAGCTAGTATGCAGCGTATCCGGGTGGATACTCAGGATGGGGCGCTTCAGCTCCTGCGCATATTGGATCGCCGCGTCCGTATCGTCGCCGCGCGCGGATGCCGGGTCATAGACGGCCAGCACCATATCGGACTGCCGGATGATCGTGCGGTAGGCTTCAAGCTGTGCATCCGGCCGCTTATGGAGACTAACAGCCGCCATGTGTGTGCATTTTATCAGCATATCAAAGTAGCGTTCGCGCAGCTCCGGTGTCCATTTCGTTGCCTGTTCCTCGTATGGTGTAATGCAGAACAGCATCAGTTCCGGATCGTCATTCCGCAGCGCGTTAATGATCTCTGCGGCATATAGTCCGATGCCGTAGTCGCAAGCCACGGAAAAGTGTGTCACCCCTTGCTGTCGCAGCACCATGATCTGCTGGGCCAGTTCCAGCTTCATGTCGTAACACTCCGCAGCTTCTTCATCAAATCCCCATGCAAACCGCATGGGATTGTGTCCAAGGATCGCGCAGCTTTTGGGCGTAGCCATTCCAACACCTGCTTTCTGTCTCTCTGTAAACTGTGTGCAAATATGTTCGTATGCGTTAATTCGCTTTTGATTATTATAGTATTGCTCACAGATTAAATCAATACGACACCATTTCAGACAGAAAGATTTTATGGGAACTCGTATAATTTGCTTATACGCAGGAGGTGCAGTGTATGGGCAAAAATATTTCATTCAAAAATCACGACCGTTTTATCCAGTTGGGCATTGCCATCGCTGCGCTCCGCAAAATGCGCGGAATGTCGCAGGAGCAGCTTGCAGAAAAGGCAGAGATCAGCCGTTCCCTTATCAGTGCCATTGAAGCGCCGGGCGTGGCAAAGAGTTTTTCGCTGGATGTGTTTTTCAATCTTGCCGACGCGCTTGACATTGATCCCGCAGACTTGATAGATGCTTCCGTTTTCCCGGATCGAATCATGCGGAAACAATGAATCTCACCGTGATACGCAATTCGGCAAGATTCTACATTATAATAGGTATATCCGGATGCAGCGCACCGGAGTACGGAAACGTCCGCAGAAGGTCTACGGTGTGCAGAATTTCATCGATGAATTTTTCAGCAGAATTCGCACCGGCCAGACCGAGATAAAGCTGCGCAATACTCTCCAAATCGCGCATAGCGGCGCGCAGATATTTAATCTGATACTCTTGCTGCATCAAAAATCTCCTTCATCCTGCCGCGCACCTGTTCCGGAGAATATGTCGGTGCACCACTCAGGCGGTCCAGTTCCGCTTCCAGAACGCTTGCCCGGTGTGCCAACATTTTTTCCCGCTGCTCATAGGCTTCAATACTCTGAATGACCAGATCGGCTTCGCCCTTGTTCGTAATATAGATCGGTTCGCCGGACACCTTTGCAAGCTGCGAGATTTGCAGATATTCATTGCGCAATGCCGTGGATGCTCTGATTTGCATGGAACCACCTCCTGTATTTTCTATCCATAGTATATCAGGAATATGATATGTTTGCAAGCTGAATCTCATTCCTTTCGTTTTCAAAATGCGTCTCACGGTGAGACGCATTTCTGCGTGTCCTGTTTTACCTCGCGTCGTGCTGCCGCGCCCGCTGCTTTGGAATCCGAAATCCATAGACGGCGGCAATACTGTCACCGAGCCGCTGCGTAAGCCTTGTAATATCCGCGCGTGTCGCTCTCCGGCAATAGATCTTGTCTTGCAGATTCTCAATTTGCGCATCGGTAACTTCGCGCTTGAACACACGGTACAGATAGTGATTCGTGCCGTCGTGGTGAATGGCATCTGCGCGCAGATCGCCGTTTTTATCCACATACCATTCCGTCATATCTGTGTCCGAATACAGGCAATCACGGATGTTCCCGGATTTAATCATCTTATATCCCTGCGCCCGACCATTCCAGAACCCAAGATCACCAATAACAAGGATCGGCTGTGAAAACTGAATGTCCAAATTTCGGCGCTCGTCGTCGAGGTATTCGGCGTTCAGCTCGTGCATCTTTTCATAGAGCTTATCTTCGGGTAGCTCCGGATAGTTTTCCATAAGAAAGTCGCGCCAATCGTCCAAGTCAAGATGAATGTCGCTCCAAAGCACATGGCGCTCGACTGCGTTTTTCGCCTGCTTCATAGCTTACACCACACCGATAGCCGTCAGAATTTCCTTTGCAAAGGCAATCAGCAAACCACCGAACAGACAGAGGACGCCCTGCGTTCTCTGCGTCGCGTCGTGGGATTGCACGGACATACCGAGCTGCACAACGCCCCAGCCGAGAATGATAATGCCAATGGCCTTGATGCAGGAAAAAATGAAGTCGGACAGGTTATTTACGATGGTCAGCGGGTCACTGTCAGCGGCGAACGCCGAGGTCGTGAACA
>OIWU01003946.1_pt1 | contig 10961 bp, 8 predicted proteins | sample 1587711 | NCBI WGS metagenome assembly OIWU01 (sample SAMEA3888909, study PRJEB22519) | human gut metagenome | biome: human gut; feature: human-associated habitat; material: faeces | place: Denmark | collected 2010 | reverse complement strand
AAGAGCGGCTTTGGAAGCGACACTCGGCTGAGGACCCATCCAGATGATGTCCCCGATTTCCACATCGTCCGCGAAAATCTCCTCATCACCGTTGTCCAGGTCAATGACCGCCGCGAACAACGGTTCATCTATGCCGAAGAAATACAGCCAGGTGCTGTCCTGACGGAATTTGTAACAGTTGTCTTTATACTGTGCGGGGGCTTCAGCATTGCCTACGAACAGCGCAATACCTCTCTTGCCTTCAGCTGCGCTTTCTGCCATCTTGGCTACCAGCTTCTTACGCCTTCTTACATAAACACTCTTGTCAAACATTGTAATTTCCTCCTTTTTAACCGCTAATAACTGTATTTCTGTGTTCGGGACAGCTTCAGTGACCTCCGTAAAGGTACTCCTCCTGCTCTGCCGAAAGTTTGTCGATGGTGATGCCCCAGTCCGCCAGTTTCCTGTGGGCTACTTCATTGTCGATAGCCTTCGGGACAGCATTCAGCATCTTGCCGGTCTTCCTGACGATAGTCTTCTCATTGTCAACAAGATACTTGGCGCTGAGGGCCTGGATCGCGAACGACATGTCCATAATCTCGGCCGGATGACCGTCTCCTGCAGCGAGGTTCACAAGTCTTCCCTCTGCTATTATGTAGATCGTGCGGCCGTTCTCCAGTTTGTATGCTTCGATATTGTTTCTTGCCGGCGCATGGCTGACGGCCATTTCCTTCAATGCCGCCACGGCTACCTCCACGTCGAAATGCCCTGCATTGCAGCAGATGGCTCCGTCTTTCATTTTCAGGAAATGCTCAGATGTGATGACGTCACTGCACCCGGTAACCGTCACGAAAATGTCGCCGACCTGTGCCGCCTCCGACATTGACATGACCTTGAACCCGTCCATAACGGCTTCCATCGCGCGGATAGGGTCGATTTCTGTTACTATGACATCGGCTCCGAGACCTTTGGCACGCATTGCCACACCCTTTCCGCACCATCCGTAGCCGGCTACCACCACATTTTTGCCTGCCACGATAAGGTTCGTGGTGCGGTTGATGCCGTCCCAGACTGACTGGCCGGTGCCGTAGCGGTTGTCGAACAAGTGCTTGCAGTCAGCATCATTGACCAGCATCATAGGAAACTCGAGCTTCTCGGCATTGTTCATAGCCTCCAGCCTGAGGATGCCTGTAGTGGTCTCCTCGCATCCGCCTATGACATTGGGAATCAGATGTCTGTATTCGGTATGGATCATGTTCACCAGGTCGCCGCCGTCATCGATGATGATGTTCGGACCCGCTTCAATGACCTTGCGGATACCATGCATGTATTCCTCTTCCGTAGCCCCGTGGACAGCAAAGACATTGAGCCCCTCGTGGACGAGTGCGGCCGCGATATCATCCTGGGTGGAAAGAGGGTTGCTTCCTGTGATGAACATCTCCGCACCGCCTTCTGCCAAAATTTCACAAAGATGAGCTGTCTTGGCCTCCAGATGCACTGACAATGCGATTCTCTTGCCTTTGAACGGCTTGGTCTGTTTGAATTCCTTTTCCAGACCTGCCAGCAGCGGCATATGCCTTCTTACCCATTCGATCTTAAGTTCTCCGTCCCGCCAGAGTTCGGGATTACGTATTTCACTTGCCATAATCAATCTTTTTATTTGTTCAACCACACAATTTACGAAAAAATCATCAAGTTGCTTCACATTTTCGTAAAACTTTTGCATTATCCGCTTGTAACATAACCGAGCGTAGCGCAACTGATCCTGACATTGACATCAAAAAACGTCTGGAGCATGCAGATGCAGGCACCCATCGTGGCGCCGGTGGTGAAGACATCGTCCACTATCAGGATATGGCGGCAACCGCTCACCTGCGCGGCAGTTTCCCGTCTCAATGCAAAGGCTCCGTGGACATTGTCGCTTTTTGCCAGCACGCCGAGCTTCGTCTGTGTGCGAGTGTAGTGGGAGCGGACCAGAATATCCGTGCGGACAGCCACGCCTCCGAGCTCCTCACTGATCTTGCGGGCGATTACCTCCGCCTGATTGTAGCCTCTGTTCCAGTGTCTGGCCCAATGCAGAGGGACCGGGATGATCAGGTCAATGTCTCTGTACAATGGACTGTCTTTCATGAAGTTACCCAACATTCCGGAATAATGTGCGCCTTCCCCGAAATCTCCCATGTATTTGAGATGCTGGGGAATCCTCTTGTATCCGGCTTCACCGTGATAGAAGAAAAGGGCAGTAGCGTAAGAAAATTTCGCCGTGGGGATGCTCTCGTTTTCCCGGCAGTTGTCTGTCAGATTTTTCTGGATGATTCCGTTCAACTTCGATGACATGGGGTTGTTCCGCCTTTCCCAATAGTAGGTGAGAGGCAAGTCGGATTCGCAATAGATGCACAGATATTTCTCGGACTTGTGCAGTTTCTTGCCGCACACCAGGCACTCCCTCGGGATGAGGATATCCATCATCTGCCTTCCCTCTTCCCGCAGTACTCCGCCCATCTGCTTTATAAATGAATAACCGGATCCCATACGTCTTTTTTTACAAAACTAAGATTCTTTTCGATAACAAGAGCGTCTTTGCAGCCTCTGACAGTCAAATTTTTACGATTTTTAAATTCTTTAATTTTTATTTTGTAACTTTGGCGACGTCAGTAAGGAGAAAAATGAGGACAAGGATATCCAAAATAGTTATGTGTTTCGCGGCATTGGCAATGCTGCTGATGTCCGCTGTCCCTCATCATCACCATTGCTTCGGGGCGGATCATTCCGAATATATCTGTTTTGCGAGTCTCGAACAGGAGCAGGATTGCTGTCTTGAAACGGAAGATCATCATTGTCATGAAAATGAACATGCATGCCATCTTCATTCCATCGTGACGCTCATCGGCCATATCCAGAATGCACCGCAATGCTATTCTCCGATGGTGGCAGTAGTGCCTGAGATCATTTCACTTGACAATCATAATATAAGTGGCCGCTCATCAGAATACCGCATCTTGACAGCGGAGCGGTTGCTGCCGTCTTATATCTGCGGATCGACGGGCTTCCGTGCCCCGCCGGTGGTTCTTGGATAATTATTCTTGAAATGTGGAATGCAGGCGTGGCACCCGTCTGTGTCCCGTGAATTGTCAGGTGCCGTCTATCAAGAACCACGAATTTATGAGAAAAACATTATTATATGTCGTCACGGCATTGATTGCCGCAGCGATGACCGTTTCGTGCGGTAACCATGCTTCCGGTCATAAGGAAACTTCGGAGCATAACCATGAAGGCCACGAGCATGAGGCGCATGACCACGAAAAAGAGCATGGCCACGAGCACGGACACCAGAACGGCGTCATCGAATTTTCAGAAGAGAAAGCTCAGGCGGCCGGTCTTGAAACAGAGAAGATTACGGCAGGAAAGTTCAGTTCCGTCATAAGGACAAGCGGAGAGATTATGCCGGCACAGGGGGATGAGGCCACTGTAGCGGCTACCGTTTCCGGCATCGTTTCATTTGGAAAAGCCGGCATTGTCCCGGGGAAAAGAGTTTCGGCTGGAAATGTCATAGCATCTGTTTCCGCAAGGGAAATGGCTGATGGTGACCCGGTTGCGAAGTCCAAAGCGGCATATGAAGCTGCTGAAAAAGAACTGCATAGGGCAGAAGCCCTGTTGCGTTCCCAGGCCATATCCCAGAAAGTATATGAGCAGGCCAAACGCGATTATGAAGTGGCAAAGGCCGAGTTTGACGCATATTCCGGAAAAATGACCGAGACGGGAGTCGCCGTGAAGTCGCTATTGACCGGAAGCGTGAAGGAAGTCTTCGTCAAGGAAGGGGATTATGTCAATGCAGGTCAGCCCCTTGCTTCCGTTACCCAGAACACCCGTCTTTATCTTCAGGCAGACCTTTCGGAAAAATATTGGAAAGAAGCGTCTTCCATCACCGGAGCCAACTTCAGACCATCATATTCAGATGAAACCTATAATCTGAAATCACTTGGCGGAAGACTTGTGTCAGTGGGCAAGTCATCTGTCCAGGGGTCGTTCTATCTCCCGGTCATCTTCGAGTTCCAGAACAGAGGAAACTTCATACCTGGCTCATTCTGTGAAATTTACCTTACCGGAATGGAACGGGACAATGTCATCTCTGTTCCTGAAACCGCATTGACAGAAGAGCAGGGCGTGTATTACGTCTATCTGAAACTCTGCAAGGAAGATTACAAGAAACAGGAAGTCAAGACCGGCGAAAGCGACGGCCTGCGCAGGGAAATCCTGAAAGGCCTGAAAGAGGGCGATGTCGTAGTGACCAAAGGCGCCCTTCAGGTAAAACTCTCAGCTGTTTCCGGAACAATTCCTGGCCACACTCATAATCATTGACGCCTATGCTGGACAAGATTATACGTTTTTCATTGCAGAACCGGGCCTTTGTTCTGATGGCCGCAGTCCTGCTGATGGTGGGAGGTATCTATACCACTTCCCATATAGATGTGGATGTCTTTCCTGACCTGAACGCGCCTACCGTAGTGGTTATGACCGAGGCGACAGGAATGGCTCCTGAAGAGGTGGAGAGACTTGTCACCTTCCCTGTGGAGACCGCCATGAACGGTGCCTCTGACGTGAGGAGAGTGCGTTCTTCATCCACGGCCGGATTTTCCGTAGTGTGGGTGGAATTCGATTGGGGGACAGATATTTACAGAGACAGGCAGATAGTGTCCGAGAAACTTGCCGAGGTAGGGGAGAGCCTGCCGCCTGATTGCGGAAAGCCGACATTGGGGCCTCAGTCCTCAATTCTGGGAGAGGCCATGATCATCGGGCTGGACTCCGACACTACGTCAATGCAGGACCTCAGGACATTGGCCGACTGGACCTTTCGTCCGCGACTTCTTTCGCTTGGCGGCGTGGCCCAGGTCACGGTCATCGGAGGAGACATAAAAGAGTATCAGATAAAGCTGTCTCCGGAGAAGATGAAGCATTACGATGTCTCTCTACAGGAGGTCATCTCCGCTACGGAATCCATGAACCGCAACTCTACCGGTGGTGTGCTGTATGAGTATGGTAATGAGTATATTATACGTGGACTTCTCTCTACAGACGACATTGACGGCATAGGCCGTGCAGTGGTCAGGATGCAGGGCGATGTGCCGATTACATTGAACAATATCGCGGAAATCGCCGTTGGACCGAAGGCTCCTGTGCTGGGCGTGGCTTCCCACAGGGGCAAGCCTGCGGTGCTGATGACAGTGACCAAGCAGCCGGATGCGAGCACGGCGCTTCTGACTGAAAAGCTCGACAAGGCCGTGGAAGACCTAAAGTCACAGATTCCGTCCGATGTGAATGTGTCCACCGACATATTCAGGCAGCAGAAATTCATCGACAGCTCCATCGACAATATCAAGAAATCGCTCTACGAAGGTGCGCTGTTCGTGATAATCGTGCTGTTCTTTTTCCTGATGAATGTGCGCACCACGCTCATATCTCTGGTGACAATTCCGCTGTCCCTGCTGGTGTCAGTTCTGACGTTGAAGTTCATGGGGCTGACTATCAATACGATGAGTATCGGAGGTATGGCGATTGCCATCGGCTCGCTGGTGGATGACGCCATCGTGGATGTGGAGAACGTGTTCAAGCATCTTCGCCAGAATCGTAAACTGCCTGAGTCAGAGCGGCTTCCTGTGCTGGAGGTGGTGTTCAATGCCTCCCGCGAAGTGCGTCTGCCGATATTGAACTCCACATTTATAATAGTGGTCAGCTTCGTGCCGCTCTTCTTCCTTACCGGAATGGAAGGCAGGATGCTCAGGCCTCTCGGAATAGCCTTCATCACCGCGCTTTTCGCCTCGACATTGGTGGCATTGACATTGACCCCGGTGCTCTGCAGCTTCCTTCTGGGCAGCGAGAAGAGTGACAAGGCCGGGAAGGAACCTGCGCTTGTACGTTGGCTGCAGAAGATCTATAATGTGGCCCTGGAGTGGGTCCTGAGGCATAAGAAACTGACATTGGGCAGTGTCGCGGCTCTGTTTGCGGTCGCTCTCGCCCTGTTCTGCAGTTTCGGAAGCAGCTTCCTGCCAGCCTTCAACGAGGGCTCGTTCACTATCAATGTAAGTACGCTTCCTGGTGTTTCCCTGGAGGAATCTGACAATGTCGGGCGACGTGCGGAGATGCTTCTGCTGTCCGTGCCGGAGATAAAGACTGTGGCCCGCAAGACCGGCCGTGCTGAGCTTGATGAGCATGCGCTCGGTGCCAATGTCTCTGAAATAGAAGCCCCATTTGAACTCTCCGACAGGCCGAAAAAGGCTGTTGTTGAGGAGATTCGCCACAAGTTGGGGACTCTGCCGGGTGTCAATGTGGAAATCGGCCAGCCTATCTCGCACCGTATCGACGCGATGCTTTCCGGAACAAGGGCAAACATTGCCATAAAGCTTTTCGGTACCGACCTGAACAAGATGTTCGAAATCGGAAACCAGATAAAAACGAAGATTTCCGCTATCCCGGGAGTCGTGGACCTGAATGTGGAACAGCAGGTGGAAAGGCCTCAGCTCCAGATAGTTCCGAAGCGTGAAATGCTTGCGAAATATGGCGTGACACCATCGGAATTCACTGATATGGTGGAAGTTTATCTGGCAGGCAGGACGGTGTCCCGCGTCTATGAAGGCAACCGGGTTTTCGACCTGACCGTGAAGGCTGACGATGACAGCAGGAGCACGATAGAGGCCATCAGGGATATGCCTGTGGATGTGGTCGGCGGTAAGGTGCCGTTCAGCCAGATTGCGGAAATCCGTTCCGCTGCTGGTCCGAATACCATCAACCGTGAAAATGTCGCGCGCAAAATCGTGATTTCGGCCAATGTCTCTGACGGTGACCTCCAGGGTGCCGTGAACCGTATCCGCAAGACGATAAATGACAATGTGCCGCTTCCGGAAGGCTACCACGTGGAATACGGCGGTCAGTTCGAGAGTGCCCAGTCCGCCACAAGAACATTGCTGGTGACGTCATTGATGGCGATTCTCGTAATCTTCCTCCTTCTTTACGGACAGTTCAAGAATGTGCGTCAGGCGTCAGCCGTTCTGCTGAACCTGCCGCTGGCCCTCATCGGAGGTGTGTTCGCGATATTCTTTGCTGACGGCATCATCAGCATTCCGGCGATAATCGGTTTCATTTCCCTGTTCGGAATCGCAACGAGAAACGGTATGTTGCTGATAGACAGGTACAATGAACTCCGACAGAGCGGTCTTTCACTGCATGATGCGGTAATGCGCGGGTCGCTTGACAGGTTGAATCCGATATTGATGACGGCATTGACCTCAGCCCTTGCGCTGATACCTCTCGCCCTCGGCGGGGACCTTCCGGGCAATGAAATCCAGAGCCCTATGGCAAAGGTGCTGCTCGGCGGTCTGCTTACATCGACGATGCTCAACGGCTTCATCGTTCCGGTAGTGTATATACTAATTTCAAAGAAGAGAAATGAACAGACTATATAATTTGTCACGCAATGCTGCATTGTCGGCAATTGCTTTTGTGTCAATGACTTTCGTGTCCGGAGCCCAGAATTCGGCGGAAGTGGTGCTCGCTTCTGTTGAGAAAAACAATCCTGAACTCCAGGCATTGCGCAAACGTACTGAATCCGAGAAGTATGGCTTCAAGGCGGAGCGTATGGTGGAGGCTCCTGAGGTCGGCTTCGACTATCTTTGGGGAAGTCCTGCGGATATCGGTACAAGGAAGGATATATCCGTGACTCAGAGCATTGACATCGCCACCATTTCGGGAACGAAAGGAAAGATCGCGAAGTCGGAATCGGAGCTCTCGGATATGCAGTTCAATGTCCGCAGGCAGGAGATATTGCTCCAAGCCAAGTTACTCTATATCAATATCATATATTGCAATGCGGTCGGCGCCGAACTTGAGCGTCGTCTTGAGCGCAGTGAGAAGGTGGAGTCTGTCTATCGGGATATGCAGGTGCGTGGAGAAACCGATATGATAGAGGTCAATAAAGCCCATCTGGCGTATCTGGCTCAGCGCAATGCATTGGCCCGGAACAAGATGGAGGCAGAAGGTTTCAGACTGGAGCTTCAGCGTCTTAACGGTGGTGAACCGTTGGAAATCAATGATTTGTCTTATGTCCGCAGGGATATGCTTCCGGCTGATTTCGATACGTGGTATAAGGAGGTGGCTGACCGTAGTCCGGAAATCAGGGCGGCAAGGCAGAACGTGAAAGTGAATGAGGCTGTGGCCAGGGGTATCAAGATGTCATCCTGTCCGACTATCACTGCCGGCTATATGGCGGAGCTTGTCAAGGGCAGCAATTTCCGTGGACTTACGCTCGGCCTTTCCATCCCGCTCTGGTCCGCCCGCAGCAAAACCAGGCAGGCAAATCTGTCATGTGAAGCGTCCAGGCTTGAGGTCAAGGATGTGGAGGCTTCCGAATATTCTGCTCTCCGTTCTCTGTATGAAAAAGCATCGGGGCTGAAGGACCTTTCTGATGAACTGGCTCTCTCGTTGGCGGTTTCTGACGAGGCTATGTCAATGACGGAGAAGAAGTTCAATGAGGGGGAAATCTCATTGATGGACAGCATAATGGAGCTTTCTCTCTACTATTCCGTAGTGGATGAGTCGCTTGCTGCGTCCAAGGATTATGACTTGGCGCTCGCGGAACTGAATGCCTGGTCTCTATAGACAATGCATTGACCTGTAATTTATTGCACTTGGCAGAGTCGTCCCTGCCAGGTGTTTTTTTCTTTCAGGCGGTCGTCCAGCAGATGCAGAATCTGGAAGTTGCGTATAAGTCCCCACTGTGTTTCATTGACAAAACGTGGCGGAACTTCTCCGGCTACGCGCTCGATATACAGGTCGGGCCTCAGCTTCTCCAGTATTTCGATTATAAGATCCAGATAATCAGGTAGGTCCAGACGGAGGAAATCCTCTGGCACGGCGGCATATTCCTTTTCGATTCTCGTGCCTTTGACGAGCTGCAGCTGGTGGAACTTTACGGAATGCAGCGGCAGGGAACTGATGAAACTGCATTGGTCCGTAAGCATTGACCTGGACTCTCCCGGCAGGCCTAAGATAAAATGCGCTCCCGGCTCCAGCCCTCGCTCTGCGCTGAGTCTGACTGCGTGTTCGGCGGTCGCGACGTCGTGTCCTCTGCCGACCCGGACCAATGTCTTGTCATAGCAGGACTCAATCCCGTATTCAATCTTGACGACAGGCTTGTCGAAACTGTCTCTGTGCCAGTTTTTTAGGACGCGGCCTTCTTTCAGTTCGCTCAGGAAGTCGAGCTTTTCCTCATCTACGCAGTCGGGTCTTGTGCCTATGACAATGCCGACTATCTGAGGGTGCGACAGGGCTTCGAGATACAGTTCCTTCAGTCGTGGAAGGGGAGCGTAAGTGTTTGAATATGACTGGAAATATGCGAGATAATGCCTTGTGTTCCTGTAGCGTACCTGGTGAAATCCGATGCCTTCATCTATCTGTGAGGCAATGGTTTTGCCGGCGGTGCTGTATGAGGGGTGGAAGGCTGCGTTGTCGCAGAATGAGCATCCGCCGTAGCCGACTTTGCCGTCCCTGTTGGGGCATGTGAATCCTGCGTCAATGACCAGTTTCTGCAGGCGTTCTCCATAGACTCTCTTGTAGTAGCCTACGAATGTGTTGTATCTTTTTCCGTCCGGAAACCAGTCCGGCATGCTGTCATTGACCATAATATTTCCACTTTTGCTCTGCAAATCTATTAAAAAGTAAGTATCTTCGCAATGATGCATTTCCGGTTTTGGGGGTGCGGGAAGCTTAATTTACATTTGCTGATGAAAAGAATAATTGTTGCGCTGGTAGTGGCGATGGTCGTCTGCACGAGTCTTTACGGCCAGAAGAAATATGGAGTGGTGAAGTACTCTGTGAATTTTATGCGTACATATCCGGATTATGAGTCCGGGCTTGAGACTCAAGCACTTATGGGTACGCCTGTGGAGATTCTCGGGAGGCAGGGCTATTGGCTCCAGATTCGGACTCCGGAGCCGTATGTGGCCTGGGCTACTGATATGGGCGTGGTGCCGATGGACAGTCTCCAGTTGCAGAACTACCTGGCTGCATCGAAATATGTCTGCACTTCGCTTTGGACTGAGGTCTATGACTCGCCGGAGAGCGGTGCGCAGCGTATCAGTGACCTTGTTGCCGGTGATATCGTGAGGATAAAATATGATTCGAGGAACAGGCCGCTTAAGCATAAACTGTATCTCGGTATAGTGCTTCCGGACGGGCGTGATGCTTTCGTGAAGTATCCTGATGTGGTGCGGTTTTCCGACTGGGCTGCTTCCCGCAGGGCGACTCCGGCCAATGTGGTGGCTACCGCCAAGCGTTTTCTCGGTACGCCTTATCTCTGGGGCGGCACTTCGTCCAAAGGTCTGGACTGCAGTGGTCTTACAAGGACTGCATTCTTCCTGAACGGTGTCCTGCTTTACAGAAATGCGTCCCAACAGGTGAAGGAAGGCATTGAGGTATCTTTAGATGGCTTTGTGCCTGGCAAGAATGAAGGCGATCTGAAGCCTGGCGATCTTATGTTTTTCGGCAGGAAGGCGACTGAGGATTCGCCAGAGAAGGTCACCCACGTGGCGATGTACATAGGCGGTGGACGTATTATCCATTCTTCTCACGAGGTGAGGATAAATTCGCTCGACCCTTCTGCTCCCGACTACTACAGCGGTGCCAAGAGGCTGCTCCGTGCCCGCAGGATGTGCGACGAAAACGGCACCCCATACACTTCCACCCTCCTCCGCACCAGCCCCGCCTACTTCCCCTCCAAGTGAGATGTGGTCGTCTTGCCGCTGCCTGCTGTCCCTGGCCTCAATTTAAATGCATCGACAGAGATGTCACGATTTTACTGAATAAAGATGCCTGGGCCAGCCTGCTGTCACGGGGGCAAAAAGGCCTGATTTGCCCCCGTCGCCGTTAAAAAATAGCTTGACGTGTGCAGAAAGGCCGTATTTGCACACGTGAATCCAATGACGTAGGCAAAA
>OIWU01003940.1_pt1 | contig 10976 bp, 9 predicted proteins | sample 1587711 | NCBI WGS metagenome assembly OIWU01 (sample SAMEA3888909, study PRJEB22519) | human gut metagenome | biome: human gut; feature: human-associated habitat; material: faeces | place: Denmark | collected 2010 | reverse complement strand
AAAGTTGTTAAACTTCCATAAGTTATAGAAAATCCCTTAAAAATATATAAATATTTAGAAAACACTAATGATACTATGTTTAATGCTATTGCTCCAAATAAAGCTCCATATATTTGACTTTTAAATGTCACTTTGCCTTTTGGTATGAATTTATATAATAATATAAATACTATAAATGTTGCTGCTATAAATCCTACCTCTGTTAATATTGATGACCATATATTATAGTTTTTTATTCCTCCAAAGTGTTCTTGTATAAGAGTTCTTAAGCTGTTTCCAAACACCAACGCTACCAGTCCCACAACAATTAAAATTATGAATATTATTGTTTCTACAATTGCTTTAATTCTTAAATATATATATGATTCATTTTCTTCATTGCTTACATGGTAAACAGATTGTAATCCTTTTGTTAATGCAAACAGTCCTCTTCCCGCTGTCCAAATTGTAAATATAATAGAAATAGAAATTGTACCTATTGATTTTGAATATACTTCTTGAACTATTCCTAGTACCATTTCATTCATACTTGATGGAATTAATTTTGATATAGCATCAAATAATGTTTGTGGTGCTATACTTGTATATTGAATTAAAGTTATTACTAAAATTATAAATGGTATAAAAGACAATATTGTATAATAAGAACATTCAGCAGAGCACTCACTTACATGGTCTCTTTTCATATTTACAGAAAGTTTTTCTATTATTTTATATTTTTCTTTAAAATTAATTTTTCTCATAATAATCCCTTTTATATTTATTATATTACTTTATTATTTATTTATGAATTTTAAATGAATTATATTTTTTGTAATAAATATCTTAATTTTTCTATTTCTATTTTCTCTTTGACTTTTCTTCCAGAATAATAAAATGTAATTTCTAGATTATTGCTTCCAAGAATTTTATTATCTTCCAAAACCTCTTTCAATCTTTCTGCTACACCTATACTTCCATCTATTATACATATACTATCTGGGAGTATTTCTTTTAATGTTGTTTTAAAATATGGAAAATGCGTACATCCTAGCACTAAATATGAATATTCTTCTAAGTTAATTTTTTCTAAACTCTCTTTTATATATTCTTTAACTCTCTCTGTATTGAATTCACCACTTTCCGCAAATTCAACAAGTTTAGGCATTGCAATTAATTCTACAATATCATTTGCTTCTAGTTTTTGTATTAAGTCTTTAATTTTTTCTCCTTTTACTGTAACAGGCGTTGCCATTAATAAAACTTTTTTATTTTTTCTATTTTCTATTGCTGGCTTTATAGCTGGTTCTATTCCTATTATTGGAATGTTATAATCGTGTCTTACATCTTTAATTGCCACACTTGTAGCTGTATTACATGCTACAACTATTGCTTTAACTTTTTTTGAATTTAAAAAGTCTATTGCATTTTCTACATATTCTAATATTTGTTCTTTAGTTTTTAATCCATAAGGTACATTATCTGTATCAGCATAATATATGTATTTTTCATTTGGCAATAACTTAATAATTTGCCTTAAAACAGATAATCCACCTATTCCTGAGTCAAATACTCCTATTGGGTTGTTGTTCATTGTTGTTTCCTTCTTCCATTTTACTTTATTTTTAATACTGTCACATTTTCAACATGCTTACTAAACGGAAACATATCGACTGGCTGTACTTCTTTTATCTCATAGCTCTCATCTAATAAAGCTAAATCTCTTGCAAGTGTTGCTGGATTGCAACTTATATATACTATCTTTTCTGGTTTTAACTCTTTTAAAGCTCCTATCGTTTTATTATCTAATCCTTTTCTTGGTGGGTCCACAAATACTACATTTGGTTTTATATTTTCCTTTTCAATTATTTTAGGTAAAACTTTCTCTACATCACCTGCATAAAATTCAGCATTTTCTATTTTATTTATTTTTGCATTTTCTTTTGCATCTTTTATTGCTTCTTCTATAATTTCAATTCCATATATCTTTTTAAAATATTTTGCAGCAAAAATTCCTATTGTTCCTATTCCACAATATAAATCTAGTGCAATATTGTTTTTGTTAGCAGTGTCATTTACTCCAGCAAATTGCATTGCTGTATTATACAATATTTCTGTTTGAACAGGGTTTACTTGGTAAAATGATAATGGAGAAATTTTAAATTTATATTCCCCTAAAATATCATAAATATATCCTGTACCATATATTACTTCTGTTTTATCTCCTAATATTACATTTGTATTTTTTGTATTAAAGTTTTTAACTATTGATTTTATTTCTGGATGTTTTTTGGTTATGTATTGAACTAATTCTTTATCTTTTAATTTGTCGTCATTTACTACTAATGTAACTAAAATCTCATTTGTTTTTATTCCAATTCTTATTACTATATGTCTTATGGTTCCTTTTAACGTTTTTTCGTCATATACAGATACATTGTTTTGCTTTATAAATTCAAATATATCTTTTGCTATTTCTTGGCATTTTTCATTTTGAATAAAACATTTTTCTGTTGGAATAATATTATGTGTTCTTGCAGAAAACACACCCATCACTGGATTGTTTTGTTCATCTAATCCTAATGGATATTGAAGTTTGTTTCTATAATGAAGCGGATTTTCCATTCCTATAACATCGTTTATTTCTATTTCTCTTTTTAAAGCTTTATTCATACAATTTTGAACAATTGCTTTTTTTATTTTTAGTGTTTTGCTATATTCTATATGTCTTAAATTACATCCGCCACATTTATTGTAAGTGCTACAATCTGGTTCTACTCTTGTGTTTGACTTTTCAATAAATTCAATAATCTTTCCATAGGCAAAATTTTTTTGAACTTTCAAAATTTTTATTTTGATTTTTTCTCCTTTTATTGCTTGATCAATAAATACTGTAATTCCTTCTATTTTAGCAATTCCTTCTCCTTGAAAACCATTATCTATTATATCTACAATATATTCTTCATTCTTTTTTATCATTTTATTTTCTCCTATCTTTTTAAAATTATATTTTAAAAATGCTTAAAAATCAATGTTTTTGAAATAATAAGAATAAATATGTTTTTTTAGAGCAAAATAGATAAAAAAGAGGAGGTTTTACAATGAAAGCTTTAAATGGTATTGCTCTTACACTTGTTATAATTGGCGCTATTAACTGGCTTCTTGTTGGATTGTTTAAATTCAATTTAGTTGACGCAATTTTTGGAAGTTTATCTGTATTAACTAGAATAATATATATAATTGTAGGAATTGCAGGTCTTTGGTCAATTGCTTTTTATAGCAAACTTTCTGACTAGTTTAATTTAACAAACTGGGGAAAAAGGGGTCTGACCCCTTTTTCCCCAGTTTTTCTAAATTTTTATTATTACTTTTGCTCCTTTTGGTTCATTGCTTGTTATTTTTATGTTTCCCCCATGTAGTTTTACTATTGTATGTGCTATTGATAATCCTAGTCCTGTTCCTCCTTTTTCTCTTGAACGTGCTTTATCTTCTCTATAAAATCTATCAAATACATGTTTTGCTGCTTCTTTACTTATTCCTATTCCTGTGTCTGCTACTTCTATTACACATTTTCCTTCTTTTGAGTATGTTTTAACTGTTATTGTATCTTTTTCTGCTGTGTATTTAATTGCATTATCTAGTATTATTACTAAAAGTTGATTTATTTTATTTCTGTCTATGTTTGCTTCTTTACCATAATTTAAATCTATATTTATTTGTTTTTCTTGCATTTCCGCAAAGTCTTTGTATGGAATAATTATTTCTTTTATTAAATTATCTACATTTGTTTTTTCTTTATGCATTTTTAATTCGTTTGAGTCTGCCATTGCAAGTACCATTAGTTCTTTTATAAGTTTAGTTAGTCTTTTTGTTTCTTTAAGCATTATATTTATATCTTCTGATTTGTCTATTATTTTACTCTCTGGCTCTTGTAAAAGTAGTTCTTGTTTTGCTTGAATTATTGTAAGTGGTGTTCTTAACTCATGTGCTGCATTTTGAACAAATTCTGTTTGTTTTTTGTATGATTCCATTATTGGCTTTAATGTCATTTTTGATAATATATATGAACCAATTATTGCTATTCCAATTATTATTAAACTTCCAACTAATAATGTATCTGTCATATTATTTATTGTTGCAACTTCTCCATCTACATTTGCAAGTAATTGTATATATATTTCTTCCTCTTCTGATGTTGTTCCTTTTATTGTTATTCCTCTATAATTGTATTTATCTTGCACTTTTATTGAGTAGACTTTGTCTGTTTTATTCTTATTAAATTCTATATCTTTAACATAATCATTATAAAATCTTCCTATAGTTTCGCTGTTTAATATCTCTCCTTTTGAATCCCTTACTATGCAAACTACCCTAGGATTAACTTTTGTTTCTACATATGTAATTTTAATGTTTTCATCTAGTTCCTTTGTAATGACTTTTTTAACCTCTGACACTATATTTTTGTTTTGATATAATTCCATTGCCCTTATTAATTCTTTATCTATGGATTTATACATATATGTAGATACTTGATGATATATTATTGCATCAAAAAATATAAGTATTATTGCAAATACTATAAATGCATAAAGCATATTTTTAGCCAATTGTTTTTTTATTAATTTTTGTTCGTTCATTTTTACCTCTTTTTAATTTGATCTCTTGTAATTATATCACATAATTTATTAAAGTAATATTAAAAAATTGTAGGGGCTGACTGCACTGTCTTCCCCCACATTATTCTTAATTATTTATTTAAGATGCTATTTACTTTTTCTATTACTGAATCTAGTTTACAGTCTTCTGAATTTTCTTCATTTCTCATTTTGAATTCTACCATTCCATCAGTAATTTTCTTTCCTACAGTTATTCTCATTGGGATTCCAATTAAATCCATATCATTAAATTTTACTCCGGCTCTTTCTTTTCTGTCATCTATTAATGTATCTATTCCCATGCTATTTAGTGTGTTGTATAATTCGTTTCCTACTTTTAGTTGTTCTTCATCTTTTGGATTTATTACTACTACTGCAACTTTGTATGGAGCTACATTCATTGGCCAAATTATACCTTTTTCATCATTATTTTGTTCTACTATTGCAGAAAGAATTCTTTCAAGTCCTATTCCATAGCTTCCCATAACAACTGGATGACTTTGATTATCTTCTCCTAAATAGTTTAGTCCTAAACTTTCTGAATATTTTGTTCCTAATTTGAATGTGTTTCCAACTTCTATTCCTTTTTTGAACACTAATTTTTTACCACAGTTTGGGCAAGTATCTCCTTCTTTTACATTTACTATATCTGCTGATACATCATACTTAAAGTCTTTTATATTTGCATTTATATAATGATATCCTTCTTTGTTTGCTCCACAGCAGAAGTTTTTCATTTTTAAAACTTCATTATCTACTACAATTTTTGCATTTAATCCTATTGGTCCTGTGCAACCTGGTACTGCGTTTGATGTTGCAATTAACTCATCTGTTGCAAATCCTATTTCTTTTCCTTTTAATACTTTTAAAGCTTTTACTTCGTTTAGTTCTCTGTCTCCTCTTACAAAGAATACTACAAGTTCATTATCTACACTCATAAGTAATGCTTTAACTGTTTTCTTTATATCTAGTTTTAAATAATCACATATTTCATCTATTGTATGATAATTTTTAGTGTCAACCATTTCTAATTCTTTTTCTTCTTCATTACATTCTTCATTGCATATACATGGTGTTACCTCTATGTTAGAAGAGAAATCGCAATTTTCGCAAAGTACAAGTATGTCTTCTCCAACATCTGTAATAGCTTGGAATTCTTCTGAAAGTATTCCTCCCATAACTCCTGTGTCTGCTCTAACAACAGTATAGTTTAATCCTAATTCTGTAAATATCTTGTGGTATGCATCAAACATCTTCTTATATGAAACATCTAATCCTTCATAGTCTTTATCAAAGCTGTATGCATCTTTCATTGTAAATTCTCTTACTCTAATTAAGCCTAATCTTGGCCTTACTTCGTCTCTAAATTTTGTTCCAATTTGATATAAAGTATATGGTAAATCTCTATATGATTTAACTCTGCTCATTGACATAAATGCAAAAAGCTCTTCATGTGTAGGTCCTAGTGCATATTCTCTATTGTATCTATCTGTTGATCTAAACATACTTGGTCCAAATGCATTTTTTCTTCCTGACTTTTCAAAAAAGTCCATTGGTAAAAGCATTGGCATTTTTAGTTCATCTGCCCCCGCATTATTCATATTTCTACGAACTATTTCTTCAACATTTTGAAATGCTTTAGTTCCTAATGGTGTTTTTGCATAAACTCCATTACTTACTTTTTTAATCATTCCACTTTTTACTAAAAGTTTTCCACTTACTGAATCTTCATCACTTACATCTTCTCTTAATGTGTAAAAAAAGTCTTCACTTAATCTCATTTTTATTCCTCCTCTAGTATATAAAATACAAAAACCCTAAGTTATATTTATTAACTTAGGGCGAATATTTTTATCCGTGTTACCACCTATTTTTAGAATTTCTTCTACACTCAAATAATGTCTTATAACATTATATCCTATGATAACGGTGGATTTCCGATAAAACTTACTTTTTGTTTTCAGTCCATAGCTCCAAGGCTGGTTCTATATTTAGTTCCTTAAAGTTTTTCACCAACCAACTCTTCTCTAAAAGTTCATAAATATATACTATTCCTCTTCATTGCTTTTAAAATATACTACTATTAATACCATAAAAATTGTGATTTGTCAATGGTTTGGAGTTTATATTTCTGCTATTTCTTTTATTTTTAATCCTGTTATTTCTGCTATTAATTCTGTATTCATTCCTTCTTTTTTTAATTTTTTTGCTATTTCTAATTTTTCCTTTTGTTTTCCTTTTTCTAATCCTTCCTTAATTCCATCATCTAGCCCTTTTGCATATATTGCCTTTTCGTCCAATATTGCTTTTTCTCTTAAATCTGCTATTCTTTGCATTCTTTCGTCTTCGCTTAGACTATCTAGTTTTTCTACTGCTTCTTTTATTTCTTTACTTTCTTCCACTTTCTTTTTCTTTTCCTTCTATTTTTGGTAACTCTATGATATCAATTTCTAATTTCTCTGTCAATATTCTTTAAGATGGAAAAAGAGGACAGCCCTCTTTTTCCATCTTCTATATTTTAATTATTTTCCTTCTATAATTTTTTCTTTTGTTTTTTCGTTAAAACATATCTTTGCATTATCATATCCATATTTTCTCATTTTTTGTGAGATGTTATTTCTTAATACTATCTTTTGGATTTCAATAGGATATACTTCTTTTATATCTCTCAAGGTCCCATCAATAACTCTTGCTATTGTGTTATTATATGAATCTTTACTCAAAGGTTCAGCAGCATAACCTATCCAATTATCAATATATCCTGTAAGAATTGGCGGTTTATGCATTCTTTTTATAAGTTCTGGGCTTTCTCTTGATATTTCTTCTAATATCATCAAATAGTCAAATATGTTAGAATCATCTGCATACATTACTATTTCATCATCAGTCTTTTTATTTTCATCATCATTGAATTTATAATAAAATGGAATTCCTTTTGCTATCGCTTTCCCCGTAAATTTTCCTATTAAATAATACATGTCATCTGGTTCAGGATTTAAATATAATCTATGTCTTATTTCCATATATTCTTCCTGTTTTCCTCTTAATTCCCTTGAATAAACATGAACAAAACTTGCATTTCCTGTAATATATTTATCCCAACAATACTCATTGATTATTGGATTCTTTTTTAGTAGTTCTTGCAATTCTTCATATGTATTAATTGTTTTATCATTATGTGATAAACAATCAAATAACTCATATATCCTTCCATCATAGCTGCCTCTTTTTTTCAAATCGGCTATTTCTTGTTTACTTAAACTTAAAATTCCATTTTTCCAAGTTTCAAATAATGCGATATACAGTTGAGTTCTAAACTTATATTTTTGTCTATCATCTCTATATTTTTTATTTGAGCTATTTGCAGTTAGTATAGCACTACTTGTTACAATTTTTCCTTTGAGTTGTAATAATGTTTCTAGTGTTCCTTCTCTGATTAACGGATTATCTGTTTTTTTATATAAATCTTCAAAATTTTTTATCAATTTTATACCTCTTCTATTTTTTGTATTACTACTAATATGGTCACAATAAATTGCAGAACCTCATTATCCTGTATATCTTTTTCTTATCTTCGTCTAGAAATATTTTAACATATAGTTCAAATTATTTCAAAACACCTTTGAATTAATTGTGTTTATATCCTTATCTCCTCTTCCAGATAGGTTTACAATAATGCTGTCATTATTTTTATAGTTTTTTGCAATTTTTATTGCATATGCTATTGCATGGCTACTTTCTAATGCTGGTATTATTCCTTCTAATCTACAAAGTAGCTTAAATGCTTCTACTGCTTCTTTATCTGTAATGCTGTCATATTTAACTCTTCCTACTGATTTTAAATATGCGTGTTCTGGTCCAATTCCTGGATAGTCCAAACCTGCTGAAATTGAATATGCCTCTTCTATATTTCCTTTATCATCTTGCATTATATATGTTTTCATACCATGTAAAATTCCAATTTTATTGTTATATATTGCAGATGCATGTTTTCCTGTTTTTATGCCTTTTCCTGCTCCTTCTATTCCAAATATTTGTACCTCTTCTTTTATAAAGTCTGTAAATAGTCCTATACTGTTGCTCCCTCCACCTATACACGCAACTATTGCTTTAGGTAAATTGCCTTCTTGTACTAAAATTTGTTTTTTTGCTTCTTCTCCTATTATTTTTTGAAAATATTTTACCATTTCTGGATATGGGCTTGGGCCCACTGCAGAACCTATTAAGTAAAATATATCTTGATGTTTTAATAGATATTCAAAGGCTTCATCTACCGCTTCTTTTAATGTTCCTTCGCCTTTTGTTACTTCATATACTTCTGCTCCTAAAAGCTTCATTTTCTCTACATTTACTTGTTGTCTTTTTATATCTTCTTTTCCCATAAATATTGTACATTTAATATTAAACAAACTACATACTGTTGCAGTTGCAACTCCATGTTGACCTGCTCCCGTTTCTGCAATTATATGCGTTTTATTCATACGTTTTGCAAGTAAAGCTTGCCCCAACGCATTATTTATTTTGTGTGCTCCTGTATGATTTAAATCTTCTCTTTTTAGATATATCTTTGCTCCACCTACATATTTGCTTAAGTTCTCTGCATAATATAGTGGTGTTGGTCTTCCAACATATTGTTTTAAATAGTATAAATATTCCTTTACGAACTTTTCATCATTTTTTGCTTTTGTAAATTCTTTTTCAATTTCATTTAATTTCTCTTTCAATTCTTGTGGTACATATTGTCCACCAAATTCTCCATAATTCATAATCAATTCCTTCTTTCTTTAAAATAATTTTATATAAAATTTGCCAATGCCAGTCAGCTTCCATATGCACCACCTCCCATAAACAACAAAAAGCACATGTACAAGTTTTTAATCACTCATACATGTGCCTGTATTTTACTAATATTCTAAAGCACGACAAATTTGTATGGGTGATTTTTATCCCATACATTCCACCAGTTATTTAATTTTGCGTTTGTTAAATTACTCATGGCTTTGTCTCCTTTATAATATATATTATATGAAAATCTTTTTATATTGTCAATTATTTATACAAATTCATAATCTAATAATTCAATTTTGTTAGATATAAATTCTTCATTTTTATCTATTGGCTTGCTCAATTCTGTTGATAAGTATTTTTTGTTATCATCTGGAAATACTGTAACTATATTTCCTTCATTTTCTTCTTTTGCAAGTACACTTGCAATCATATTAGCTCCAGACGATATTCCGACTCCAATTCCTAATTCTGTTGCTATTTTTCTTGACATATTTATAGCATCTTCATCATTTATTAAAATAACTTTATCAATTTTTTCTTTATCTACTATTTTAGGAATAAAATCATCTCCTATTCCTTCTATTTTATGATTACCTATAATTTCGTTTTTTGATAGTAAAGGCATTTTATCTGGTTCTAGTGCATAAATTTTTACTTCTTTATTTTCTTCTTTTAATCTTTTTGCAATTCCCATCAAGGTCCCTCCAGTGCCTATACCTGAAACAAATCCCCCTATATTACTTTTTAATTTTTCTACTATTTCCTTTCCTGTAGTTTCATAATGTGCTAACACATTATCTTCGTTTTCAAATTGATTACTTAAAAAAGCATTATTTTCATTTGCATATTTAATAGCTTCGGATATCGCCTTTTTAAATCCACCTTCTTCTTTAGATATTAATGTTATCTTTGCATTATACATTTTCATTAGATCTACTCTTTCTTTACTTACCCAATCTGGCATAAATATATGAACAGGATTTCCAAAGAAGGCTCCCATAGTTGCTAATGCAATGCCAGTATTTCCACTTGTTGCTTCTACTATTTCTTTTCCTTTTTCTAATTTTTTGTTTTCATATGCCGATTTTATAATATAATAAGCCACCCTATCCTTTATACTTCCTGTCAAATTATATGATTCTAATTTGGAATAAACGTATTTTTCCTTGTTATTATATTTATACTTAATCTTTATTAATGGTGTATTTCCTACTTTCATACTCAAATATCCTCCTTGTTTTAATTTATTCAATTTTTCATTTTATGCTACCCCAAAAGTCAAGTTTTCTCTTGTTTTTCGATTTTTCCTATTCAACAAAAAAAGTTATGCAACCTGCATAACTTAATATATAAAATATACATTAATTATTGCAGGCACAAAATTTACTCGTACCTACAACATAGGTAAGAGTATTATCTGCAACAACAATTAATTAATATATATTTTCTCATATTTAATTCCTCACTATTTATTTTTAATAATTATATATTTAAAATCGCTTAATGTCAAGGGAAAATGTGTTATTTATATTTATATACATAACTAAAAAAGTC
>OIWU01003939.1_pt1 | contig 10979 bp, 10 predicted proteins | sample 1587711 | NCBI WGS metagenome assembly OIWU01 (sample SAMEA3888909, study PRJEB22519) | human gut metagenome | biome: human gut; feature: human-associated habitat; material: faeces | place: Denmark | collected 2010 | reverse complement strand
GAAGATAGCGAAAGGAGCACCGCAGTGGGCGGCCATGTAACTGCGGGGGGGGAGCCTCGGCTTTTGAGCTGAAAACTTCCCTTGAAAAAAGAAATCTCCGTTTTGATGGAACTGTAAACGTACCATCAGTCGGGCATTACGCCCACGGAGATTTTGTGTTTGTTTTTATTATAGTTGCCGTATTTCGCTGAAGTGTTCCTGTACCATTAGAGGAATACCTCCGCTGCTGGAGAAAATACCTGATACTTTTTCCATACGGTATCCGTGGGCATAACCATCGTCGTCCTGAACGGGATCAGAGAAAAGCGCATTGTAGAACAAAAGTTCTTATTGGGATGTGAAGGTCATCGCGCCATCAAGGCGAATACGCCCCATCCAAGGTATTCACGCGTATACGTGGCATAACGTTTTGGTTCCAAGGTCAGCTGGGTTCGAACTTCTTTTGCAAAGTCGTCGTCAGGGTTCGCTTCGAGCCATCGTCGCATAGTGAGCCATTTGGCTGCCTCATATCTATCCCAGCCTTCCTGGTCAGCCAGAACCATTTCCACAACGTCATAGTTGAGGTCGCCGAAAGATGCGAGAAGTTCTGGAAGTATGAGAAAGTCGATGACGGCATTGGCATGGCAAGCTTTGGCAACATCTTCCGTTGGAGGCAATTGCCGCCAGTAGGGCTCACCGATGAGGATGATACCTCCGGTGCAAAGGCTTTTGGCCAGAAGCTCGATGGTTCCGGCGACCCCCCCACCGATCCATGTGGCACCGATACAGGCCGCCACGCCGACCTTTTCCTCGGTGACGTAGCCGACAGCATCTCCGTGGATGAATTTGACTCTATCTGAGACTTCGAGTTCTTCAGCACGGAGTTTCGCTTGCTCGGAGAATAGCTGACTCATGTCGATGCCAACACCGGTGATTCCGTAATCACGTGCCCATGTGCACAACATTTCGCCCGAACCACTGCCGAGATCGAGTACGCGGGTTCCCCGTTCCAGACGTAACGCAGCACCGAGAGTGGCGAGTTTTTCTGATGTGAAGGGGTTATGGATACGGTGAGCACTTTCGGTAATGTTGAAGATGCGTGGGATGTCCAAAGTAGAAACTCCTTGTGATAAGTGATGATTAAAAACGCTATGTTGTTCAGGTATTGGATGCAACCTACTTCTTGTTTCAGAAAAGAAAAAGCGCCTCGAGCGAAGCCAAAGCGTCTTTATTGTAACTGTTTTTGATGGTGCTAATGATTTCGTATATGGTTTTTCTGACAAGCAATATCATTTCTTCAAGTCGCTAACAGCGCATCCCGCCAGACGTATGGCTAGAATTTGCCTGTTTCTTGCTTGGAGAGTTTTTTGTCTTTGTATATGTAGGGCACTTCTTAGCTGTATTACGTGAAATATAACTCTATTTCCATAGCTAATTCCCATTTAACGTGACGTTCATATTTTTCTTGGTGCTTGACCTTTTCCACCGCCTTTCCTTCGCCATTGGACTCGTTGTTTTTTTATCTCGATGCCGTCCTCCTTGTCTCCGAACCACCGGGCGGCGAGTTTCCAGCAGAAGGGTTCCACGTTGCCTTTGCGCTGGGCGAAACTACAAGTTGCGTGTCGATCTGTGCTTTGCCCATCCTTGATTGCAGGGTTGTCCACCCGGGCGTTTCGGTTGTATCCGTCGATTTCCTTCTGATTATTCATATAAAGGGGAATGACAAAGGAGATCATCTGCATGTTGATGTTCTTGTTGAGATAGGGATGCATCCATGTGGCTTTCCCATTTCTGATCGGGGTGTAGTATCAGCCTACATGTTCGGTATCCTCCGGGCTGAATCTGGAGAAGTCGGTGGGAAGGTACTGCCGGAAACTGCCGTCAAGCGTCATTTTGCTTCAAAACAAGCCCGATGTCGGCGGCGTAAATTCGGGATTGAAGAGGAGGTAGACCGCCAGCGTCTTGACCGATTGCTGGATTCTCGAGACAGCGCATTGATTTCTTGTTTTTTTTCTTTGCACATGAGGTTCATGATTTTTACCGAATCCTCATCCACCACATGCTTGGCGTTCAGAATGCCCGCTCCTCCGATCATGCTTGAGGAGAGGAGAATGCAGCCAAGAATCAAGACAATAAATTTGGTCTGGATGGATTTCATCTTTATGCCTCCCCGTGTGAGATTTGCCGCTCGTCGGTTAAAAGACGTTTGTGTTTCCTGTTGGGGCGATCCGGCCGCAAGCGGATTTCTTGAGTATGATTCAGGAAGGCAGTCGTTGGCTTGACGGATAACATGAGGATATGGTTGGCAAATACGTTGAGAGGGGCAGGCCGCACACATGCTTGGTGTCCTTTGTGCTGTGGGGGATATGATGCGGATGTTCGTAAGGAGAGGGAAGGAGTATGAGCATCCGGCAGCAAACCAGAGAGGATAGGAGGAGTACCGCTTTCAGGGCATAGGGAGCAGGAGTTCAGCGCCAGCACTTTTTTATGGGTGGGCTGCCGCAATTGAATGGTCGCCAGCGGATTTTCAACGAGCCTTGCAGCGTCTTCGGCCATGCCGTTTTTATGGCGTTTTTCGGCTCCGTCAGCCGCTCGACGGGACTGTTCCCTGCCGCCATTTTCATGAGCAGCCTCCCTATTCCAAACGATGCACTCAAGCTAAACGGCTGAGTACAACAAAAGGACAACGAAAAGAGGGGCTGTCCGCAGAAAGCACAGATATGCCGTCAGCGCACCTTGCTGTCCAAGTAGCCGACCATGAATTCCGCCCAGCCATAGTTGGCCATGTATTCGCCGGAATAGGCGTTGACGGCTTCCAGATCCTAGGCAAGGAAGCGGTAGAAATCACAGTCCAGCTATATTGTAGGTCTTGATGATCACGAGGAATACAGCGTGCGGTTGTCAGCGATTCCGTGTTTCCCCGCAGGTATCTGGAGAAGAGCGTCACCGCCTGTTTGGCCTTTGGGGGATCGATATCGCAAAGCTGCCGGATGGCGGTCAGGCTATTGTACAGGAAGTGGGGCTGAATTTGGGACAGCCTGATGGAGATCCTCCATCAGGTGGAGGGATCTCCCAGATGGCGCCAAGCCCTGCGTCTAGCAGGACGATGACGGCCCCCAGCATGACCAGCACGCCTTCGGTGGGGACGTATTTCAGAAAGAGCGGGGGCGCGTCCCCCACATGGATTTCGTTCAGCAAATAGTCGTAGAGTCCCGGCATATCGCTTCTGGAGCGGCAGGAAAGGATGATGCTTTCGTCCGTGGTCGAAATACCGGGGGAAGTGAGGCTGAGCCAGCCGTTGCCCGCCGTTCTGGTGCCCGGCGGAAGATCCTGGGGCGTCCCAAGGGAACCGATCTTTATGTCGTTTTGATGCAGCTCCATCCCGATATGGCAAATATGGTAGATCTTTCGGTTTTCGGGGATGGGTTTGTCAAAATGTCCCTGCAGCACCACGATGGGGTAGCGGGCATTGTCGAGGGATATTTCCGGCGTCCATACAGCCCACCCGGAACCGACCTCCGGCTGATAGACGCCTGCAAGCGGATTTCCTGCACATCCAGGGAGGATTTGCCGTTGCCCGCCCGCCAGAACTCATATGTCAGCACCAGCGTAATCGCAACAAGCGCCACTGCCAGCAGCGCCCGCATCAGGATTGTCAGTTTGCGTTCCATGACCTCTCCCCCCGCTACTCATTGACATATTCTCATATGTTTTCAAAGAGCCACGGGGGGCCGCCGGCACCGCTCGGGAGGAGTTATTCGTCTGGAGCGTTCATTTGTGAATGTATTACCCTAGCTGAAGGCTTGCCAATCCTCCATTTTACAACTGTGGGCTTTTCAAAGAACCGTTGCTTGTTTGCTCAGTATGTGAATGAATGGAACGATAACCGTTCTATAGCGATTCATGTGATGTCGTCATCGTAAAGCGTTTCCAGTCCGCGCAGAGTAACACCCAGAGAAGGATGGCAAGCTGCACGAGCTGTGAGGCCACCATTGCCCAGTATACCCCGCTGGAAGATTCCATTACAATATGTCCCAGCCACCAGGATAGCGGTAATCGCACTCCCCATACGGAAAAAAGATAACTCCACATGGGATACTGCGTGGCACCCGCCCCGAGAAATACGCCGACCAGCACAAGGTTCGCCACCATAAGCGGTGCCGACAAAAAATTGAAAACGAGATAGCGGACTGTTTCGAGTCGGACTTGAGTATCGTTAGTCATCAGGGTGGCCAGTTCATCGCGGATGAACCAAAGGCCACAGGTCAGCAGGCTCATGCCGATGACCGCCAGTTTCAGCATGTCGTATGCGGACTGTTGTGCTTCCTTCTTGTTCCCGCTGCCGAGAGAATGCCCCACCAATACAGCCACGGCCATCTGGCAAGCCACGGCGGGAAGAAAAATAATCGCTTCAATACGCATGCCTGCGGTCAATCCGGCCAGCGCATTGACGTTGTCGTGGGGGAGCGTCATCGTGATCACGAGGACAAGGACAAAACCTGTTTGCCAGAGGAAGGACGTTCCCAGAGCGGGTAGCCCTATCCGAAGCAGATACTTCCCTCCGCAGCGCATCCAGCGCAGGGGAGGGAGCGAATCATGCTTGAGCAATCCGAAGGGAAACAGCGCAAAAAATAGGATGCAAGCTCCCAGAGTTACAGAAACGAAAGTTGACCATGCAAGCCCGGCAGCCCCATAACGGGGAAATCCCCACCAGCCTAGGCCAAAGGCAAGATCGCCCCATATATTGAGCAGCCCCGTCACCAGCGTGATAACAAGCGGCAGGCGTACGGAACGTACGGCGCGCAGCACGGCCGTCACTATTGCCAGAAGGTATTGTCCCGGCAGTGTCCATAAATATATCTGGAGGAAAGTATCCGCAGGCTCCATGAGGTGCTGCGGCGTCTGCATGATATGCAGCAGATCTTGGCGGAAAGAGCCTCCGAGGTGTGCTAGGCAAATGCCTGCCACCATTCCTGCCAGCAGCACCAAGCCGGTGAAACGTCGCGCACGCCTCTGGCGCCCAGCTCCGATGCTTTGGCTCACGGCAGCGACGGCACCGTTGCCCGTGGCGATGCCAACGGCCATCAAGACCATGTGGCATTGTGCTATGAGGCCTATGGATGCCTGAATATCCGGCCCGATGCGTCCTGCGGCCCACACGTCCGTCAGCCCTATGCCAAACTGTACGAGAAGCATGAGCATTTGCGGCCATGTGAGCGCCCACAACGATGCCCAACGCGAGCTGTGAGGGGTGTCATGCATGATCTCTCCCCAAAAAAACGGCGGAGGCTCAGAGCTAGCCTCCGCCAGAATGATATCCGCCCTCTCTTGGTGCCATCCGGCCGTTCCCTGAATGGGGTCTTTCTAGTCGGCCGACATTTCAAGGGCACGGCGATGGGTCGCCAACACGGTCTCGATGATGGCCCCGCGTACCCCCAGTCGATCCATTTCATTCACACCCACAATGGAGGAACCGCCGGGCGAGCAGACGTTCATACGCAGCTTGGCGTGCGGTACTTCGGGGTTTTCCTGTGCCAGCCGGACGCTGCCTACCATCAGTTTTTCTGCGAGCTGTTTAGCATCGTGGTAAGAGAAGCCGAGGCGCAACCCAACTTCCACGAACGACTCCAGCAGGTGAAAGATGAAGGCCGGGCCGCTGCCGATAAACGCCGAAAACTCGGGAATGTGCGATTCGTGCAGAACCACCGTCGTGCTGATGGCGCTAAAGAGTTCCAGCACGAGTTTTTTCTGTTCTTCATTCAAGGTCGGATCATCCAGGCATAACGCGCAACAGCCTTCTCCGACCATAGCCGGCGTGTTGGGCATGATGACCACCGCTGGGCAGGTATCGCCGCTGTACGTTTTGATGCGCCGCAGGGATACGCCGGCGGCCAGAGAAACCAGTAGTTTGCCGTCAAGGTGCGGCGCGATTTTTTCCACCACGCCCTGTACATGTTGCGGCTTCACGGCAATGAGGATGACGTCCGCTTGCTGCGCTACTTCGATTTCATCGTCACACGCCCTCAGGCCGCAACGCTCATGCAGCGCGTCAGTCGCAGCCTGGCAAGGATCAAAACCGATGACCTGCCATTTTTCCAGTTTGGCGACACCGCTCAAAATGGCTCCCCCCATATTGCCGCAGCCGATACTTCCAAATGTCAACATAAAGACTCCTTTGCTTCTTTGCTACAGAGAGATCAGTATACCCAGCAGCAGGATCGTTCCTACCGCACAGGGAACCACCGCCACGATAAATGGTTTCCAGTTTCGAGTGACGCGGCAGCAACCCGCAGCGCCCTTGTTGGCTTCCTCCGCAAATCTGGAGAAGCCAAATTTCCAAGCCACAAAGACGCTCATCAGCAAGGCTCCGACAGGCATGAGCAGTGCCGTCACCACGTACTCGGCGAAGACGAAGATGCTCCTGTCCCACAGCCGGATAGACGCCCACGGGGCATGGGCTCCGTAGGAGAGCAGCGGCGGAAGGCTTAGCAGCAATACTGCGGCCAGCACGAGGAACAATGTTTTGTTGCGTCCGAGCTTCCAAGCTTCATCCAGCGTGCCGACTACGCCTTCCACCAGCCCCAGGCCGGAAGCAAAACCCGATATGATGAGCAGAAAGAAAAATCCCGCGCTCAAGAACCAGCCGCCCGGCAGATGGGCAAAGACGGCGGGCATGGTTTCGAAGACAAGCCCCGTCCCGGCGGCCTTGGTCAATCCAAAGGCATACATGGCTGGAAAGATGGCCAGCCCGGCCAAAACGGCTACGGCCGCATTGATGGCGATAATGATCAGCGCGTCGGCAATGATGTTGCTTTGTTCGTTCAGATAGCTGCCAAAAACAAAGGCGGTGGAAACGCCGATGCCCACGGCAAAGAAGGTATGTCCCAGCGCGTCCAGCGCCACCTGAATATCGATGCGGGAAAAATCAGGCTTCAGGAGCCACGCGACTCCTTTTTCCGCTTCCGGCAGGCTTAGCGAGCGCACTGCCAGAATGCCCAGAAACAGCAGGAGTACCGGCATGAGGTATTTGCAGGCCCTTTCCAGCCCGCTTTTGAGCCCGGCTCTGATGATTCCCCCCATAAGTACGATCGCCATCAGGACATATAGCCCCAATGCTCCGACGCTGGACGATGTGACGTCGAACAGTGGGCTCAATGCGGCCAAATCCGTACCGTAGGCGAAGGCTCCTCCGAGGCTCTTGACAAAATAGACCAAGAGCAGTGCCAATATGACGGAATAATAGGAAAGAATCCCTATACCCGATGCGATGCCCAGCCAGCCCATCAATCGGAAGGGGCTGCGGGGCGGCGTGAGCTGGCGCATCCCCAAGATACCGCCGTGGCGCGTAACGCGTCCCAGCATGATTTCGGCAATGAACAGGGGGACTCCTACGCACAACGTTGTCAGCAGATAGAGCAACAGGAAAGCTCCACCGCCGTTCTTGCTCATCATGTAGGGAAAACGCCAGATGGCTCCCAGCCCGACGGCGAATCCCGCTGTTGTCATGATGAAGCCGAGACGGCTTCCCCAAGTGACGCGTTCGCTCATGTTGTTTCCCTGGGGCGCGGCGCTATCATGAAGCGCCGCGCCGGTTAGGAGGAGACGGAGACTATGCCTGTACGGGCTCCGGCGTTTCTTCAATCAATACGGTATCCATTTGCGAGGTGGCCAGCCGCTCCTTGGCGTCCTCGGCGCTTATCTTCACGATGCCGATCCCAAGCATGGCACAGGCAAGGCCGATGAACACGCTAGAATAGTTGAAGACCATCCACGGTACGTATTCGAAGGCGCTTACACCCAGCACACCGCTCATATAGACGGCGCCGGACGCCCACGGAATGGCCCCGTCAAGCATGGTGGCCGAGTCCTCCAGCGCACGAGAGAGGTTCTTGGGATGCAGACGACGCTTGAGGTAGGACTCCTTGAACAGGGAGCCGGGGATCAGGATGCCCATATAGGCCGACCCGGTGGAGAAGCAGAGCACAACACAGGACAGGAGCGTCGAGGCGATGAGCCCGCCGTCGGATCGCACTCGCTTGAGCATCTTCTGGAGTACCACGGTGAGCATGCCACTGCCGTGCATGATACCGCCGAACGCCATGGCCACACACAGCATCCCCATGTTTTCGAGCACGCCCATCATGCCGCCGCGGTTCAGCAGCGTCTGCACGGACTCTGTCGGCGTGGCCAGATAATGCGTCATGCTGACCTTGAAGCCGGTAGTGGTCGAGAGGATACCCCCGCGCAAATCGAATCCCTGGAGGAGGCAGCCGAGCGCCACGGACAGAATGGTGGTCAGGATAATGGTGGGCAGAATGGGCCAACGCAGAATGGAACCGGTGATAAGCAACAGGGGAGGCACAGCCAGCAGAAAGTGCAGTTTGTAGATTTCGGTCAGCTGGTTCATGAAATCTTGAACTTGAGCAGGGGTGTGCAGTTCGCCTGTAACGCTGGAGGAGGCGAAGAAGAAAACAATACAGCAGAGGATCGTGCCGGGTATCGTGGTGTAAAACATGTGCCCGATGTGTTCGTAGGTAGTGGCTCCGGCCACAGCAGGCGCCAGGTTTGTCGTGTCGGACAAGGGAGACAGCTTGTCGCCGACGTAGCAGCCGCTCAGAGCCGCCCCGGCAACGGGTGCCAGCGGGATCCCCAGACCGTGGGCAATGCCGATCATGGCCACGCCGATAGTGGCGGCCGATCCCCATGAGGTACCGGTACAGCAGGATGTCAGGGCGCAAATAAGGAAGGCGCTCAAGAGCATGTAGTTCGGGTTCACCAGTTCAAGGCCCCAGTAGACCATGAAGGGAACGGTGCCGCAGAACATCCAGGCGCCTACCATGCAGCCGACGCTGAAAATGATCAGCATCCCCTGCATGGCCACATTGATTTTGTTGAGGATGGCCTCCTCCAGCTGTTGCCACTGGCAGCGCAAGTACCAAGCCATAAACCCCGCAATGACTGCGGAACAGAGAATAAGAGGCTCGATTCGATAATCAAGATAAAGCCTTCCGCCCATCAAAATGACGAACATGGCAACAAGCGGAAATACGGACTGCAATAATGTTGGTTCTCTACCGGAAGTATTCATAGTGACCTCTGGGAGTTTGCGATACCGTATTCAGTAACAACCATTGTATTCCTGCTTTGAATATGGTTGTCGGGCAAGTCATCGGCCTTTGCTTCAATCAATATTCGTCATGATATGGATATCGCGCTTGGCCAGTTCGGGCTGCATCAGGCTTAAAGGTACCCGCATGGGCATGACCAGACCTCTTTCCGTGAAGCCGCCGTTGGCGATGAGGGAGGCGGCGATGGCGACGGTAAAACCCACAAGCCGTTGCATGGAAGTCAGCCCGGCGTCGAGATCCGCATAGTCAATGATGGTGTGCGTAACGCTGACCGGAGTACCGTTCTTGCGGCCCCGGGCCTCCACCCGGATATAGCCCACATCCCGTTCGTCCTTGCGGTACCAGAACTGCTGCTGTGAAGTGAGCAGTGCCGTGCAAAACTCCAGAGGGGAAACCGGGGTCCCGTTGACCATGACCGGCTCTTCTCGCAAAAAGCCACACCGGACCATGACATCCCAAAAAGCACAATGGCCGGGGAGACGTGCCGAAAAGCGATTCATGTTTCGGACCTTGCCGCTGATGCCGAACATGTCGGCAAAATTCTGGCAATTGCCCGCCGCATAGCATTCGAGGTCGCAACCCAATGTTTCGTCATGCAGGATATGCGTATTTCCAGGAGCGAACAGTCTGTCCGCAGGCACAACTACCGTCTGGCCGTCCACGATCTTCTTGGTTTCGCGGTAATAGGAGACGAGGGTGCTGTGTGGTGACCAAGAAAACTTGTATGACAAAGGGTTGTTGCAAGCGGCCTCTTCGGGGAATCCCGCTCCGTAGGAATAGAAATGCTCTATCTCGTCCATCCTGCTCAGCGCGTCAGCGCCCAGCAAAAGATCAAGGCCGGGATCCATACCGAAAGCGATGAGCAGGGTGCAGCCATTGCGGCGCGCGATCTCGTCGATTTCGTCCATCTCCTGTTTCATCTGCCTAAAGAGAACGGGATCCGTCATGGATTGCCCTATGTAGTACATGCTGCTCACCAGATGGGTACCGGTTTCGGCTGCGATGCGCCCCACTTTCATGGCCAGCGATATGGGCAGGAGTTCAATGACCACATCGTGTTCGGCCAGCAGATTGCGCAGGGCCTGCTCATCATTGGCGTCCACCGTCAATGCCCGGACGCCGCGCGCTTCATAATCCGCTTTTTCGCTTTCGTAACGTGCGCCGCAATCGGCCACGGTGACATGGGCAAACGTATTGTGCGCCAATACATCGTGCAGAGCCCCCTTGCCCTGCAACCCCATACCCAAGATCAATAAATTCTTAGAAGACATACTGTTACTCCCTTTGAAAGCACGGTTTAGCGCCCACGTAGCAGCATTGCCGCCAGCGTAAAACGCATAAATGTGTTTCTTGATAAATTTATTAATGCATTCATTACGAGCTGTGATTAGAACCTAGTCTCCGCACTTTTTGTTGTCAAGAAAAATTGTGAGGCCCTTGCCCTTTGGGGGCGCCCAGCGGAAAACCTTTACAGGCCACGGCATCGTGGGTATCTTTCACGAAAGTCAGGGAGATAACATACATGAAAGGCAAGGAAAACGCCGAGCAAAAAGCCTATCGGCTCATTATCCACGACATAAAAACCAAGTGCCAGCCCGGCGATTTTCTCTTGGAGCGGGACTTGGCCGAGCGTTTCGGCGTAAGCCGCACTCCGGTGACCATTGCACTGAATCGCCTTGTAGCTGAGGGATTGCTGCAAAAGCTGCCCAAGAAAGGTTGTTTTATTCCCAATCTCAACTATGATGATGCTCGCGCCGCTTTCAGTGTCCGCATTCTGCTTGAATGTGAGGCGGCGAGATGTGCGGCACAGAATGCACAAGCTGAAGACTTATTGGAAATGGAACGTATCTTGGCGGCTACGGAGGAAGCTAT
>OIWU01003938.1_pt1 | contig 10980 bp, 8 predicted proteins | sample 1587711 | NCBI WGS metagenome assembly OIWU01 (sample SAMEA3888909, study PRJEB22519) | human gut metagenome | biome: human gut; feature: human-associated habitat; material: faeces | place: Denmark | collected 2010 | reverse complement strand
TCCCTGATTTTCAGGATCCATCCGGTCTGTGATCTGTCCTTTTCCCTGATGTCACTTTCGCTGACAGCATCCAGTGCCGAAGCAAATACAGTCAGCATAAATTCAATCAAAATAAAACGCACCTTAATTATTAACTGACAAAGAACTGAATGTTATGAAAAAAAACAATTACCAGAAACCTTTGATTTCTGTTATTACGCTCAATGCCGAAAGTCCTTTCATGCAGGGAAGCGGAGGATCTACTACACCAAACTTTGATTTAGAGAACGCAGTAAACGAGACTCCTCCTGAAGCTGACTCGAAGCAAAACAGTGTGTGGGACAGCAAATGGTAAACGAAGTAAAAAACAGAAGCAAAAATATATGAGATTAAAGACATTATTATTGGCATTGCTGCCCGCAGCCACGGCCGTGGCACAGCCGACAGCCCAGACGCCCACGTCAGGACAGACCTATTACATCTACAACATCGGAGGCGCGGGATATCTTTCTGCCGCCGAAAACACACTCGAACTGTCCGGCAACGGCATACCCGTTACCATTTCTGATGCCGATGCCACAGCCGGCACATTCTACATGGACGCTCCAAGCGGCCGCATATCCGTCACTCCGTTCAGCGGCATCACCACCGACGGCACCGGCACCTACGACCAGTGGCAGTTCACTCCGGTGGCAGGCAAGGAACGCACCTACAACATTTCTTATCGCATGAAGGAAGGCAACACCTTCCCGTATCTCTACATCGACGCTACGGCTCCGACAGCCGAAGCACTCAAGATGCTGCCATACGCTCCGGCCGACACCTACACCAACGGTCAATGGCTGTTTGTTGCCGAGAGCGACTATGCCGACAACACCATCGTGCTCGACGAGAATTCCGATTCGTACAGCGCACCTTCAGGCTCTAACCTGACCGTGAACCTCAAGCGCACCTTCAGTCCGGGCTGCTGGAACACGTTCTGTGTGCCGTTCGACATCGATGCCGCACAGCTCCGCGCTGCCTTCGGCGACGACACGCAGCTGATAAGCTACACAAGCTGCGACGGCATGGTGCTCCACTTCTCTTATACAGACAAGGCTGAAGCCGGCAAACCGTACTTCATCTTCATCGGCAAAGACCACGAGACACCTGCCGACGGATATGTATTCACCGGCATCAACCGCTTCGTGACAGAGCCGCAACCGGTGACCTACGGTTCGTTCACATTCAACGGCTGCTTCAGCAAGATAACGATTCCTGAAGGCTCATACGTCATAAACGACAATACGCTTTATCACACACAGACCACGATGAACGTCAAAGGTTTCCGCGGCTACATCAGCTCAAGCGACTCAAGCAGCAAGCTCAACGGCTGGACCATCGACGACACTACCGACGGCATCAACGGCATTACATCCGATTCTGATGCGAACGGCAAGATATACACCATCGACGGACAGATGATGCGCGACAACGCCACAGACACCAAAGGCATGCCAGAAGGCGTATATGTAGTTAAAGGAAAGAAGATTGTCATAAAATAAAGCAGCGAAGAAATGAAGAAAATATATTATATAATGCTAACCGCCCTGCTCAGCATCTGCTTTGCGGGCAACCTGTCGGCCGAGGACACAAAAGAAGTGCTGTGGAGCGGTTACTCGCCTAAAGGCAGCACATTCAGCAAGACATTGTCGTCAGTGGACCTGACAAAGCAAACGATACATGCCGAAATAGACCTGTCATCGTGCCAGTATTACAACACATGGGAGAATATTCTCTCTATCGGAACAAATATAAGCGAGTGGAACGGCGCGTACAACATACATCTGTACTACACACCGTCAACAAATACACTCCAGCTCAACTGGCTCGACCTTGAACAGCAGAGCATACAGACCGATGTCGCATTGAGCAGCACAGACCTTATCGTTGACCTCACTCCGGAAGGACTTCTCATAAACGGACAGCTACAGAGCAAATACACCGCCGACGCCATGTCGTCGCTTTACAGACAGTCAGCTGTTTCTGTGGGCAGCACACAGGGCGAGACACGCAGTTGGGCGACATATAAGGAAATCAGCGTGATCACTCCCGACGAGAGTGGTGAGGGAAGCGGCACTACTGGCGATGTTCCTGCATTAAACACAAACTATTACATCAGCATCGCAGGCAACACCAACAGCGTGCTGACAGTGAACTCTACAGCAAACGACGCGCCCATAAGTGTCGGCACACTCGCAAACACCACCAACCAGCAGTGGCTGTTGCAGTCGGAAGGCACATCTTCTGAATATAGCTACAGACTTGTGAATGTATATTCTGAGAAGGCTCTCGACATGGCGTGCGACGGCGGATCAAAGCCACCGTTGCAGTGGACTGCCAGCGAAGGCAACAGCAATCAGCTCTTCAAGTTCGAGAAGCAGTCGGACGGAAGCTACAAGATCTGTGTTTATTATAACGGTGCTTCGTGCTATCTCACAATATCTGACGGTGCTCCAGCCCGCACGAACTACGAAGAATATGCTTCCAGCTTCATCTTCACCAAGGCAGAAGGTGGCAGCGAACCGGATATAGATGAAGACCGAACATTCGATGTCTCGTTCATCTCTGACCAGACAAAGCTGGGCGACCATAAGGAAGATGCTCACGCGACATTCATCCCTTATGCCACGACTGCCGACATGAAGGCCGATCCTTTCTACTCTACTCCGTGGCTCACACCGGAGAAAGCCATGACCATCAATCTGAACGGACAGTGGAAGTTCAAGTATGTTGCCGGCTCTTCATACGCTCCGGGCAGCAGCGAATTCTACGCAGCCGACTACGACGACAGTTCTTGAGACGAGATTAAAGTTCCGTTGTCATGGGAAATGGCCGGCTACGGCAAACCAGTATATACCAATGTGGGTTATCCGTTCTATAACAATGCTCCGAACGCAAACCATGGACGCGAATATAACGGCGTGACCGACAACAACGCAACCGGCTTCTACCGCCGCACCTTCACCCTGCCGGAGTCATGGAACGACAAGCGCGTGTTCATCCACTTCGACGGTGTTTACAGCGCAGCAGTGGTTTGGGTGAACGGCAAGTACGTAGGATACTCTCAGGGATCCAACACAGATGCTGAGTTCGACATCACCGACTTCGTAACTCCGGGCAGCGACAACCAGCTGTCAGTACGTGTATATCGCTGGTGCGACGGTTCTTACCTCGAAGGTCAGGACATGTGGCATCTGAGCGGAATCCACCGCGACGTATATCTGGTTGCTACTCCTAAGACATTCGTCAGCGACCATTATATCACCTCAACCGACATGAACACCGAGGCCACCAGCGCAACAGTGAACGTAGCACTGACCATCGACAACCGCGAAGGTGAGACAACAAAGAAGAACATCGAGGTTGAACTGCTCGACGCCGACGGCTCTACGGTAGTAACCATGAGTCAGGATGTTGAACTGACCGAGGCTGACAAGACAAAGAGCATCACACTCTCTACTGACAAGCTCACGGGACTCACACCATGGAACGCCGAGAAACCTTACCTCTACACAGTCGTCGTTCGCCAGAACAATGCCGACGGAGCCGAGGAGATGGTATTCTCCACAAAGTATGGTTTCCGCAACATCACACGCAGCGGCAACCTTGTTTACATCAACGGACAGCGCGTATTCTTCAAAGGTGTGAACACACAGGACACTCATCCTGAGTATGGCCGCGCCATCGACATGGAGACAATGCTCACCGATGTACGCATGATGAAGCAGGCAAACGTCAACACCGTGCGCACAAGCCACTATCCACGCCAGCCCAAGATGTACGCCATGTTCGACTACTTCGGACTCTACGTTATGGACGAGGCAGACGTTGAGTGCCACGGCAACCAGGGTCTGACAAGCACCAGCTCATGGTCTGACGCATTCGTCGACCGCAATGTACGAATGGTTATGCGCGACCGCAACCATCCGAGTGTAATCTTCTGGTCGCTTGGCAACGAGTGCGGCAACGGCAGCAACATGGCAGATGCCTACAGCGCTGTGAAAGCTCTCGACAGCCGTATGGTTCATTATGAGGCAGGAAGCGCAACAAGCGGTTACTCCGACCTGTATTCAGACATGTATCCGACGGTTGCAAGCGTAGAACAGAAGAGCGCAGGCTACAGTGGAATGCCATATTTCATCTGCGAATACGCACACGCCATGGGACAGGCTGTGGGCAACCTCATCGACTACTGGAATGTTATAGAAAACAGCACAGGAATCATCGGCGCATGCATCTGGGACTGGGTTGACCAGTCAATATACGATCCTGAGAAACTCGCCGCAGGCATCAAGCAGGACGGGCGCGGATTCAACTACTTCACCTCCGGGTATGACTATAATCCACCTTTATTAGACAATGATGGCAACGGTTTCCAGGGCAACTTCGTGAACAACGGTCTGATAACAGCCAACCGTGTATGGACAGCCAAACTGAGAGAGGTTAAGAAGGTTTATCAGTATGTGACATTCGAGAAGTTCAGCGGCAACACGCTCACAATAAAGAACAAGTACAACTTCACCAACCTGAGCGACTTCTGCCTGCGCTACGCCATCCTCAAGGACGGACGCACCGTAGAGGAAGGTCAGACCGACCTGCCTTCAACAGTTGCCGGCGCAACAACAGACGTTACAGTGCCTTACACAACCAAATGCAGCGACGATGCCGAATACACCATAATGCTCAGTCTCTGTCTGAAGAGCGACGCATCATGGGCTAAAGCCGGCTATGCGATAGCTGAGGAACAGTTTGCTCTGAACGAACGTCCTGCCCTGTCGGAGATCAACGGTGGCGGTTCACTCTCTGTTGTCGACAACACCGTATCGGGAACAACAACCGACGGCAAACAGTATGAGATATCATTCTCCAGCGACGGTCAGCTCACAGGATGGACATTCGACGGCAAGTCGTTCATCGACGCAGCACCTGACTTCAACTGCTTCCGCAACATAGACAACGACCGAAACATCGCAAGCACGGTAAGCAAGTCTCAGTACACCAGTCACAGCATTACAAGCAAACTGTCTAAGTCTGGCGACAACGCCGTTATGACTCAGCAGGGCACCGGTTCGCTGTGCAACTACACAATAGCATACACCATCTATCCGTCGGGTGTCATCGACATGAAGGTGACGTTCACTCCGCACAGCGCCACACGCCGTATAGGTCTGGGCGTACAGTTCCCGGGTAGTTTTGAGAATGTGGAGTATTACGCAAAAGGTCCGTGGTCTAACTATGTTGACCGTCAGACCGGCTCTTACCTCGGACGTTACACAACGACAGTTGACGATATGTTCGAAGAACTGCCGCATCCGCAGACGATGGGCGACCGCCAGAGCTTGCGCGAACTCGTACTCACCGACCACACCAACGGTGCAAATCTGAAGATACAGACCGAAGGCCAGGTGGCATTCTCACTGTCTCACTACAATGAAAGTGCTTGGGACTACAACGGTGATGTAATGTGGAGCACAAAATCTCACTCATACGACCTTACCCGCGACAACACTGTCTATGCTCACTTCGACTACTGGCAGCGCGGACTTGGCAACAACAGCTGTGCCGGTGACGTATGTCTGTCGCAGTATCTGTGCCCGACATACGGTTCTCACACATACACACTGCGTCTGACTCCGTCAACTGTAAACGAGTAATTTCATAACAGATAGCCTACAGGCAACAGTCTGTGGACTTACAGACAGATACAAACATTATGGTCCGTCTGTGCGCGTGATGCGTACAGACGGTTTTTATTTCCATCACTCCATAATCCTAACGCAAGGCAGGGAATGATTCCGGGACAACAAAATAATATACAACACTCGAAAACACCATTAAGAACACAATAAAGAAAAGGACAAATACGTTAGCAATAAAAACCTTTAACTGAAATGAAAACCTGTAACATTCTCCACACTCTGGCACTTGTGTGCCTGTTGCTCAGCGCAACCAATATCATCGCACAGAACAAATACAGATGGACAGACGAGCTTGCCCTGCTCCGTTCCATCGACCGGTTGCCCGGATACCGCAGCGGATGCCACGTAGAACAGTTCTCCAGCTACGACCGCACATGGGGCAACGACGACGGTTTCTCGGGCAAATACTCCTACCTGCGCAAGGAAGACGGCAAACTCGTGATAGCCGAGATGAAAGGCGCAGGCGTCATAAACCGAATCTGGACGCCCACACCCAACGACAACATACTGTGTTTCTACTTCGACGGAAATAAAGAACCAGGCCTCCGCATACGCTTCTCCGATCTGTTCTCAGGCAAGGTATTCCCGTTTGTAAAGCCCGTATGCGGCAACGAGGTTGGCGGTTACTACTGCTATCTGCCCATCACCTATGCCAAGTCGTGCAAGATAGTGATGGAAGGCGAAGGCCTGCAGTTCATCCAGATACAATACCGTCAGCTGCCCGGCATGAAAGTCGAGACATACGACGGTACATTCTCCGATGCCGACAAGGCGCTGCTCAGCGAGGTGTGCGGCACGTGGGCAGCCACAAGTCCGCAGGCCAACACCTACGCACTGGGGCGTTCAGCCGGTGCGACCGTGAGCGAGAAGACAGTCACCCTGAAGCCCGGCGACGAGGTGACCTGCTTTGAGAGCAATGCCCCGGGCCGCATAACGGGAATAGAGATAGACGGCGGCAACGCCTTTGAAGGCCCGAATAAGAACATCATACTCACTGCCAGGTGGGACGACGACAAGACCGACGCCATCTGCGCACCCGTCGCCGACTTCTTCGGCTACGCCTATGGCCGACCCGCCATGCGCAGCATACTCATGGGCCGCAGCGGATATACCAACTACTGCTACCTGCCAATGCCTTACGACAAGTCTGCCAGTATGAAACTTATTTACCGCCGCGACAAATCCGCACAGCAGCCGCCGGTTTCCGTAAGGGTGAGAATACACCACAACACCACCGCCCGCGACGCCAAGACCGAAGGCAAGTTTTATTCTTCATGGCGACGCACGCGCACTCCGTTAGGCGAATACCACACATTCCTCAACACCAAAGGCAAGGGCCACTACGTCGGCACCATACTCCTTGCACAGGGTCTGCGCTCCGGCATGACCACATTCTTCGAAGGCGACGACAGCACCTACGTAGACGGCAGAATGCGTATGCACGGCACAGGTTCGGAAGACTATTTCAACGGCGGATGGTATGCGCTGCTCGACCGTTGGGACCGTGGCCACAGCATGCCCATACACGGATGTCTCGACTATTCGTTGCAGATGTCGCGCACCGGCGGCTACCGCTTCTTCATAAGCGACAAGCTGACCTTTGACAAGGAGATTTTCCACGGCATAGAACACGGCGACGTGAACAACTGCTATCCGGTGGACTACACGTCGCTGGCCTTCTACTACTCCGACACGGCACCAGACAGCATCATACAACCCGTCGGCAATCTGCTGAAAGAGTACCGTCCCAACAGACATACATTCTATCCGCAGCTCATGGAGATCACGCCCGACGGCGACATACAGATAAACAACGACCGCGGACTGCGCATAAGCACCGGCAACAGCGGCAATCTTCGCATACTGCTCAACGACATACCTGAGGGCCGCTACAAGCTGTACATGAGCTACCACGAGACGTCTGCCGGCACACGATTCCAGATATGGCAGCGTCAGAAACTCATAGCCGACTGGCGCGAATCGCACAACGACACCGACACCTATCGCGAAGATGTCTATATGGGCGATATAGAACTGACCTCACAAGACAATTCCATCACTGTGCACATCGCAAAGACCGACAAAGGCAATAGTCTCATCGTGGGCACCGTGACGCTCGAGAGAATAACGGATAAAGAATAAGAAAAATGATTTTAAGGCGTTCCGCTCCGATCACTTTAGAAGAAATGTCGCTCCGCTTTCGTCCATACGTAATGCCTCTATGGATTAAACCCCAATCGGTCATCAGACCGCACATGGCGTTATCTGTTTGCATATTCATGCCTTCAGTCGGTATTTTCGTGAAGGAAGAACACCAACATTGCGGGGAAAAGCATTAACATTATGATAAAATAGCGGTAACATCATGATAAAAGAACGGTAACATTATATAAAAGGACTTCAAGACCTGACTTACAAACAAGCGCCGTGAGGCCGGCAACACCAATAAACAAGCATGGTCCATAAACACTGCGGGGCGGACATATCGTGAAGACTGTCCGCCCCGCATTTGTTTTCAGATGCGCAATCCCATGCCGAACGACACGGAATAACACTTCGGCGCACTGCTCGTTTTCAGGAGAGGAGTGAGCCCCACGCGCCCATATAACATCAGGAAGCCATATCCCATGCGCATCTCTAAGTTCAGTCCGAGAGGTTTCATATTGATGTCATCAGTCTCGGTATATGTCTTTTTGTTAGCACGATATTTCGACTCGTCCGACATACGCATATCTATCGATGCTCCCAATCCGGCGTAGAAACTTTTTCTCGACCACTCCATCATCACCGGCACACGTATAATGCTGTAGGTGATGTAGCTTTTCTTCACCTTGATATCCTCTTTCTCAACCTGTGACGACATGCCGTCGGTAGTTGTAAGAACATAGTTTCCCTGAAAGTGATTGTATGCCCAGGTTGTCTGCATGGCCGTTGTCAGGGCAAGATTACGGCCAAGACTGAAAGCCACGCTCGCCAACGTGAATCCGAATTCCCACGACTTTGAGTCGCGTGTGTGCAAGGCCGTGCTTCCGCTGAAGCCCGCCATTCCGTCCGACAACAGGTTGTAGCCCATGAAGAAGAAAGGATAATGACTCTCCATAGGTTTCTTGTTTTTGCCCAATGTCTGCGGGATGAACGGCGAGGTGACGTAAACCCGCTCCACCTCCTGCCCGTCGGCGAAACTTGTCTCATAGGTGCGTGTGAGCTGCGTGCCGTCGTCTTTATAGACACTTACGCTCGTTATTCCCGCCGAATCGTTCACCACTATCCTGTTGTCGTCCACGATGATTGTTGTGTCCGCCGGTTCACCGGCCATTGCCACAGCCGGCAAGAGCAAGGCGAAGAGTAATGATTTTTTCATATCCATATATTTTATGTTTTATATTATTTTCTTGAATAACACATTTTCATTATGTCGTCGGGCGAGAGGTCACCCTCGATGTATATCACGGTGCCGCGTCCTCCACTGCCCTTGCTGAAAAGAACATAGCGATTGAGGTCCTTTGCCGCAGGCGCCATCATATAGTACCCGCTCACCACGCGGCCGTCCTCCACCACCTCGCGTATCTTCTTAGCCTGCTTGCGGTCGCCCTTCAGAATGTTCTCTATCTCGGCGGCGTTTCTCTTGTATATCAGACTCTTATACACTTTCAGCCGGTATCCCATCAGCGTGGTGTTGTTCATCTCCACCATCTTGCTGCCACGCTCGTGACCGAAGCGGCGGAACACCTCGTCCACCTTCAGCCCTTTCTGGGCGCAGGCAGGCACGACGAGCAGCAACAGCAGCAACACCGTGCAGACACGCACGAGCAATGTCAGGCGCCGTGTGCCGGCAGTATGGTTGAAATACGTATGTTTCCTGTGTATCATTTTTCTATTCCTTTCTTTTCGTTTCCATCACAATGATTACGCCTTTTCGCATTACGTCCGCGCAGGCTTCAGCCGCATGGACTCATGAAGAGAGTGTCAGTCAGCCATCATGTCGAGCGCCGAGAACGAGTCGTCCTCGTCTGCCGACACCATCTGCAGGGCTTCCATAGCCTCGCGCTCCACCACCCGACGGTCGGTATATACGCGGCCGTCTATCACGGCGTAGTTGTCGTGCCGGTCGGGAATGCCCTTCACCAGAACCACGCCCACCACACATGCCGCCGCGAGCAGTGCAGCCACCGCCACGCGCAAGCCTCTGCGCCGCCTCATCGGCACCACTACAGCCCCTTCGTGCTTCGCCGCAGTCATGCCGGCAGCCATGCGTTCCTCGTCCACGTAGGCCATCATGGCGCGGCAGGGCCTCCACTCGTCGGGTATGTCGTCGCCCGCCTGTCTGAAAAACCGCGCCAACTCACGCTCCTCGGCGGCAGTGGTCTCGCCGTCGAAATATCTGTCTATCAGAGCCCCTATGTGTTCATCGTTCTTCTTCATTGCTATATATGTTTTATAAGAACCTCCTTATGCGTCAGCCGCGTCGCACCGTCGTCAGCCTGACAAACTCCCGGCGTATCCTCATGCGCGCCCTCGACAGATTCTTGCGCAGGCTCTCTGCCGAGCAGCCCGTTATCTGCATTATCTCGCTGCTGTCGTATCCCTCAATCTCCTTCATGCGGAATATCATACGCTGCAAGTCGGGCAGACTCTCCACAATGCGCCTCACGAGGTCGGCCTCGTCGCGTGCCTCCACCGCCGTTCCGTCGTCGCCTATCTGTTCTGCCGTCGAGGCGTGCCCCTGTTCATAGCGTCCGTGGCGCCAACGGTCGTTGACAAGGTTGCGCAACATAGTCGTGGCGAGCGCGCGGTTGCGTCCGTCAGCGGCGAGCGAGTCGCGCATGTTCCACAGCCGGAGCATCATCTCCTGCGCCAGGTCCTCCGCAACGTCGTCGTTGCCGGTAAGATGGCAGGCAAGTTGTTTCAGCTCACCACGCATGGGAATTATCTTGTCGTTAAATTCGTCGGTTCTCATTTCGTCTTTTCATAATAATAAACGATTGAAACGCGAAAACGTGACATCGGAATATGATTTTTTTATTTGCCGGCACAGAAAAGCCCCTCCTCACAGACCGGAAAAGCCGTGGCGACGCAGCACGATTATTCTTATCAGACAGAGAAACAGCCGTGACTGCGACCGCACGAAAATCCCGCCGGACAATAATAAAGTACGCGCAAGACGCACATACACATTATGTATAAATATGCAGAAGCCGACACCGGGAGATGAATAAATATTCACCGTAAACCGCCGGGAGGGTCTATGAAACGAAAAAAC
>OIWU01003928.1_pt1 | contig 11008 bp, 7 predicted proteins | sample 1587711 | NCBI WGS metagenome assembly OIWU01 (sample SAMEA3888909, study PRJEB22519) | human gut metagenome | biome: human gut; feature: human-associated habitat; material: faeces | place: Denmark | collected 2010 | reverse complement strand
GAGCGCGACCTTGCCAAGGTCGAGGTGGCGGGTTCGAGCCCCGTAATCCGCTCCAGAATTGCGGATGCGAATCGCATACATTCGCATCCGCTTTTTTCAGGCTTGTTCCCTTCCCTGTTTCGGTTCCTCCCCCCTCCCCTCTCATCTTTCATCTCATGGCGCCATAGCCAAGCGGTAAGGCAGAGGTCTGCAAAACCTTCATCCCCGGTCCGATTCCGGGTGGCGCCTCCAAGTATAAGCCTCTTAAAAGATATTTGAGGCAAAAAGCCCGATCCCATAAGGGATTTCGGGCTTTTTTTCATACTCTCAGAAATGTAAAAATAAAAAGATATTTTTCTCCGGGTTCGACCTTAGCGATCTTTTGTATTTCGCCACAAATATTCAAAAGCAGAAGCGGTTTTCCTTTGATTTCCGCTTCTGCTTTGAGGTTATGGTCATTTTATACGAAAAACACACAGAAACTTCTCCTTCGAGTCACTGTGCCTTGCTTGACAATATGTACAAAAAATGATATAATTTCGTTACAAGTATAATTAAAACGTATTCTGCCCAAAATTCCGCACTTATGCCGCAAAAAACAAAAAGACTGCCACAAATGCGACAGTCAGATTGTGCACTCCTGTGCAGTCGGCGGAGCCGACGATTTCGAGATCATCTCTTATTCGGGATAATCTCTTATTTGAACCCGTAGTGTAAGTTTATAGGGTAATAAAACCTTACGCCATTATAATAACAAAACAAGGACGGATTGTCAAGATGTTTGCTGAAAATTTTTCCGAAAAATCAAAAAACGGTTACTATCTCGGGGTGGATATCGGGACGGATTCCGTCGGATATGCGGTCACGGACAGGGACTATTCCCTCTGCAGATTTAAGGGCGAGCCGATGACCGGCGTAGCCCTCTTTGACAAGGCAGATCAATGCGCCGATAGACGAGCCCACAGAACGTCGAGAAGAAGATATGCCCGCAGACAGATGAGAGTTAACCTTATTCAGGATCTCTTCTGCGTGGAAATGGCAAAGGTAGATCCGAACTTTTTCATACAGATGAACGAAAGCCGCCTCTGGCAGTGTGACAAAAAGCCGGAAACGCTTGTCGGCTGCGAATGGCTTGACAGGGAGTACAACCGGCGCTTCCCGACAGTGCACCATCTGATAATGGAACTTATAAACGAAGAGAACAGCAACACGGACGTCCGTCACCTTTATCTCGCGGTGGCGTGGCTTGTTGCGCACAGGGGACATTTTTTAAGTGACATAAGCTGCGATAAGATCAGGGAGCTTTATGATATAAAGCCTTTGTATTCCGCATTTATCGGCTGGTTTGGTGAGAATGGGTATTCCGCGCCGTGGGAATGTGACGCTGACGCGCTTATGGCTGCTATGTCGCGCCGGTGCGGCGTAAGAGCAAAGGAAGCGGAGCTGAAAAAACTGATTTACGGCGGCAAAAAGCCTGTCGAGGACGAGAACTGTCCGCTTTATCAGGAGGCGATCATAAAGCTCCTTGCCGGCGGCAGCATTGAAATAAAAAAGACACTGAAATGGGAAGAATACAAAGGCGTCGAAGGGTCGATATGCCTTGATGATGCGGAAAAGCTCGAAGCCGTGCTCGCCGAGCTCGGCGATGACGGAGAGGTTATCCGACTTATGTCGCAGGTCTACGATTGCGCAGCACTTTCAAAAATGCTGAGCGGACACACATACATTTCGGAAGCAAAGATCGAGCAGTACGAAACGCATAAGGCAGATCTTAGGGAGCTTAAGCGACTTGCAAAAAAATACTGCTCGGATGATGAATACAAAAACTTTTTTGTCAGCGAAACGGGAACATATTCTGCTTACTCGGCTTATTTCAAGTGCTCCGAAAAAAGGAAGGGCAAAAAGATTACCCGTGAGGATTTTTATAAGGGAGTAAAGAAGCTGATTGCAAAAATAAAGGAACGAATCGGCGAAGGGGACGATGCAGATCTGGTCATTGCGAACGAAGTACTCGGCAGGATCGATGCCGGCACATATATGCCGAAACAGGTAAACCCCGAAAACCGTCTCATTCCTTACCAGCTTTATTATGCCGAACTTGACATGATTCTTTCGAACGCCGAAAAACGATTTGCGTTTCTTTCTGAGCGCGATTCGGACGGGCTTTCCGTATCAGACAAGATCAGATCTGTTTTCACATTCAGAATACCGTATTTTGTCGGTCCGCTTGAAAAGTCCCCCGGAAACAAATTTGCGTGGATAGAACGTAAGGCGGAAGGACGGATTCTTCCGTGGAATTTTGACGAGAAGGTCGACCTTGATGCGAGCGAGGACGGCTTTATCAAGCGTATGACAAACAAATGCACCTATCTCCCCGGCGAGAATGTTTTGCCGAAGCAATCCTTGCTTTACTGCAAATTTTCTATTCTCGACGAGATAAACAATATCAACATCGACGGAGTTCCGATAAGCGTTGAACTGAAGCAGCAAATATTCCACGAGCTTTTTGAAAAGGAAAAGAAGGTCACAAAGAAAAAGCTGATTGATTTTCTCGTGTCTGTCAAGGCTATCTCAAAGGGTGAGGAGGTGCGCATAAGCGGGCTCGGCGCCGAGATAAAATCATCATACAAGCCCTATATCGATTTTCGCAGGCTCCTTGCTGCCGGAACTCTTACGGCAGAGGACGTCGACTGCATAATTGAAAGAATCACCTGTACGGAGGACACTGCAAGGCTTAAAAAATGGCTTTTGAAATGGTCGAAGGAAAACGGAAAAGATCTTTCCGATGATGATATAAAATATATATCGCAGAGGAAATATGACGATTTCGGCAGACTCTCCGGCAAACTTCTCAACGGTATTGAGGCGGCTTGCACGGAAACGGGCGAGGTCGGCACCGTTATGCACTTTATGTGGAACACAAATGACAATCTGATGCAGATTATCAAGGGGCAAAAATACCGTTTCGAAGACAGAATCTCCGAAATCAGCAAAGAGTATTTCTCCGAGCATCCAACAACTCTTGTCGAAAGGCTGGACGAGCTTGGCATATCGAACGCCGTCAAGCGTCCGGTCATGCGCACGCTTGACATAATAGCAGACATTGTCAAAGCAAAAAAGTGCCCACCGGAGAAAATATTTGTTGAAATGACGCGCGGTGAGGACAAACGCATTGATTCGGACAAGCTGAACAGAGGCAAGAGACTGCGCGAGCTTTACAGCAAGCTCGACTTGGAGGATGCGGCAAGGCCCCGGAAGGAGCTTGACGACCTGGGCGATGAGGCAGACAGAAAACTGCAACGCGAAGCGCTGTTCCTGTATTTCTGTCAGATGGCGAAATGCGCATATTGCGGCAAGCCCCTTTATATTCCCACCATCGGGACAAACGAATACAATGTCGACCATATCTGGCCGAGAGCGTATATAAAGGACGACAGCATCCTCAACAACAAGGTGCTCGTTCATTCCGAAGAAAACGGAAGAAAAACCGACACATATCCGATAGAGAGCAAAATAAGAAGCGAAATGCGCGGATTCTGGGAAAATCTCCGCAACGCAAAGCTTATAAACGAGGAGAAGTTCCGCAGGCTGACGAGAGAGCATGCATTTTCAACCGATGAACGACTCGGATTTATTAACCGTCAGATCGTCGAGACGGGACAGTCAGCAAAGGTGGTCACCAATCTTTTGACGGATCTCTATCCGGAAGCGAAAATCGTTTTTGTCAAAGCGGGCAATGTCAGCGAATTCAGGCACGAATACGGAGAAATATGCAACTATGCGCTCTTTGGCCGCACACTTACGGACGCGGAGAAAAAGTCAAAATGTCTTGTGAAATCCAGAACCGCAAGCGACATTCATCATGCGCATGACGCCTATCTGAACATTGTCGTCGGCAATCTGTTCCATGAAAAATTCACCAAGCGATACTATCTTGATACGCTGAATGACTACTCTCCGAAAATGCACATACTGTTCGGAAGAAAATGTGTAATCGACGGAAACGTCATATGGAATCCCGAAAAGCATTTGCCGACCGTTGACAGAACCATGGCAAATGTACATATTCATCTGACAAAATATCAGACGAAGCAGAAAGGCCTCTTGTTTGACCAACAGCCGCTGCGTGCCGGATCGAGCGACAGTCTTGTCCCGCTCAAGAAGAACCTTGACACGGCGAAATATGGCGGATACAACTCGCCGAAAATCTCGTTCTGCGTGCTCGTGAGGTACAGAATCAGGAAGAAATACGAGTTGACGATTGTCCCCGTTGAGCGGCTTGTTGCGAACAAATACCTTTCCGAGCAGGGCTATCCGGCAAAGCATGTGAGGGAGAAACTTCCTGTAAATGCGGAGGACATATCGTTCCCGCTCGAAAACAGGATAATCAAGGTAAATACTGTATTTTCGCTTGACGGATTTGAGGCGTGCGTATCGGGAACATCAAACAGGGGAAGCACAATTCTTATGCGCTCCCTTATGACGCCGAGATATACGGCTGAGCAGATTGCTTATATCAAGAATCTGGACAATATCTCAGAGAAACGAAAGAAAAACCCCCAGTACGTGATCGACGAAACGTTTTCCGGAATATCAAGGGAGAAGAATGTCGCACTCTTTGCCGACCTTGTAAATATGATGAACGGCAGTGTCTATTCAAAGCAACCGGGGGCGAAGCTCGGCATAAGTGCGGATGATCAAAAGAAATTTGAAGGACTTACGATAGATATGCAGTACGAATGCTTAAAAAATATGATTCTTTATCTCAAGACCAACCGCTCAGACGACTGCAATATGAGTGCTATGGGTGGGAAACCACAAAGTGGTGCTGTGTATCTGAGTGCCAATATAAGCAACTGGAAAAAGAATTATTCGGATGTCCGTATAATTGACAGGTCGTCCTCGGGGCTCTTCGAGCACCGCACAGGAAACCTTCTTAACCTGATATGAGCTGGAGGACAGTACTGATCTCAAGCAGGTGCAAGCTCGATTACTCCATGGGATACATGGTTATCCGCGGAGAAGAAACGGCAAGGATTTTCATCGATGAAATAGCTGTTCTGATGATAGAAAATCCTGCCGTTTCAATGACGGGTTGCCTGCTTTCCGAGCTTACGGAGAAAAAAGTCCGGATAATATTCTGCGACGAAAAAAGAAGCCCCTATGCGGAGCTTCAGCCATACAACGCGTCACTGAAAATCAAGCAGCAGATGGGGTGGACGCAGGAGCAGAAAACAGCAGTGTGGACGGAAATAGTGCTTGAAAAGATATGCAATCAGGCAAAAACGCTTGTTGAAAACGGTCATGAAAGCGAAGCCGCAATGCTGACGGGATATATGCGGGAACTTGTTCCCGGCGACGGGACTAACCGGGAAGGTCATGCCGCAAAGGTATACTTTAATGCACTTTTCGGCAAGAACTTTTCCCGCGGGCAGGAAAATCCGATCAATGCCGCCCTGAATTACGGTTACGGGCTCATTCTTTCGGCATTTAACCGCGAGGTTACTCTTTGCGGGTATCTTACGCACATAGGTCTTTGCCATGACAATATGTTCAATCCGTATAACCTGTCGTGTGATATGATGGAGCCATTCCGTGCTATCGTTGACAGGAAGGTAATTGATATTGCGCCGGTCGAATTCGGCAAGAAAGAAAAGCAGGAGCTCCTCGGAATTCTTCATTCCCCCGTGCGCATAGCGGGAACGGAGCAGACAGTCATGAATGCCGTGAAAATATATTCGCGAAGCGTATTTGAGGCGATAGAACTGTCGGACGCGGACAGGTTAAATTTTATTGAGTTATGAGTTACAGATTTATGAGAATGATTGTGTTTTTCGATTTGCCGACGGATACCGAGCCTGCACGCAGGGAATACCGTCGCTTTCGCAGGATGCTCATAAAAAACGGATTCCTTATGATGCAGGAATCTGTTTACTGCCGTATGGTCCTGAACGCAACCGTTGAAAAATCCGTCGCCGAAACTATAAAGCGAGAAAAACCGTCGGCGGGAATCGTTCAACTTCTGACGGTTACAGAAAAGCAATTTGCGGCGATGACATACATAACGGGAAAATATGTAACGGATGTTGTCGACAGCGACGAAAAGGTGGTGATACTTTGAAAATAGCCTGTCCGTATTTCAATGCACTTATAGAGATACACGAGGGTGTGCCGTTTGCTCTGATAATCGAAAATCAACCATTGTTCCGTCAGTTTGCGGAGGATATCCATTCTCAGCTTATGGGGGGTGAGGGAGATACCGTTTTTTCGATCAACAATACACCTGTGGCAATGAGTAAATATGTCGATCTTCTGGAAAGCTTTGCTCCTTTTGACATAAACTCAAAGACTATGCTCTCCGGAATATCGGCTGCGATTGAAAAGGTCGCTGTCGACGAGAAGCATTACATTGATACGTCACGCTTGATTGCCGAAACGGAAAAATATATTTCCGAACTCGGTTTTTCGTTGCCGGTGACAATCGAATGCAGAAAGCTGAATATCGGAACGATAATCAAGGCGGCATCTGTTGCGGTAGCGGACGATTTTGAAAACGTGATTGAAAAGATTATTTCGTATATGTCGCTTATCCTTGACCTGGGCGGCAAAAAGCTTTTCATAACGCTGAATATGCGGTCGTATTTCAGTGACAATGAAATTGAGTTGTTTATCGGTGAAATAAAAAGGAAACAGCTTTACGTCCTTATGCTTGAAAACTGCGCGAGGAAGAAAATAACGGGGAGTGATCAGCTTATAATAGACTCCGATTTATGCGAATTCTGAAACCGAATTTGAAAAAATGCTTGACTTTAGGGGGGCGGGACAGTATACTATTGGAGTATGCCGTATAGGAGGGAAAAACATGCTTTCAGAACTTCATTCGGCGCACAAGGTCATCGGTGTCAAGCAGACGAAAAAGGCCATCAAGGACGGCAAAGCCGCCATGGTCTATGTCGCGCTCGACGCGGAAAAGCGCGTCACGGGTCCGATCTACGAACTGTGCACCGAGAATCATGTTCAGATGGTCGAGATCACGACCATGGCTGAGCTGGGCGATGCCGTCGACATCGACGTCGGCGCGTCCGTCGTCTCCGTGCTCGCCGAATAAAACTGCTGAGAAAGCGAAAACGCTTTTTCATATATACTTTTGAAAGAAGGAGGAAATAAAATGCCAACTTTTAACCAACTCGTCCGTAAGGGTCGTGAGGCAGTCGTCACCAAGTCTACGGCGCCGGCACTCCAGGTAGGCTACAATTCTCAGAAGAAGAAGGCCACCGACCTGTCCGCTCCGCAGAAGCGCGGTGTCTGCACTACGGTTAAGACCATGACTCCGAAGAAGCCGAACTCTGCGCTTCGTAAGGTAGCTCGTGTAAAGCTGACCAACCAGATGGAAGTTTCCGCTTACATCCCCGGTGAAGGCCACAACCTGCAGGAGCACTCTGTAGTTATGGTTCGCGGCGGCCGTGTAAAGGACCTTCCTGGTGTCCGTTACCACATCATCCGCGGCACTCTGGATACCCAGGGCGTTGCAAACCGTCGCCAGGCTCGTTCCAAGTACGGTGCTAAGCGCCCGAAGGCAGGCAAGTAATCTGCGCCTGATGGCGTGATACTGCGTTGCGCCCACACTTGCGTACCTTTGTACGCGGCGTGCGGCCGCGCCTTGTCTCACACCACCATGCTTGATTACTCCTGTGCAGCTTCCTTTTTGGATGCTGCGAACGGAGCTACAAACCCACAAAGGTTTTGCGAGAAAGTTATTTCAGAGCAAAGCACATTTTCTTGCTTTGTCTGAGGCGTTTTATTATCCGATTTATAGTCGGGTGGTTACCTCGGACAGGCATTGCTACGACAGGATACGCCTGTCGAAGTACCTATGAAATCAAATATTTTTGAAGGAGGGAAGTAAAGTGCCAAGAAGAGGTAATGTCCCCAAGAGAGACGTTCTGCCCGATCCGCTTTATAATTCCAAGCTCGTCACCAAGCTGGTAAACTCTATCATGCTCGACGGCAAGAAGGGCGTTTCGCAGAAGGTTGTTTACGGTGCTTTCGATATTGTCCGTGAGAAGACCGGACGTGAACCGCTGGAAGTATTCACCGAGGCGATGGAGAACATCATGCCGTCGCTCGAAGTTAAGGCTCGCCGTGTAGGCGGCGCCACCTATCAGGTCCCGATGGAAGTTCGTCCGGAGCGTCGTCAGACCCTGGGCCTTCGCTGGATCACCAAGTACTCTCGCGCTCGTTCTGAGAAGACCATGCGTGAGCGTCTGGCTGGCGAGATCATGGATGCCTGCAACAACCTGGGCGGTGCTGTTAAGAAGCGCGAGGATACCCACAAGATGGCAGAGGCCAACAAGGCTTTCGCTCACTACCGTTACTAATCTGTCGGTTTCCGCATAACGCTTTGAAAGGAGAGCAATATGCCTAGAGAATATTCCCTGGAAAGAACCAGAAATATCGGCATCATGGCGCACATCGACGCCGGTAAGACCACTACCACCGAGCGTATTCTTTATTACACCGGTGTAAACCATAAGATCGGCGATACCCACGACGGTACCGCTACCATGGACTGGATGGAGCAGGAGCAGGAGCGTGGTATCACCATCACCTCCGCAGCTACCACCTGCCACTGGTCCGGTTCTACTCATCAGTTCCCGGAGCATCGTATCAACATCATCGACACCCCGGGCCACGTTGACTTTACCGTAGAGGTAGAGCGCTCCCTGCGCGTTCTGGACGGTTCCGTAACCGTATTCTGCGCAAAGGGCGGCGTAGAGCCGCAGTCTGAGACCGTTTGGCATCAGGCTGACAAGTACAAGGTTCCGCGTATGGCGTTCGTCAACAAGATGGACATCATGGGCGCGGACTTCTACAACGTAGTTAACATGATGAAGGATCGTCTGAAGTGCAACGCCGTTCCGGTACAGCTGCCGATCGGCTCCGAGGACACCTTCAAGGGCATCGTTGACCTCATCACCATGCGTGCAGAGGTTTACTATGATGACCTCGGCAAGGACATCCGCGACGAGGATATCCCGGCTGACATGATGGAGAAGGCTCAGCAGTATCATGATGAGCTGTGGGAGCACGTTGCTGAGCTCGACGAGGACCTCATGATGAAGTACCTCGAGGGCGAAGAGCTGACCATTAAGGAAGTCAAGGCTGCGATCCGCAAGGGCTGTATCGCAAACGAGATCGTTCCGGTCCTCTGCGGCACCGCTTACCGCAACAAGGGCGTTCAGCCCCTGCTCGATGCTGTTATCGAGTACATGCCGGCTCCGACCGACATCCCGGACATCAAGGGCATTAACCCGCAGACCGACGAAGAGGACTCCCGTCCGTCTTCCGACGAGGCTCCGTTCTCTGCACTGGCGTTCAAGATCGCTACCGACCCGTTCGTTGGCCGTCTGACGTTCTTCCGTGTATACTCCGGTACCGTAACTGCTGGTTCCTCCGTCCTCAATGCGACCAAGGACACCCGCGAGCGTCTGGGCCGTATTCTTCAGATGCATGCAAACCATCGTCAGGATATCGACTGCGTATACTCCGGCGATATCGCTGCAGGCATTGGCTTCAAGAACACCACCACGGGCGACACGCTCTGTGATGAGAAGCACCCGATCATCCTCGAGTCTATGGAGTTCCCGGACCCGGTTATCCGTGTCGCGATCGAGCCGAAGACCAAGGCTGGTCAGGAAAAGATGGGTATCGCTCTCGCCAAGCTGGCTGAAGAGGACCCGACCTTCAAGACCTACACCGATGAAGAGACCGGCCAGACCATCATTGCTGGTATGGGCGAGCTGCATCTGGAAATCATTGTTGACCGTCTGCTGCGTGAGTTCAAGGTTGAGGCAAACGTGGGTGCGCCCCAGGTTGCTTACCGTGAGACCATCCGCAAGGAGGCCAATCAGGAGACCAAGTACGCACGTCAGTCCGGTGGTAAGGGCCAGTACGGTCATGTTAAGATCAAGATCGAGCCCAACGAGCCCGGCAAGGGTTACGAGTTCGTCAACGCCATCGTTGGCGGTGCCATCCCGAAGGAATACATCCCGGCTATCGACAATGGTATCCAGGGTGCTATGAAGTCCGGCGTTCTGGCTGGTTATCCTGTCGTTGATGTCAAGGTCACCCTGTGGGATGGTTCTTATCATGAGGTCGACTCCTCTGAAATGGCCTTCTCCATCGCAGGTTCCATGGCATTCAAGGATGCTATGCGCAAGGCTGATCCCATCATCACCGAGCCCATCATGAAGGTGGCTGTCATCGTCCCCGATGAGTATCTGGGCGATGTTATCGGCGACCTGAACGCCCGCCGTGGTCAGATCCAGGGCATGGAGGCTATGGCCGGTACTCAGCGTGTCAACGCATTTGTGCCTCTGGCTCAGATGTTCGGCTACGCTACCGACCTGCGTTCCAAGACCCAGGGCCGTGGCCAGTATGTCATGGAGCCGTCTCACTACGAGCCGGTGCCCAAGAACATTGCTGACCAGATCATTGCTGGTCGTACCAAGGGCTGATCGCTGAAAAGCAAAGATAATTTTGCCGGGGTAGTGTAACTCCGGCAAAATTTCCTGTAAAAGCACTTGATTTTACAGGGTAAATTTAGTAGAATAGCCTTGCAGTACAATCTTGTACAAGCAGGGTTGTTGTAACCAATATCAAAACCTAATTATAAGGGAGGATATTCCAATGGCTGAAAAGGCAAAGTTCGACCGTTCTAAGCCGCATGTTAACATCGGCACCATCGGTCACGTTGACCACGGCAAGACCACTCTGACCGCTGCTATCACCAAGTACCTGGCTCTGAAGGGTGACGCAGACTTCATGGACTACGCCAACATCGATAAGGCTCCTGAGGAGCGTGCTCGTGGTATCACGATCAACTCCGCTCACGTTGAGTATCAGACCGACGCTCGTCACTATGCTCACGTTGACTGCCCGGGCCATGCTGACTACGTCAAGAACATGATCACTGGTGCTGCTCAGATGGACGGCGCTATCCTGGTCGTTGCTGCTACCGATGGTCCCA
>OIWU01003916.1_pt1 | contig 11025 bp, 10 predicted proteins | sample 1587711 | NCBI WGS metagenome assembly OIWU01 (sample SAMEA3888909, study PRJEB22519) | human gut metagenome | biome: human gut; feature: human-associated habitat; material: faeces | place: Denmark | collected 2010 | reverse complement strand
GTGCATGGTCTTTGATTTTTTCACGGATACGCTTGATATGTACATCTACTGTTCTTGTATCACCGATATATTCATATCCCCATATATTGTCAAGAAGCTGCTCTCTTGTAAATACCTGATTAGGAGATGAGGCGAGAAAGTAGAGCAGTTCAAGTTCTTTTGGAGGCATTTCAACGTTTTTGCCATAATAAAGCACAGAATAATTGCCAAGATTGATTGTAAGGTCAGGATATTCAACAACCTGTGATGGCTTTTCTGGAACGGATGTGGCTGTCGGCTGCTGGTAACGTCGGAGTACGGCTTTAACACGTGCGACAAGCTCTTTTGTCTCAAATGGTTTTATCATGTAATCGTCAGCACCAAGTTCAAGACCGAGAACTTTATCGAATGTCTCACCCTTTGCTGAGAGCATGATTATAGGAATATTGTTTGTTTTTCTGATTTCACGGCATACCTGATAACCGTCAATGCCGGGAAGCATAAGATCGAGAAGTATCAGATCCGGTTTGAATATATTAACCTGTTCCAATGCAGATTCGCCGTCATATACTATCTTTGTCTCAAAACATTCTTTTGTAAGATACAAAGATATAAGTTCCGCAATATTTTCATCATCATCGACAATGAGTATTTTTTGTTTAACTGCCATGCTAAAGCCTCCTTTATTATTTGCTTTTTATTTGAATTCTACGATTGTAACGCCGGCATCACCTTCACCGACTTCGCCAAGACGGAATGATTTTACATATGGAACACCTTTTAAGTAGCTTGCAACACCATTTCTTAATGCACCTGTTCCTTTTCCGTGGACAATACGTACCTGTGCGATTTTTGCAATGTATGCATCATCAAGATATTTGTCAAGTTTTGCAACAGCTTCGTCAACGGTAAGTCCTAAAAGGTTGATTTCCGGTGAGATTGAAGCTGATTTTGACATCTTTATGCGGCTTGAGCCGCCTGTTTTTATTGTAGTCTTTTCTTCAGGGTCTTTGTATCCTGTTACAATTTCCAGATTGTTTATTTTGGTCTTGGTTGTAAGACTTCCAACGCCAACTGTTACTTCACCTTTTGGATTCGGTGCAGAAAGAATTGTGCCGATTACATTCATGCTGAGTACGCGTACATGCATGCCCTCTTTTAATTCTGCGGCAGATACAGGCTTGTGCGACTTTGGTGCAGTAGTCTTAACTGCGAGTTTTTCCTGCCTTTTATTCATTTTGTCACGGACAGCACTTCTTTGCTTTTCAAGCTCTTTTACGCTCATGCCGTGTTTGTTCATAGTCTTTATTGTCTCGTCGGCATATTCTTTTGCTTCACGTAGGATTTCTGCAGCTTCTTCATTGGCTTTACGGATAATCTTATCTGTTCTTTCATCGAGACGCTTTGATTTGGCAGCAGCTTCTGCTTTGAGTCTGCGTATCTGGTCTTTGTATTCTTTTATCTCAGCCTGCTCTTTTTCTATTGTTATACGGCTGTTTTCAAGGTCTGTGAGCAGATCTTCAAAGTGAATATCGTTTGCGTCAATACGGCTTGATGCATCATCAATTATATAAGATGGAAGACCGAGTTTTCTTGAAATTGCAAATGCATTACTTTTTCCCGGAACACCAATTAAAAGTCTGTAAGTAGGTGAAAGCGTTGCAACATCGAATTCACAGCTTGCATTTTCCACGCCTTCCGTTGTAAGTGCAAATACCTTTATTTCACTGTAATGTGTAGTAGCCATCGTTGTTATATCTTTGTTGTGAAGGTCGGATAAAATTGCAATTGCGAGTGCTGCACCTTCTGTCGGGTCAGTACCGGCACCAATTTCATCAAAAAGTATAAGGCTGTTTTCGTCAGCTTCCTTTAAAATACTTACAGTGTTAGTCATATGTGATGAAAATGTAGAAAGGCTCTGTTCAATACTTTGTTCATCACCAATATCTGCAAAAATATTATCAAATACGGCAATCTGTGAGTGGTCCATGGCAGGAATATGAAGTCCTGATTGTGCCATGAGAGTGAGAAGTCCGACTGTTTTTAAAGAAACAGTCTTACCGCCTGTGTTAGGACCTGTTACAATAAGCAGGTTAAAATCTTTTCCCAGATAAATGTCAATTGGAACGACAGTTTTTGCCGGAATAAGAGGGTGTCTGCCTTTTTTGATATTAATGTATTTATCAGTGTTCATTATAGGACAGCTGCATTTGTAAAACTTAGAGAGTTGTGCTTTTGCAAATATAAAGTCAAGTGTGACAAGGATAGTGTAATCCGATTGCAATTCATCTGTATATGCGGATGCTTCAGCACTGAGTGCTGCAAGAATACGCTCGATTTCGGCCTGTTCTTTAAGTTCAAGCTCACGAATGTCATTATTTAACTTAACGACAGCTGCCGGTTCAATAAAAATTGTTGAGCCGGTTGCAGACTGGTCATGAATCATTCCGGCAATCTGTGATTTGTATTCGGTCTTTACGGGAAGGCAATATCTGCCCTGACGCATGGTTATGACATAATCCTGCAGACACGATCTTGTTGATGGTGAATTGAGAATTTTATTAAGTTCCGTGTGAATACGGTCTGCCGAAATACGCATCTGGCGGCGGATGTCACGCAGAGTGCCGCTTGCGTCATCGCTTATTTCTTCCTCGGAAATAATACAGTTTTTAATCTGTGTATTGAGTGGTGTAAGAGGTTCAAGTGAGTTGAAATAATCTGTGAGTGAATCATTAGTTTCCTCGTAATGCGATTTTGCAGCTGCGGCAGTAGTAAGAACTGCACTTATATTCAGAAGTTCGTGTGTATTTAACGTGCTTCCGACCTCAAGACGCTTAATGCTGTCAATAATATTAGTAACTCCAGAAAATGATACACTGCCTTTTGCATATATTCTGGAGAGTGCATCGCTTGTCTGTGTAAGTGCGTCGTTAATTGAGTTGATATCAGTCATGGGTTTTAAATCAGCACACATTTTTCTGGCAGCTTCACTGCCGGCATAAGATGATAATTTTTCTATAATTTTATGATATTCAAGTGTTTTAAGTGACTTGTAATCCATTATTTAAATTCTCCATTCAAAATCTGTTTAATATGGTTATTTTACATCATTCAGCTAAAAAAAGCTATACGCATTGTTGGGTCAGGTACTCTGGTAATATTAATTTACAAGTATGTCATAGAATGTTCATATTTATTTATTATAATAAAATAAGTTTGGAATTGTGAGCGTGTTTCTCATAGTTAGGAAAATACTTTAGAACGGAGTTTTGTTTCGTATGGATTATAATGGAAGAGATGAGAAGGAAACACAGGAAGCACAGGAAGAGTTTCCTTTATATACGGAAAGAATAATTATTAATCCTAAAGTTAAGTATAAAAAGCTGTTCAGTTTTTTGAAGTTTCTTGGCGGTGCGGTTATATTCGGAGTAATTGCATGTGCCGTAATTGTATTATTGTATCCATATTTTGATAAAAAGGTAAATGGAAACAATGAGCCAGCTGTTTCACTTGAGTTAAAAAAAGACCAATATATAGATGATTCCGTTGACGGCAGTCTTGACAATGTACGCCAGGATCAGGCAGATACTGACAGACTGGAGATAAAATCGACGGCACAGATTAATGAAGGAGCATCAAAGTGCATGGTGATATTTGAAAATGATGGCAGCCAGAATACAGGAATGAATGATTCAGTAGGTCTTATAATAGGTGATATAAATAATGCATATATTATAATAGCTGATTCATGTGTTTTGAATAATTATAATATGGCTGTCAAAGCAGGATTTAATGGCGGTGCATATGGAGAGGCAAAGCTTATCGGCAGTGATTCATACAGTAAAGTTTCATTGTTGTCAGTACAGAAAGATTCAATTAAAGCAGCTTCAGATGCTGATATACAGGTGGCTGTGCTTGGCAATTCGTATAAGATGAAGGAAAATGACCCTGTTATTGCAATAGGACGCATAAATGGAAGTACAGGACAGACAAAATTTGGAAATATTACACAGATTACAGATGAGAGCAGTGTCGATAATACATTTGAGATGATGAGTATTGATATTATTCCATCATATGGCGACTATTGTTATATATTTAACAAAGGCGGCAATGTTGTAGGAATTGCAAGACCATCAGGTGATATGATGAAATTTCAGGCGGTTGGATTATCTGATTTAAAACCTCTTATTGAGACACTTTCAGCAAGCCCTGAGATTATATATCTTGGAATAAAAAGCACTAATGTGACATCAGTTACAGCTGAAAGATATAAGCTTCCGCTGGGAGTCTATATTACAGATGTGATTATGGACTCGCCGGCTTTCGAGGCAGGACTTCAATGCGGTGATATTATTACTGCTTTGAATGGAAATAGTGTTTTGACAATTCAGTCATTTAGTGAGAAACTATATCGGTGTGTGAACGGTGAGAATATCACACTGACAGTCAAAAGAGCCGGACGCGATGAGTACAGGGAACTTAATTTTTCCGTTGTGCTTTCTGTGAGATAACGGTATGTTCCGGTGGATTTTTGTGAAAATAATGAGTAAATATTTTAAAGAAGGAATAGGTAAAAGAAAATGCGTTATATTGAGACTTTAAAAGATGGTGAAAGAATAAGTGAGGTATATCTTTGCAAGTCAAAATCGACTGCGACAACAAAAGCGGGTAAAGAGTATGAAAATGTTATGCTTATGGATAAGACAGGTCAGCTTGATTCTAAAATCTGGGACCCTAATTCAGGCGGAATAAGTGACTTCTATGCACTTGATTATGTTGCGGTTACAGGACAGGTTACAAGTTTCAATGGAGCATTACAGTTAAAGATTGACAGAATCAGAAAGGCTGACGAGGGTGAATATATTGAATCTGATTATATTCCAAGCAGCCGTTTTAATATTGATGATATGTATAAAGAGCTTCTTCAGTTTGCGGGAAGTATTAAAAATACATATATTTCATCACTCTTAAAAGCATTTTTTGTGGATGATGCGGACTTTATCAGAAAATTCAAGTCAGTTGCAGCCGGAAAGTCTGTTCATCACGGATTTGCAGGCGGACTTCTTGAGCACAGCCTTAGTGTGACAAGAATGTGTGATAAAATTGCATCAAATTATGATTTTCTTAACAGGGATCTGCTGGTTGCCTGTGGAATGCTTCACGACTGCGGTAAGGTAAGGGAACTTGCAGAATTTCCTAAAAATGATTATACGGATGAGGGGAATTTCCTCGGACATATTGTAATGGGATACGAGATGGTTACTCAGAAAATGAATCAGATAGAAGGATTTCCTGAAACATTGAAAGCGGAAATAGGTCATTGTATACTTGCACATCATCGTGAACTAGAGTATGGTTCGCCGAAAAAACCGGCAATAGCGGAGGCACTTGCTCTTGCATTTGCAGATGACTGTGATGCAAAAATGGAGACAATGCGTGAGGCACTTGAGGCGAAAGATACAAATGACTGGCTTGGATACAACAGATGGATTGATGCTAATATCAAGAGAACAATTGTGTAGATAAGAATTCATCTTATAGGAGAATTTATGTTAAAAAAAGACGATCAGGTTACGATTGAAATAGAAGATATAGGAACAGACGGTGCGGGAATAGGCAAAGCCGATGGTTATACACTTTTTGTAAAAGATGCGGTTATAGGTGATATTATAAAAGCCAAAGTTATTAAGGCAAAAAAGACATACGGATATGCAAGGCTCATGGAGATAATAACACCTTCTAAAGACAGGGTAGAACCTGTATGCCCTGTTGCAAGGCAGTGTGGCGGATGTCAGATTCAGCAGATGTCGTACTCAGCACAGCTTAAATATAAACAGAAGCTTGTCCGTGACAATCTGGCAAGAATCGGTGGAATAACAGATTGTGAAGTTCTTCCTGTAATAGGAATGGAGAATCCGTTTAATTACCGCAACAAAGCACAGTATCCGGTCGGAAGAAATAAGGACGGAAAAGTTGTAATTGGTTTTTACGCAGGAAGAACACACAGTATTGTAGATTATACGCAGTGTGCAATCGGTGCACCTGAAAATGCACAGATTCTTGAGAAAATTCGTACATTTATCAATGAAAACAATATAAGCGTTTATGATGAGCAGTCCCACAAAGGACTTATCCGTCATATTCTGATAAGAACAGGAAAACATACCGGTCAGATTATGGTCTGTCTTATTATAAACGGTAAAACGCTTCCGCATGCTGACAAGCTGGCAGATTGTTTAAAAGATATCAGCGGAATGTCATCAATTATGATTAACATTAATAAGGAAAGAACTAATGTTATTCTTGGCAGTGAATGTTCAGTAATATGGGGGAATTCATATATCGAGGACAGTATCTGCGGGATTATGTTCAGAATTTCACCACTCTCATTTTTTCAGGTCAATCCTGTGCAGACGGAAAAGCTTTATCGTAAAGCTCTTGAATATGCAGAACTTACGGGAAATGAGACGGTCTGGGATTTGTATTGCGGAATAGGAACAATATCGCTTCTTATGGCAACAAAGGCACGAAAGGTATACGGTGTCGAGATTGTTCCACAGGCGATAGAGGATGCAAAAAATAACGCACTCCGCAATTCTCTTAATAATGCTGAATTTTTTGTCGGCAAGGCAGAAGAGGTTGTGCCGCGTATTTATGATGAAGATATGAAAAAAGCGGAAAATGAGCCTGTTGATTCAAAAGAAAGTTCTGGATTGTCCTATTCAGCCTCCGTTGAGTCTGTAATGAGGATTAATCCTGATGTTGTGGTTGTTGACCCGCCTAGAAAGGGCTGCGATGAGACACTTCTTGATACGATTGTCAAAATGAATCCTAAGCGGATTGTGTACGTGAGCTGTGATTCGGCAACACTTGCACGCGACCTGAAATATCTTGCTGCTAACGGTTACGAGATAGCTCGTGTTCAGCCTGTAGACCAATTCGCTCATACGGTGCATGTGGAAAATGTCGTGAAGCTGGTCCGAAAAACTTCCGACGCATATATCGACCTCAAAGTGGATATGGACGAGCTTGATTTGACTGCTTCTGAAGCAAAAGCAACGTATGAAAAAATTAAACAGTATATCTTGGACAAATACGATACGAAAGTTACAAATCTATACATTGCTCAGGTAAAAGATAAGTATGGCATTATTGAACGAGAAAATTATAATAAGCCAAAATCCGCAGATGCAAGACAGCCACACTGCCAGCTTGAAAAAGTAGAAATGATTGAAGAAGCACTTCGTTATTTTAGAATGATTTAAAGTGTAATCGGCATATTGGTATAAACAAGAATCCTTCTGTAAAATGATAGTACAGTCAAATTACAGGAGGATTTTTCTATGAAAACAATATTTGAAGAACAAGGCGTTGAGTATCATCAGGCGGGAGATTATATGCTCCCAAATGTAGAGCAGGCAGAACAGAATGAATATCAAATCGGCGTGTGGGGCAGCGTTACAAGCGACATTTAAAATCAAATCATCGAGTTCTCTATTATAATTATCTGACTTCGAGCAGGCTGTATGAACATCTTGCCGAAGTCGATACACGAGCCGAGGAAATATTTCAGGAGCTGATAAAATCACTTGCCGAAAAGGACAATGTAACAGAGAAACTCAAAGCAGAAAATACATTTTTATTGATTTGCAAGATGAATAACATTCGGAATTGTGCCTCTGAAATTGTAAATGCCGAGGTGATTTATGTATGAGAGAAGTATTATATGGAATACTTCTGGATTGCAAGTGTTTGTCAGACTCCAATGGAGATGCATGGCGTGATGAATATGAAAAGTGTTCCTGCATGACAAAATCAAATTGACTAATACCGGTTAGCAATATATAATATAGACAAAACGAAAATGACATGAACGAGGAGCAATTAAATGAAGAAGGTTATAACACTTGAAGAAGCATTAAAAAGAATTGAAGAATTAGAAAATGAAAACGCCGAGTTACGTGAAGAATTGGAATATTATAAAAATCGTAAATTAAGCGGAAGGCAGAAGCATAATGCAAAATGGATGGCAATCTACAATGATTTTGTTGCCGGTTATGAAAGTGGAATGACTATGGTAGAGATTGCAAAACGAAATAATGTCAGCGAGAGGACGATTTACAGATATAAAGCGTATTACGACAAGATAAAGGAATCTGTGAGTAATACTACATAGTAAAAGACGATACGTATAGGATTCATAAGGAGTAAGGTTTGAGGTGCAAAATATGTACCGCAAGATAAACGAAGGGTTTTATGGCAGAAGATAAGAAAGAGGAAATCAAGATAATTGAGATTAATGAGGAATACATGAAGGACAGACTTCTATGAGTACCAACAGTAACAGATAGATTCATACAGCAAGCTATTGAGAGGGATATAGCCAGTCTTGAGAAAAAAGAAATTGACCGATATGTATCTCGATGATAAATACAGTGAGCTTAGCAAGAAGCTGGACAAATGCGAGGAAGAGAAAGTAATATTTTCTGACTGTGCATTATCACAGAAAAACATTGTAGATAAGATGAAGGCTATCAGAGCCAAGCTAAAGAACGCAGAGGATGGTATAGTCGATCCATATAAGCTGACCTTCGTGTTAAAGGGGATGGATGAAAGAAGCATACCAGATGCGAGAGACAGATATATGAATCTTCATAAAGCAGTTTAGTCGATTAAAAATTGAGGTGAAAAGATGAAAGACAACAAGCGTGAAATTAGCATTGTTCGTTCTTCAGCAGCAGAGTATCTTACATTTATAACTGCAACTGGAGAAGGAGATGTTAATGCTATATATTCTGATGAAAATGTATGGCTTACCCAGAAAATGATGGGGGTATTATATAATGTAGAGACAAATACGATTAATTATCATCTGAAAAAAATATTTATGGATAAAGAAGTAGATGAGAATTCAGTTATTCGAAAATTTCGAATAACTGCCGCTGATGGAAAAACATATAATACCAATCATTATAATCTGAGTGCAATCATTGCGGTAGGAAATAAAGTGGATTCTCCGAGAGCTATCCAGTTCAGAAAGTGGGCAAATCATATAATTGAGGAATTTGCAGTTAAAGGATTTGCTATGGATGATGAGAGATTAAAAAATTTTGGGACTGTTTTAACAAAAGATTATTTTAAGGAGCAGTTAGAAAGAGTACGGGAAATCCGCCTCTCAGAAAGACGATTTTATCAAAAAATAACAGATATATATGCAACAAGTATAGATTATGATGCACATTCTTTAACAACAAAAAAATTCTTCGCAAGAGTACAGAATCAGCTTCATTGGGCAATTCATGGAGAAACTGCTGCAGAAACAATTTATCATAGAGCAGATAGTGATAAGGAAAATATGGGGTTGACAACATGGAAGGATGCTCCAGATGGTAAAATTCAAAGGTTTGATGTGGTTATTGCTAAGAATTATCTGACAAAAGAAGAGTTATCTTCAATGGCAAGAATAGTCAATGCATACCTGGATTTAGCAGAGCTGAGGGCAGAGGAAGAAGTTCCGATGACTATGGAAGACTGGGCTGAACAGTTTGAAGGGATTTTAAGACTGAGTAAGAAAGAAATATTAACAAATGCAGGTAGTATATCTGCAAAGATAGCAGAAGAACATGCACTTACCGAGTTTGAAAAATATAGAGTAAAACAGGATAAGCTGTATCAAAGTGATTTTGACAAAATATTGATAGGAGAAGTTGTTGACAATGAAAGATGATACTGAGGACAATAAAAACAACAAGGAGGAGCTTTAAAATTAGCGATAATCACGACTTGTTGAATGATAATGATATGTGTTCTTTTGAAGAACACGAGGCAGAAAATGTGTGTTTCAACAAAGATGCCGTTGCATATAGAGTGCGTGACATTACTTCAAAGGAAAGATATCTAAAAATCCTTGAATTTACGCAGTTTTTCGACCATTTTGTATTTACACCAAATGCAGAAAATGTACTAGAAAAGGAGTTAAAAAAGAAAATTCCAGTAAGTGTCGGAATAGAACTGGTAGTGGTAGATATGTAAAATATAAATAACTCTCATTTACAAATTGTGGTGAGAGTGATTTAGTATAGATATAGTATAATGTAACTGGATAAAAAGTATTTAGGAGGATACGATATGGCAAAAAAAATATTATTTGCAAAAGCAAAAGTAGATGAAGAGGAACGGAATATTTATTGTAATGACTTGGATAAGGAAGATTATGACTCAAAATATAAAGGTCATTTAACTTGTATAAATGGATGTAAAGCAAGAGTGAAATTTACGCAGAAAAAGAATAATATTAAGTTTTTTAGTACATGGAATAAAGAAGGAAAATTACATAATAAAGATTGCCCATATTTTGTTGAGTATAAAGGAGTTAAAGGTAGACAGAAGTTAAACGCTTATTATAAAAGCATAGAGTTAGACGATGATACCATTTTCAATAGAATAAAAAGAAAATACAATGAGTTGCATAGAAGTTATAATGGAAATGAATATCCTGTACCAGATAGGGGAAGTATGGAAATTGAAAATACAGGAGAGGAAATTGTTGATACTTCAATAAATACAACGACAGGAGAAGAAAGCAGTGTTGGGTCATATATAAGACATAAAGATGCAAATTTTGTTACAACAGATGATTTGGGAAGCATGATATCTGTATACGGTGTCATAGATAATGTATGGCTTGACCAAAATAAAGATGGGACAAAATTTGCGTATATAAATTATGTTACTAAAAACACATCTGTTAATATATTATTTTCCGAAGCTTTTTATTACAACGAATATTCAAACGGAGTAGAAGAATTTGAAAGATTTATTGGCAAGGTACAAAAATTAGTTAATAATTCAGAAAATCCAGTAGAAGCGATTGCTTATGGAGAGATAACCAAGAAAAAGCGAAGAAAAAGTGGAGTAAATGTGTCGGTTTATAATCCAAAACGTATATTGATAGATGGTATGTCATATAATGAAATTTTGTACAAAGATATAACAAAAAATATATAAAATTTTGACAGCCAGTTGGTTGAAAAGTGTACTTTT
>OIWU01003914.1_pt1 | contig 11031 bp, 10 predicted proteins | sample 1587711 | NCBI WGS metagenome assembly OIWU01 (sample SAMEA3888909, study PRJEB22519) | human gut metagenome | biome: human gut; feature: human-associated habitat; material: faeces | place: Denmark | collected 2010 | reverse complement strand
GCAATTTGTATAAGGTAAAACTGTTATTATTTTAATATTTCTGATATTATGTATAATATTTCTGCTATTTTCTCGATTCGTTTGTGCAATCTGTTATCTCTTCAGGCTTCTATCTTGATATTCCGAAGGTGTTACACCGACAATCCGCTTAAAGCTGCTGGAAAAATGTGCAATATCACGATATCCCACCTGCTCTGCCACCTCATAGACTTTATTTCTGCAGTCATTTAATAATTTCATGGCTGTCCGCATCCGCACTCTGGTAATATAAGCCGCCACCGTATAATCCGTCTCCTTTTTGAAAGTATGACTTAAATGTCCCTCGCTGATTCCCACATGTTCTGCGATCTCTGACACGCATAACTCAGGATTTTCATAATGTTCGGTAATATAATCCACTGCGGCCATGACGTATTTGCTCTTGTCGCCTTTGTTCAGTACCAACTCCGGAAGCTGATCATCGCCAGCCTTTTCCTCACGTTCCTGTGTCTTTTTCCGTTTATCCAATGCATTATTCACTGCCTGCTCCAGCTCTCCGTCCCCGAAGGGTTTTAACAGATAATCACTTGCAAACAGCTTCAGGGCACTCTGTGCATAGGAAAAATCACTGTATGCGGTTAAAAAAATCACACTGACATCATTGCCTTCTGCCCGCAGTTCCTTCAGCATTTCGATACCGTCCATTTTGGGCATACGGATATCGCAGATCAGCAGATCCGGATGATATTTCCGCACGGCTTCCAGTCCTTCGATTCCGTTGCCGGCTTCCGCCACTACTACGCAGTTCAGTGCCTGCCAGTCTGTCTCCATCACGATTCCCCGTCGCACCAACATTTCATCATCTATTACGATTACTTTGTACATAACCCAATTCCTCCCTGTCTTTTGCACCCTATGTCTTTTGTTTTTTTTTCCTTTTCGTCTTTCCCCTCTGAATCACTCTCTTGAATTATTCTCTTTGCTGCTTCCTTTTCAGGCTTTTTCTCTTCTGACCGGCAGTCGCAATGTCACCCTGGTACCTCCGGATTCCTTACCATCCTTTGTAGTTTGGATATTTCCATCCGATTTTTCCATGTAAATACCGTATTCCTCACCGTAAGTCAGCCTGAGAATGGTGTCAACATTTGATACTCCGATATGTCCCACAAGCTGCTCCTGTCTCCTGTGATTGATTGCCTCCATTAAATCATCCGGAGCTCCGCAGCCATCGTCAGTCACCTCAATGCAGAGTACACCGGTCTTCCCTGTAATCCGCACATGGATATTTCCTTCTTCGCTCTCTTTTAATCCGTGTAACACTGAATTCTCTACAATCGGCTGAATAATCAGTTTCGGGATTACACAATCTTCCAGTCCTTCTTCCATTTCCACGGAATAGGAAAACTTATCATTGAAACGAATTTTTTGGATATCTACATAGCAATTCACCAGCTCCAGTTCTTCCCTGAGACAGATAAACTGCCTCTTGGAGATACTGGTCCGCAGAATCTTGGCCAATCCGGCTGCCATGGTCGCAATCTCCGGAATATGATTGGCCTTTGCCACCCATTTCATGGTATCCAGCGTATTGTACAGAAAATGGGGGTTCAGCTGCGCCTGCATCATGGCAATGTGAGATGCATTAAGTTCTTTCTGCTTCTCTATCTTCTCCTGCACATTCTGTTCCAGTTCATTTGCCATGATATTAAAATTCCTTGACATCTGCCCCAGCTCATCTTCTCTGTCGGAAGCGATCCTTACAGTCAGGTCTCCCTCCTGCAAAGTGCGCATGGCAGTATTCATCCGTTCGACGGGGCGCGTCATATTTCTGCCTACATGGGATGCCACACCTACACACAATAAAATACTGATGATCAGCATTACGGTAAGTACACTGTACATGGAATTCAGTACTTCCGTGGAAAATACACTTGGACATGCCATTACCGTATATAATCCGGTATTTCCCAAAGGTTCTATCAATAATTCTCCCGCACGATAACCCCCCAGTAACTTATGTCCTTTCATCAGTTCTTCTCTAATTTTGTCTGTCTGCAGATTACCGCTTTCAAAAATCGTTCGCCAATAGGTATCTAAAAAGGCGACTTCCGCCTTACTGTTTCCGTTATCATAGAGCAGTTTTTCAAAGTTTTCCGCCCGCATGCCGATAACGATGTAGCCCTCTAAGGTATTCTCCTTCCCAAGCAGTTTCCCTGCAGCATACATCAAAATATCTTTATCATTAGGCTCCGCCCTGCGCAGAACCAGGTTTTCTTCACTTTCTTCGACGGCCTTCAGAATGCCCCAGTATACCGGCAAATCTGTTCCGGCATTTCCCTGAGCCGTGGTATAAATACATTTTCCGGTTTTATCATACAGGTCAACCTGCGCATACTCCCGCAGCCCTGACACTTCCCGGTAAAATTGCAGATAGATCTTACTCTTTGACCAGGAATCCTCTTCATTGATCTGCCCCACGATTTTACTGTTCGCATTAATGCTTTCTACTGTTTCCTCGAAATTTTTAAAAAGATGAAGCACACCGGCATCTATTTGTTCTGCCTGCTCTGTCACTCTTTTTTCATAATCACTGTTGATCTTCGTCTCCATAGTCTGAATGAGAGATACGCCGAACAGCAACAAAGGGAACAGTGCTACCACAGCAAAACAGAATAACAGTTGTCTGTGAAATGACTTTTTTATCCATTTTTTCATCTGTTTTCCTCTTGTAGTCTCTCCCACGCAGTCAGGATATTTTCTTTTTCCCGTGCAGCCCATTGAATATCATAATCAATTGCCTTTAACTTATTTTTTTCCTGAATTGCGTATTCATCCATATCATTTCGAACTGTTCTGCGGAAAAATTTTTCTTCCACAAGTCTTTGTACATCAGTACTTACCGTAAACTCCAAAAAAGCTTTTGCGTTCTCCGGATGCCTGCATCCTTTTACAATCGCAGTTGCATCCGGAATCGCACTGGTTCCGTCCTGCGGATAAATTACAGTAATGTCCTCTCCTTCCAGGATTTTCTGCCTGGCCATGCCTTCACTGGTGATTCCCACCAGCCTCGTTCCTGCGTTTACTTCCTCCAATACTTCCCCGGATGATGCAGAAACATTGCCATCCAAGGTATCACAGAAGTTGCGCAAAATCGTCTCCTCATCTTCACCCAGTACTTGCAGCATAGTGCAAAGTGCTGTATAACTGCTTCCCGACTTTGTTGGATCCGCAAATGCAATTTTCCCTTCCCAACGATCTGTCTGAAGTTCTGCCCAGGTCTTAGGCGCAGCTACAGGATAAACCAGCTTATTATTATAGATAAAAACAGTCGGTAATACAGAAAAAGGAGTGTAGACATCTTCCTCTGCGCGATATTGCTCCTGAATCCGTTCCGCCTCACTGACCGTGTATGGCTGAAAATAATCTCTGCATTCTTCAAAGCTTTCAATTCCACCGCCAAACATAACATCAAACGTCCCCGGCTCGTCTTGCTGTAATTCATCAAAAAGTGCTATCGTATCTCCTGCCTTTAATTCCACAAAAATACCGGTACGTTCCTCAAATTCTTTAATGATCGGTTCGTATACATCCTCTTTATGCGAAGTATAGATAACAAGCTTTTTATCTTCCGGAATCTGATAGATTTCTTCCTGCGTCTGACTACATCCGGTAAGCAAAAGCATTACTCCTGCCATTGTCAGAATGCCGGCAATTCTGCTGCATTTCTTACTCATTGTCCCCATATTTTACCCTTATTCTTCTCTTCCTTTTTTAATTTGGTACCTTCGTCCATTTTTCTACTTATGAGGTACCACTACTCTCTGTCATCTGGCAAATCCTAAGCATTCGGTCGTACTGCACATACATTTTCTGCACTTCATTTTCCAAAATATAGTAGTGACGAATATACGGAACAAGCAAAATCAGAATCACAACCGGAAGTAAGAGTGAAAAAAGCCTGTCGGAAATCACGTTCAAAAAAATTGCCAGCATCTCCAGTAGTGCAAAAGTCACTGTCACAATCAGATGAATCAGTCTCTCATGTTGGAAAAATCCTATCTGGTTCAAATGTTCTTCCATCTTGTCACGCAAAATTTCCTGTGAAACTTGTGCGCTCTGTTCCGTTTTCTCCAACCATTCATCAATACTTTTTCGGTATTGCAAAATCCGCTGTTCCATGGTGTACCTCACCTTTCCGCTTCCTGTATTACTACATCATACCTATCTTTTGGCTGTTCGTCAATGCGCCCGGAAACTAAAAAACGCCTCTATGCATACGCATAAAGACGTTTTTCTTCATTTCAAACATAAAAATGGGGCCTATAGGGCTCGAACCTATGACCCTCTGCTTGTAAGGCAGATGCTCTCCCAGCTGAGCTAAGACCCCATTGCTTCCGTCTGACGTTTCCGTCAAGCGCGATTGCTTTGACAGTTTAACCTATTTTTTCGAAATTGTCAACAGTTTTTTGAAATTTTTTTGTAATGGATTTTTCCTGTTCTATCTACACGATTCAAAAAAAAGACTGACATCTCCTATTTTTCTCTTGCATTCCCAATACATCTTGTTTATAGTATAGTGTATAAGAATCCGATTCGCGGATTCCAATAATATGAACCTGCACAGGAGGGATTGTAATTATGCCAAGAGGAAGAAAGAAGACTGACGTTGCTCCGCAGGATCTTTTAAATGAGGTCCTTGCTTCTATCGAAGAGACAGAGCAGAAATTAAAAGCATTAAGAACTCAGAAAAAGGACATTGAAAAACAGATCGAGGCCAAAGAAATGGCTGAATTATACGCGATCGTAAAAGAGAAGAACATGTCCATCGAAGATGTAAAAACGAAACTCGGCGCAGAATAAGTCTCGCACTTCTGTCTGAACATAAAAGGAAGATCCACATTTCCCGGATACCGGGGATGCGGATCTTCCTTTTTTATTCTATTTTACCTGTTCCACGAAACTATCGGATCCACGCAGATCTCAGGCAGATCCCGATCATTCTAATTCTTTTAAGATCGACTCCCCGATCATATTCTCCGCTTTTTTAAGCCCGAAGTTATCGAGCACCGTCGCGCCGATGACACCAAAGGTCTTCTGTTCCTCAAACATTCCCTTCTCTTTCATAGACGGGGAGTAGGCAATAAACGGAACCTTTTCTCTCGTATGGTCTGTTCCCGTGTAAGTCGGATCATTTCCATGATCCGCCGTGATCATCAAAAGATCATCTTCCCGGAGGTTTTCAAGGAGTTCGCCAAGCTTCGCATCAAAGCGCTCCAGTTCTTCCCCATATCCCACCGGATTTCTCCTGTGTCCCCAGAGGGCATCGAAATCCACGAGATTCACAAAGCAGAGTCCCTTGAAATCCTTATCTTTGCAGATCTCAATAGTCTGTTCCATTCCGTGGACGGAGCTCTTGGAGCGGAATGCCTCCGTGATGCCCTGTCCGTCGAAGATATCACGGATCTTTCCGACGGAGATCACATCGTATCCATTGTCCTTTAAGATATCGAGCGCCGTCGTTCCTGTCGGCTTTAACGCATAATCGTGGCGGTTGCTGGTGCGGACAAATTCGCCTTTCTTCTTTCCGACATAAGGTCTCGCGATGACGCGACCCACACGCCACTCTTCCTTCATCGTGATCTCCCTGGCGATCTCACAGCAGCGGTACAGCTCGTCAAGTCCGAATGTCTCCTCATTTCCGCAGATCTGAAGGACGGAATCGGCAGATGTGTACACGATCATGTGACCGGTAGCGATCTCTTCCTCTCCCAGTTCGTCCAGGATCGCGGTTCCGCTGGCGCTCTTATTTCCTATTACTTTGTGACCGGTGCGTTTTTCCAGCTCGTCGATCAGCTCCTCCGGGAAACCGTGATCCGTGAAGGTCTTAAACGGTTTCGTTGTGTAGATTCCCATCATCTCCCAGTGTCCGGTCATGGTGTCCTTGCCGTTGCTGGCCTCGGATAACTTTGTGAAGCGGCCCGTCGGCTTTTCCACCGGGGCAACCCCCTTTAATGGTCTTAAGTTCGCGATTCCAAGCTTCTGGAGATTCGGGATATGGAACCCCTTCATGTGTTCCGCGATATGTCCCAAGGTATCCACGCCCACGTCACCAAACTTTTCGGAATCCGGCATAGCGCCGGTTCCCAAGGAATCTATGACGATCGTAAAAATCCGATTATATTTCGGCATCTAAATCTCCCCCTTTCTTTTTCGCCTGTTCCACAAGGCGGCTCGTTCCGAGACGGTCAGCGCCGAGGAGGACAAACTCCCTCGCGTCGTTGAAATCGGCGATTCCTCCTGCTGCCTTGATCTTCTTTCCGGCAGTCATATGGGCCTTCATAAGCGCCACATCCGGCTTTGTAGCCCCTGCGGCAGAAAATCCAGTGGACGTCTTGATAAAGTCCGCTCCAGAAGCAGCTACAGTCTCACACATCTTTATCTTCTCCTCATCCGTGAGAAGGCAGGTCTCGATGATGACCTTTAAAATGTGATCTCCGCAGGCCTCTTTTAAGGCATTGATCTCCGCCAGGACCTTATCGTACTGTCCCATCCTGACCCAGCCGATGTTGATCACCATGTCAATCTCTTCCGCTCCGTCTTTTAACGCCTCTTCCGTCTCAAAGACTTTCACAGACGTCGTGTTGTACCCGTTCGGGAATCCGATGACGGTACAGACGGGCATCTTCCCATCCAGATATTCTGCCGCCTGCTTTACGTAGGACGGCGGGATGCAGACGGATGCGGTTCCATATTTTACCGCGTCATCGCAGATCTCCCTGATCTGTTCCCAGGTGGACGGCTGTTTTAACAGTGTATGATCAACTTTCTTCAATATATCTCTGTATGTCATATTTTCTCTTACATCCTTTCCAGTGTGCCTTCTATTTTTCCAGTGCTTTCCCCGTAAAGCCTAACGGTAGCAGCTCTTTCAGAAGGTAATCCCGGATCTCCCCGTCTCCATTCATAAGGACGATCCGAAAGGTCTCCGGGTCACAAAACTCTGCCATCACCTGGCGGCAGACGCCGCAGGGCGCGCAGAAATCTTTCGGTTCTTTTCCCTTCGGACCGCCCACGATGGCGATCGCCCGAAAGTCCGTATTTCCCTCGCTGACAGCCTTAAACATCGCCGTCCGCTCCGCACAGTTTGTCGCCGGATACGCCGCGTTTTCGATATTGCAGCCGCGAAAAATCGTTCCGTCCCCGCATAGAAGCGCTGCTCCCACCGCAAAGCTGGAATATGGGCAGTAGGACTGTTTTCTTGCTTCCAGAGCTTCCCTTACCAGTTCTTTATTTTCCATGAATTTCCTCCCTCCAGGTTTGAAAATCCGAATATATTTTCTTCCTTTAACATACCATAAAGCCGAAACAATGTCAAAAGTCTTACCGCCTTCTTACATTTCTAACGTCTTCCTTATTTTTCGATAAAAATTTACCAATGGGGGTTGAAACCCCACTTTTAAAGTGTTATAATTTGGCAACGCAAGAGAAATATGACAAAAGTATTACAGAGCAGGCCTATAAATATGATGCCTGTTCCGAAAGTAAAGGAGGTCATCCTTTTGAAAAAGCTGATAAGAAAATATGGGCATGTATGGATGCTGTCCTATGCATTCATCTATATCCCCTGGTTTGCAAGACTTCAGGAAAACATCAACAAACCTTACCACGTCATGCACACGGCACTCGATGATATGATTCCTTTCGAAGAGATCTTTATCGTACCTTATCTGATGTGGTTTTTATATGTAGCAGCCACCATCGCATTTTTCTTCTTTCGGAATCGTGATGACTATTACAGGCTCTGCACCTTCCTTTTCACAGGAATGACGATCAGTCTTCTCGTCTGCACCCTGTTCCCGAACGGAACGGACTTCCGTCCGGCGATCGATCCGGATAAAAATATTTTCTGCTACCTGGTATCGAGACTCTGGAGCATTGATCCGTGCATCAACGTCTTCCCGAGCATCCATGTATACAACTCCGTCGGTGTCCACATCGCGGTCTGCCACAGCGAAGAATTAAAGAAACATCCGATGATCATCGGGGCATCCGGCGTTCTGATGGTTCTGATCTGCCTGGCAACAATGTTCTTAAAGCAGCACTCCGTGATCGATGTGGTCGGCGCGCTCCTCATGGCATCCGTCATCTACCCGATTGCTTATGCACCGGAGGCGGAAAAGAAGAAAAAATACGAGACGAGCTTCTAAAATATAATAACTTCAAACCTGTGCAGGATAGTTTTTACGGCTGTCCTGCATTTTTTGTTGCTGTTTTTGCTGTTTTTCTAACTTTCATATTCACAGGAGACCTCTACCTCCTGCCTCTTTCGAATGCATGACAGCAAAAACAGCCGTCCTCTTTACCCGCCATATAAGCACACAAAAGAACAGCTGTCTTTACTTTTTATCTGACTATTGCTTTCTATATCCCGTCGTAAAATCCACCACATTCCGGTACGGCGTTCCGTTCGCCCAGGCCGCGAGATTTTCTCCCGCGATCCGGATGATCCGCTCAAATGTCTCCGGGAGGAAAAAATTACCTGCCACATGAGGCGTGATCACAAGGTTCTCAAGATCCCACAACGGGCTGTCCGCCGGAAGCGGTTCCGGCTCCGTAACATCGAGACCACAGCCGCCGAGATGTCCATCTTTTAAAACTTTATAAAGTCCATCCGGATCGATGGCGTTTCCGCGGCCCACATTGATGAGGTATGCGCCCTTTTTCATCAGGCGGAGTCTTCTCTCATCCATGATGTGGTTCGTAGCGCTTCCGCCCGGAAGGACCATGGCAACAATATCTGCCCTGCCTAAGAGCGTATCCAGATCATCCATCGTGTGCTGCTCATCCAGGTAATCCGGCTTATTCCGGTTCGTACGGCGGACACCGATCACATGGGCGCCCAGCGCGTGGACCTTTCTCGCGTAATCCCCGCCGATATCGCCCAGACCCAGGACAAGGATCGTGGAACCTTCCACGGAAATGATATTTCCCATGGCTTTCCATACATGCTCTGCCTGATTGGCATGATACTGGTTTAAATGTCTGATCAGGTCGAACGTAAGACCCAGCATATGCTCGGAGACCGCGAGTCCGTAAGCACCTGTGGCGTTTGCGAGCACTGCTCCCTCCGGCATCACACCGGCCTTGATATAGAGATCTGCCCCAGCAGAATTTAACTGGAGCAGCTCCAGGTTCTTCGTGCTGGAGAGCAGGGATGGATCTACGTTTCCGATGATAACATTTGCCCGTTCCGCGTCCTCCTTTGTGACTTCCTCGCCGCTCACATATCGGATGCAGCAGTTCTTGTCACCTGAGGCAGCTTTTTCTTCAAGGAACTTTTTATGAGCCTCGTTTACCGGGATCACCACCAGAATGTTTTTCTCTAAATCCGCCATGTGTAATCCTCTCCAATCGGTCTTGTCGCTTCTTTTAACCACTCGTTCTCTTCCTCAGTCATATACGGGGAAAGCTTCTCGCAGACTTCTTTATGGTACGCGTTCAGCATTCTCACATCAGACGGCTCCATCACGGAAATATCCACCGCATCGAGATCGATGGGCGCAAATGTCATATTCTCGAAGCACATGAACTGACCGTACTCATTCTTCTCCGCCTTTCTGCAGAGGGACAGGTTCTCAGTACGGATTCCGTGGCTGCCTTCGATGTAAAGACCCGGCTCGTCGGATGTCAGCATGCCCTCCTCCAGAACGCAGGAATCCTGACGCTCCGGAACGATGCGCCAGCGGATGCCGTTCGGTCGCTCATGGACAGCGGATAAGAAGCCAACGCCATGTCCGGTACCGTGGTTGAAGTCGAACCCCCGCTCCCAGAGCGGTCCTCTCGCAAGGTAATCCACATTGAGACCCCGGCAGCCGTATAAAAATTTCGCGTTCATCAGGCGGAGCATTCCCATCATGACAAGTGTAAAGTGTTCCTTCATCTCGTCTGTCACATGACCGACCGCGATGGTTCTTGTGACGTCCGTGGTTCCCTCATAGTACTGTCCGCCAGAGTCTACCAGATAGAAGCCATCTGTTCCCACCGGGCTCTCCTGCTCCTTTGTCGCATGGTAGTGGCACATCGCCGCGTTGGAGCCGAATGCGGAGATCGTCGTGAAGCTCGGTCCGAGGTAACCTTCCTGGGCCTTGCGGTAATCCTCCAGGCGCTCTGCGGCCTCTGTCTCTGTGAGTTCCACTTTTCCCGCGTTCTTCTTCATCCAGTACAGGAATTTCGTCAACGCCACGCCGTCCTTTAAATGAGCTTTGCGAAGGTTTTCCATCTCCACCGGGTTCTTCACTGCCTTCATCCGGGAAGTCGGGTTCATAGCCTCCACAATGCGGTTGGAGGCATCGATTTTCTTATAGAGGGCAAAGTTTACCTTACCCGGCTCTAAGAGGACCGTCTCGTTTCTGATCCCTGCCACCGCGTCGTAGATCGCGTCGTATTTTTCGATGGCGACATGATTCTCCTCAAAATAAGCGCGGAGCTCCGGGGAGAATTTGCGGCTGTTAATAAAAAGTCTCGCCTCATCCTCTGTGATCAGGGTGAATGCCGGTGCCAGTACATTTCCGTCGTCGGAATTTTTGCGGATATTAAACAGCCATGCCACATCGTCAAGGCTTAACAGGATGTGCACGGTCGCGTGTTCCTTCTTCATCGCGGTTCTGAGGCGGGCAAGCTTCTCCGCAACGGTCTCGCCTGCGTACTTCACGTCGAGGACCCACACCTCCGGTGCCGGAAGGATCGGGCGTTCTTCCCAGACCTCACCCGCAAGGTCATCACCGACGGAAAGTGTGGCATGTTTCTCTGCCATCATGGTCTCAAATTTTCTTCCCTGGGCAGCATTTACCACGCGGCCGTCAAAGCCTAAAACGCCGCCTTCCGGCATATGGTCCATCAGGTATTCCTCAATGGTCGGGACGCCCTCCTCGCCCATCGCCATCAGACGTGTGTCCTGGCCTTCCAGCTCTTTCTTCGCCTGGACAAAATATCTTCCATCTGTCCACATGCCGGAAAAAGCCTGGGTGATCACCATGGTCCCCGCGGAACCTG
>OIWU01003905.1_pt1 | contig 11069 bp, 9 predicted proteins | sample 1587711 | NCBI WGS metagenome assembly OIWU01 (sample SAMEA3888909, study PRJEB22519) | human gut metagenome | biome: human gut; feature: human-associated habitat; material: faeces | place: Denmark | collected 2010 | reverse complement strand
ATAAAACAATGCAAACCCTTTGGTATAAGCATCTCTTCGACAAGAGTTTTAACGCATCCTTCTTGTTTATGAACTTAGGGATGGAAGGCGGTGATGCCGAGAAACAAAACTCGGATACAAAATACCTGCAAACGTTGGGAACGAACCTGATCTATACGCCTAGCCACTGGACGGTAGGCGGTACGTTCTATTATCAATTCGGCAAGACGAAAAGCGGACGGGATGTTTCCGCTTTTTTATGGGCGGTAAACGCCGCTTATCAAATCGATCCGCAATGGAAGATCGGTGTAGGTAGTGATTATCTGAGTGGCTCGGATGGGGCCGACGGGAAATATAAGGCGTTTGATCCTCTGTACGGAACCCATCATAAGTTTTATGGTGCCATGGATTATTTCTACGCCTCCTCTTTTGTCAACGGATTGAATCCGGGCTTATGGGATAATCAGGTAAATGTCGCCTATAAACCTTCTTCCAAGGTAAACCTGTCTTTAGCCTATCATTATTTCTCCATCACGGGCGACGTATACGAAGGTAATGATAAATTGAGTAAAGGTTTAGGTTCGGAATTGGATTTCCAAGTGGATTGGGTAATCATGAAAGACGTGAAATTATCGGCGGGATATTCTACGATGTTGGGAACGAATACCATGAAGGCCGTGAAGGGTGGAAATCCGTCTCATTGGCAAGATTGGGGTTGGTTATCAATAAATATTAATCCGACTATATTCACGACGAAATGGTAACAGTTCTCAAGGAAAAGGGTATATTTGCAGGAGTAAACCTTTTTTCAAAACAAGATACGATGGATATAACTGATATGTTTAAAATTCCGCTTTTTGGCTTGTCAAGTGTTTTTTACACTTCTTGCACAAAAAAAGAGCCCTACCTATTTATAGGTAAGACTCATAAATTTAAGAATTGTCTTAACTTAATGACATTGAGCGCTGGCTTTGCTTTTTTACTCTTATTATGCCTTATACTGCGACATAAACAATTCATAATATTTACCGTGCATCTGAAGCAGTTCTTCATGAGAACCACTTTCCAAAATCTTACCATCTGCAACATACATAATGCGGTTCGCATTTTTAATTGTCGACAAACGATGTGCAATAATAAACGAGGTACGTCCCTCTAACAAGTGGCTCAAGCCCTCTTGCAGCACGATTTCCGTCTCCGTATCAATACTTGACGTTGCCTCATCTAAGATCAGGATCGCCGGATCTGCCAACAACGCTCTGGCAAACGAGATCAACTGTCTCTGTCCAACAGACAAACGACTTCCTCGCTCATTAACCTGTGTGTTATAGCCATCTTCCATCTGTACGATAAAGTCATGCGCACACACCGTCTTTGCGGCACGGATCACATCTTCATCCGAAGCCTTCTTGTTGCCATAACGAATATTATCCATGATCGTTCCGGAAAAGATAAAGCTGTCCTGCATCATAACGCCCATCTGTTCACGCAAGGAACGAAGCGTTACTTTGGAAATATCAATCCCATCTATTTTGACCGTTCCACGGTCTACATTATAAAAACGGCTCAATAAATTTACAATCGTTGTCTTGCCGGCTCCGGTCGGACCTACAATGGCTATTGTTTCACCCTGCTGTACCTTAAAACTCACATCATGCAAGATCGGAATACCGTCTTCATAGCTGAAGGTGACATGGTCAAACGCAACATCTCCTTTGATCTGCGGCATTTGAACGGCATCCGGTGCATCTTTTACTGCCACCGGTTCGTCAATCGTCTCAAAGATACGTTCCAAATAAGAAACTGCCGTGAGCACACTATTATAAAAGTTTGCGATCGTATTGATCGGCTGCCAGAAGCGGCTGATATATGCTGTAAACGCGATCAACTTACCGGTTGTCACGCCATCCAATCCTCCATTTATAATGCAGTTAATACCGATCACATATATAAATGCCGTTGTGATCGTGGAGATCAGATCGACCATCGGTCCCATTGCAAAGTTATAGATCACGGCACGCATCCACGCCTTGCGATAACTCATACTCAAACGGTTAAATATATTGGTGTTTTCTTCCTCCCGCACAAACGCCTGCGTCACACGTATGCCGTTAATGCTTTCGGAAATATAGGCGTTCAAGTTAGACTGCTTATTGCTCTGTACCTGCCAAGCATAACGCTGCTTCTTTTTGAGAAAGACAATATACAGGATCAGCACCGGCAAGCCACACATACATACCAGTGTCAACTTTACGCTCATAGAAAGCATAAAGATCAAAATAAAGATCAGGTTGCACAAATCTGTGATCGTATTCAAAATACCATTTGACAACAGGTCACTCAGATTGTTGACATAATTAACCACACGTACCTGAATCTTCCCATGTGGACGGTCATCATAATAACTAAAGGGCAGTTCCTGCAAATGAGCAAAGAGATCCTCTCGTATCTGATGAATGATATCCTGTCCAACCTGCGTCGTAAGTGTTACCTTTATACGCAGACTGACTACTGCATACACTACGATCACTGCTGCGATCAACGTCAAGATCACAATACCGTGTATATCGCCATTCGGGATATACGTATCCATCTCTATCTGCAAAAACTTTGGAATAAACATGGTAAGTCCGGAAGATGACAACATCAAAAACAACACGAGCAGCATCTTGCCGGTATAAGGACGTATATAACCACCCAGTCGTTTTAACTGCTTGGCGTCAAACTTATCTTCTAATATCTCATCATTTTCATAAGTATTTCTAGCCAATGTGATTCACCTCCTGTCCGTTTTTCGGTACAGCCATAGGATACTGGTGATAATAAACGGTTGCATAATATCCACCTTTTGCAATCAATTCCTCATGGGTTCCCTGCTCAATAATGCGACCCTGATCCATAACCAAGATCTTGTCGGCATCACGCAAAGAAGAGATTCGATATGCAATGATAAATGTCGTACAACTGTGTCCAATATTTTCCAACTGGCGCTGAATGTAACTCTCTGTTTCCATATCTACCGCCGATGTCGTATCATCAAGCACTAAGATCGCCGGATCTTTAAGTAAGGCACGCGCCAAAGAAATTCGCTGCTTTTGTCCGCCCGACAGTCCGACACCGCGCTCACCCACGATCGTATCGTATCCATCCGGAAGATTTTTAATAAACAAATTGGCGTCTGCCATTTTGGCCACTTCTTTTACTCGTTCAAACGAACAATCTGGACGGCCATATGCAATATTTCCTTCGATCGTATCCGAAAAAAGGAACACATCCTGCATGGCGATACCAATGTTCTCGCGCAGTTCATACAGATCCAGATCCTTCACATTAATGCCATCTACCAGCACTTCACCGTCTGTCACATCAAAGAAACGGCAAAGCAGATTAATGATCGTTGACTTTCCGGCTCCGGTCGTTCCCAAAATGCCGACCGCCTCACCTTTCTTTACCTCGAAAGATACATCACGAATGATGTCCTCATCATCTGCCCGATACGACACATTGCGGAACGAGATATTCCCCTCATACTTTTGATGCTGTACCGGATGGCCGGGATGTTTCACATCCGGTTCCGCAGTATAAGTCCCATAAATCTTTTCTACTGATGTAGTAAATCTTTGAATATCATTGATCCACCATCCCGCCATGCGAAGCGGTGTTGTGAGCATCCATAAATATCCGTTTACTGCAACAAGATCACCTAATGTCATCTCTCCGCGCACCACCATAACACCGCCAACAAACATAAGTACCAATGTCAACAGATTGGACAACAACTCAAAGATCGGCACATATTTCTTCCAAATAGCAGCTGCACCAAGCTCTGCATCGCGGTAACGGTCATTCTCCACGCCAAACTTCTCCATTTCGAAGTCTTCTTTCGCAAACGCCTTTACCATGCGGTTTCCACTAATGTTCTCCTGCACATATGTATTCAGACTTGAAAAAGCATCTCGACAGTTTTTGAAAGCAGGTTTGACTTTTTTAGCCTGCATATAGGTAGTAGCTGCCGTCAGTGGGAGCACAAGCATCATGCATACAGCAAGCTTTACATTGACCATAAAGATCAAAACGATGGATAACACAAAATACAAAATATTTTCGTATACCGTATAGATCACATACGCCACAAAATGACGGATCGCATCCATATCTCCGGTTTGACGTCCCATCAGATCTCCCGTTCTATTTTTATTATAAAACGCAAAATCTTCTAACAATAGTTTGCGGTATACTTTGTCGCGCATGGTATACAACACACCCTGCGAACTTGTCTCAAACAATACTTGCGAAAAAAATCGGCATACACCTTTGATCACAACCATCGCAAGAAGCAGAATGATCAGCTTCGGTAATAACCCGGTATTTTGCTTTTTAATGACATCATCCACGATCAATTTGGAGATGTATGGCGATGCCAAAGCTGTCGCAGCAAGTATCGTTACAAGTATCAGACCCGACACCATGCGCAGCCAATATTTCTTCAAAAATGAATAAAACCATTTCATTGGAGTCATAGTTTTTTCTCCTTTCTATAAATCTGCTACGAAAGTATAGCATAGCAATAGATGGTGTGCTATAATAAATCTGCACAAAAATTGTATAAATCTATCTTTTTGCAATTTTTTTTGCGCGGATTTTAAAGAATTTACAGAAAGGCTGACTAATACTTATGGATCGCTATTACGAATATACAGACCGCTTAAATACACCAATCGAAGCTTTTACACATATCACGTACGATTACAACTTTCCTATTTTGCCACACTGGCATTATTTTATAGAATGTATATATCTTACAGCCGGCAATCTGCTTGTCACCTGTGATGAGAATGTATACTCCCTGCAACCGGGAGATTTTATTTTTTTTCCGCCAAAGACTTTACATACTATCGATGTCTTTCCGACGGATTTTGAGCAAAGCCAGGCTGAGAAACCATCGCAAGATCCTGCTTTTACGCTGAAATCGCAAGATTTCTTAAAGAATCCGTCGTTGCATGGTTATCTGCCTAACTTTCCGCTGTCTGCCTGCCCTCTTCTGGCATCTCCGCAGGAACCTTTACCGGATCAGGAACACGACAGCATTCATCCGGTGTCAATACCACATTCAGCTGCAAATGTATCGGAGAAATCTCCCTCTATAACGACTGTGGCGGCATCTGACTGCAAAGCGGCTTCCCCGCTAAACATTCGCTATCATGTTTTGAAGTTTGACCTTGGCTTTTTGCAGGCAACGGATAACATGAAAAATCAATTCAACCGGATCATCTCTCTTGCCTATGAGGAAGATCCTTCCAATATTTTCTTTGCCAACGGCGACATGACAGGTATTCCACTCGAGCAGCTCTTTGTCGACTGTATCGAGGAAGTGCGGCTTCGCCATTTTGGCTACGACACGATTGCCTGCTCCAAACTTGCGATCTTGATCACAGCGATGACGCGCGTTTGGCTGCTGCGCGGACTTAATATGGAAGAAATTTTATTGTCCCGGCAAAGTGACAATCATGAGTTTGAACATATTGCAGAATATATCAAATCGCATTATAATGAACCTTTACGGATTCATGACCTTGCAGAACGGTGCGGAATGAGTTATTCTTACTTTGCTAAATTATTCCGCAGAAATTACCATCAATCCTGCAAGGAATATATCGAATTTGTGCGTATTAACAGGGTGACGGATCTGCTTTTATTCACGAAACTGGATCTGACCTATATCAGTCAGGAGACCGGTTTTTCGGATTGCAGTCATTTAATCCGTACTTTCCGCAAATGGAAGGGCTGTACGCCAAGACAATGGATGCGGGAGTATAGTTCCGAATTAAATTCTGGAATCTGATCAATACTTTTAAGAAATGGAGATGTCATCATGCGATTATGGCATAATTTTTGGGGGCATTTGCGAACAATTCTACGCCACAAACGACTGGTGCGCCGCAATTGCTTTCGCGCCGGCATTTACTGGCAGGGAATCTGCCATGACTGGTCGAAATATCATCCAATTGAATTTTGGACCGGTGTTCGCTATTATCAAGAGGGCAAACGAAGCCCGAACGCTTATGAGCGCGAAACCATCGGCTACTCTGCCGCATGGCTTCACCACAAAGGACGCAACCGCCATCACTATGAATACTGGATCGATCTTTCCTCTGACTACTCCAAGGGGTTACAGGGAATGCCTATGGCACCACGTTACGTCGTTGAAATGTTTTGCGACCGCATGGCAGCAAGCCGTAATTACAATTTAGAAAATTACAACGACCGACTGCCTTTGGAATATTACGAACGTGGCAAATCGCGCTACACCATGCATCCAGAGACTGCAGAGCTGCTAGAACGGCTTTTGCATATGCTCGCCGAAGAGGGCGAAGATAAAACTTTCGCTTATATTCGCAACGAACTGGATCTTAAGCATTCCCGCTGGCATTAAACCACTGTCAGCATAATTTACGACCACAGATTAGGGTGACGGCAAAATAGACTTCGGCACTCTGATCCTAGAAAGGATTTTTATGAACTGGAAACAATTTATTTACCGCTATAAACATATATTTGTCGCACTCTATTTTCCGGTGTATATGGTTTGGTTTGTGTGGCTGGAGGCACGTGTTGACGTACCTTTCACCTACATTCATTGCGCTATAGACGACTATATTCCTTTTTGCGAATATTTTATTATTCCATATTTATTATGGTTTGTGTATGTATTTGCAACATTAGCACTCTTATTTTTCGATCTGAAGCATTTAGAAAACTATTATCAGACAATTGCCACATTGATCATTGGCATGACAGCCAGTCTGTTAATCTATACTTTGTTTCCAAATGCACAGAACATGCGACCGACACAATTTACTCATGACAATATTTTTACACAGGTCATTTCCATGCTGTATGCAACGGATACCGATACCAATGTGCTGCCAAGTATTCATGTGTTTAACTCACTTGCCATCCACGCCGGACTTTGCCGCTATGCGACGATCCATAAGCAAAAGATCTGGCGCAACGGCTCTTTTGTACTGTGCCTCTTGATCTGTATGTCTACGCTATTTTTGAAACAGCATTCCTTCTTGGACGTTGCTGCTGCGATCGTATTATTTATGATTGTCTCTTGGATCACAAATATATTGTTCCGCAAACGGACAACAAAATAAAAACAAATTTCCAACAAAAAACATCCATATTGCCTTGCACAAGACAATATGGATGTTTTTTTATCCGATCGGACTACATTCTTCCTGCAGCCAATCTCTTTCTTCCTGTGTTAAATGCGGGCCAATCTCTTCATAGACCCGTTGATGATATGCATTCAGCAGGCCAAGTTCTTTGTCACTGAGTCCTTTTACATCAATCGCTCTCCGATCAAACGGCACTAATGTCAATGTTTCAAATTCCAAAAAACGACCAAAATCCGTATGCTCTGCTTCGCAACATAGGATCAGATTCTCCAGTCGAATACCAAATTTATTTTCCAAATAAACACCCGGCTCATTGGACGTGATCATGCCCGGTTCCAGCGCCGGATCGCCTCCCGGCTGTTTAGAAGCCACATACCGTATTGCATTTGGTCCCTCATGCACATTCAACAAATATCCTACGCCGTGCCCTGTTCCATGCAAAAAATCACAGCCTATTTCCCACAATGGCTGTCTTGCCAGCACATCCAGATTCACTCCGGTAATTCCACTATGAAACTTCGCTGCACCAAGCGCCAAATTACCACGAAGCACTGTTGTATAGTATTTTTTCTGCTCATCGGTTGCTTCTCTGCCCAGCATAACCGTTCGTGTAATGTCTGTTGTTCCCTGATAATAATGTCCACCCATATCTAACAGCAAGAAATTCTCTTCCTCTAATATATGGTTGGTTTCCGGTGTCGCACTATAATGCACGATCGCACCATGCTCTGCATACCCGGATATTGTGTCAAAGCTAGGCCCCAAATAATCCTCATCTAATCTTCGAAACTCCTCCAATTTATCCGAAACGGAGATTTCAGATTCCTGCTTTTTATCCGTATGACGCAGCCAATACAACATTTTGGTGATGGCAATACCATCTTTCAGATGTGCAATACGTTCATTTTTCACTTCCGTTTCATTCTTGACCGCCTTCCACATTCCGGTTGGATTCACAACATCCACTAATGTATTTTCGTTCGGCACCTGTGCCGCCAAATGCGCATTGACCACACGCATATCCATTGCTACGCGCTTTCCCTGTCCCATTTTGCGGATATATTGTTCCACTTCTTCATACGGTCTCGTTTCAATTCCCGCCTTCATTAAGGCAGTCTGTATCGACCCGTTCGCACAATTTTTCTCGCAGAACAATACGCCACTCTCTTGCGTAAACACCGCATAAGATAAAAATACCGGACAGCATGGAATATCATTTCCACGTAAATTAAACAACCACGCAATATCATCCAAAGATGTCAGTATAAAATAATCCAAACTCTTTTGCTTCATCCAGTCCCACAAACGAGACAGCTTCTCTTCTCTGCTGACCCCTGCATACTTTAGCGCCAATTCCCATATTGGCTGTTTTGGGCGCTCCGGTCGTTCTTGCCAAATATCACCCACCAGATCAACGTTACTTTTAACCTTGTATCTGCGTTTCATCGCCATAAGCCATGTGGTTGTCACCATACGGCCATCGCAGCCAAGCACTTGTCCATCTTTTAGTACATTGTCGAGATAAGTGTTCACCGTCGGAACGCCATCAAGTCCCATGCGGTATAATGTAATGCCGCTACCCTGCAACTGTTTTTCTGCTTGAATAAAATATCGTCCATCGGTCCATAACCCGGCATCTTCTAACGTCACGATCACAACACCTGCAGATCCGGTAAAACCAGAAATATATTCTCTTGTCTGAAAATATCCGCTGACATATTCAGAACCATGAAAATCATTGGTCGGAATATAATACACATCAATGTCTTCCTCGCGCATGCGTTTACGCAGGCTTTCTATACGTTCCCACACTTTCATCTCTCATCAGGCCTCCTTCAAGCGGTTTGCAAGCTCTGCAAATTGCGCTAACGACAATGCTTCTCCACGGATCGTAGCTGATAACCCCATACTCTCGATTGCCGCCTTGGCCTGCTCCTTTGTCACCGGAAGTGATGCATCATTTCCCAATCCATTCTGCAATGTCTTTCTGCGCTGATTAAACGATGCACGGATAATGCGAAACATCCACTTCTCATCCGTTACTTTCACCGGGCAGTCCTTATGGCAAGTCAAACGAATCACGGCAGACCCCACATTGGGTCTTGGCATAAAACAATTCGGAGGAACATTCGCTACGATTTCCGCCTCTGAATAATATTGTACGGCGAGCGACAATGCCCCGTAGTCTTTCGTTCCCGGCCCTGCCTGCATACGATCTGCTACTTCTTTTTGCACCATGACAGTAACACTCTCAAGCGGCACATGACTTTCAAACAATCCCATAATGATCGGGGTTGTTATATAATATGGCAAATTTGCCACTACTTTAATCGGCTTTCCGTCGTTATGTTCCCTAGCGATCTGATCAATGTCCAATTTAAGAATGTCCTCATTCACAACCGTCACATTGTCATACGCTGACAACGTATCTGCTAAGATTGGGATTAATTTATCATCAATCTCCACCGCCATAACCTCTCTGGCTCTTTCGCAAAGATATTGTGTCATTGTCCCAATTCCCGGACCGATTTCCAACACAAAATCATCCTTTGTCACGCCGGCCGCGTCAATGATCTTTTCCAAAACATGCGTGTCGATCAAAAAGTTTTGTCCAAACTTTTTCTGAAAATGAAAGTCATATTTCTTTAATATGTCTATTGTATTTTGTGGTATTCCTAATGTTGCCATCCCAATATCCTCTTCTTTCTATTGATATGCAGTGCCCTGCTTTATTAACCAATACAGTACAGCCTTCTATTAATGTGCAGTCTCCCGTTTTACTGACCAATGCGATATAACTTATGCGCATTTTCCCTTGTTATACGGATAATTTCCTCGCGGTCGCACGACTTCAATGCCGCAATCTCATCAACAACGTGTGTCAAATATCCTGAATCATTTCGTTTGCCGCGATGCGGTACCGGTGTCAAATACGGCGAATCCGTTTCTAACACCATTTGCGATAGTGGCATCATTTCAACGACTTCCTGTAATTTCTTACTATTCTTAAAGGTGACCACGCCACCAATTCCCAGATAAAACCCCTTATCCAAATATATTTTGGCAATTTCGGGACTGTAGGAAAAGCAATGGATCACCCCACCATTTTGCCAAGCGCAATGTTCATTCATAATGTCTAATGTGTCCTTTGCAGCATCCCTGCTATGAATGATGACCGGCATCTGTGTTTCTGCAGCCACCTGAAGCTGGCGTGTAAACCACTTTTTCTGCAAATCTCTCCCTGGTTCATCGTAATAATAGTCAAGACCGATTTCGCCAATGGCAACCACTTTATCCCTGTGCGTCAAGTCTGCCAGCCATTGCATATCTTCCGGTGTCAGTCTCTCGATGTCCTCCGGGTGTACGCCCACCGCTGCATAAATATTGTCGTGACTTTCTGCCAGATTGACCGCATCCTTCGTAGACTGAATACTTGCCCCTACTTCTACGATCTCACCGACACCACGCGCTTTCATCCCCGCCAATAGTTCCTCTCTATCTTCATCAAACCGCGCATCTGTATAATGCGCATGTGTATCAAAAATCATTGTTTAGCCTCCAAATTAATTTTCATGCATCAGCATTATTATCTATATTATGATACCGCAATTTAGCTGTCACCACAACATTTTCCTACACAACAGCAGTTTCCTTCTTATTGAATAACTCAAACTTCGCACATCAAAAGCTACTGCCAGATCACGTATTGCTTATTATGTCAGAAAAATAATAGCTATTTTGCAGCCAACAAGCTGACTTGTTCTGCCGGCAGCGAACTAAGATAATTGCCGCAGAACGCAGAGTTTTTGGGTGATTTCTTATTTTGTTAAGTCTCTGATGAATACATGCCCGAAGGATTGTCTGAGATGTCCCGGTTTAGCAAGGTATCATCCATTTTTGGACGGG
>OIWU01003903.1_pt1 | contig 11073 bp, 9 predicted proteins | sample 1587711 | NCBI WGS metagenome assembly OIWU01 (sample SAMEA3888909, study PRJEB22519) | human gut metagenome | biome: human gut; feature: human-associated habitat; material: faeces | place: Denmark | collected 2010 | reverse complement strand
TGCGCTCCGTGCTCGTGACGAAGTGCCTGGACGAGGAGATCGTCGCGATGGTCGACCCCGACGCGCCCCAGATGACGTATACGAAGGAGCGCCTCGCGAAGCTCGCGCCGTCCTGCGACCTCTCGAAGGTGAAGACGTTCGCGGACTACCGCGTCTTCCTGGAGCAGATGGGCGACGCGGTGGACGCGGCGATCATCGCCTCGAACCAGCAGTCGCACGCGCCCATCGCGATCGCCTGCATGAAGAAGGGCATCCACGTCTACGTCGAGAAGCCGATCTGCTACTCCGAGGAGGAGGCGGACCTCCTCGCGGCGGCGCAGCGGAAGTACGGCGTCGTCACGCAGGCGGGCCACCACGGCCATTCCGGCCCGTTCCAGCCGCTCGTCGCCGAGTACGTGCAGAGCGGCGCCCTGGGGCAGGTGCGCGAGGTGTGGAGCTGGAGCGACCGCTTCAACGCGCAGCGGGCGCTCAGCCCCGTGATCGCGCCGCCGAAGGGCATGGACTGGGACCTCTGGGTGGGCCCGGCCGAGATGCGCCCCTACCGCCGCTCCTACCTCGGCCAGCGCTGGTACGACATCCGCGGCTTCGGCAACGGCTCGCTCGGCAACATGGGCAACCACGTGCTCGACGCGCCGTTCTGGGCGCTCAACCTGATGGGGACGCCGCCGGCCTCGGTGACGATGGAGGACATGAGCTACGTCTGCCCGGAGTCCTGGCCGACACGCGAGACGATCACCTACGAGTTCCCGGCGCGCCCCGGCATGGACCCCGTGACGCTCCACTGGATGGACGGCATCAAGGACGACGTGCCGATCGACGAGGACGTGCAGTACCACTACGCGAAGCGGGAGTGGATGAACTTCCCGCCGATCGTCCTGGAGCTTGAGAAGAAGTTCAAGATGAAGCTCGGCAACATCGGCACGCTCTTCATGGGCGAGAAGGGCATCCTCTGGGCGGGGCAGTTCGGCAACGCATACCAGTTCGTGCCGATGTCCCTCAAGAAGACGCTGCCCGTGCCGCCGAAGAAGTTCCGCCGCCTCGCGAAGGGCAAGAGCCACGTCCACGAGTTCTTCGACGCGATCCGCGAGGGGCGCAAGGCGAACGCGGACTTCGTCGACTACGGCGTGCCGCTCGTGAAGACGGTGCTGCTGGGCAACGTCGTGGCGCTCGCCGCGCGCGATGGCCGGCCGCGCGTCGAGTGGGACGGCAAGGCGGTGACGAACAACCCGGCCGCCAACGCCTACTGCCGCACGACGTACCGCAAGGGCTGGGAAATCGGAGGCGTGTGATGGCGCGGCGGAACGTTCTGGGGCTCGCCGCGGCGTGCGCGGCGCTATGGGCGGGGGCGGGCCTTGCGGCGGAGCCGAAGGCGTTGACGCGGGCGGACTTCCAGATCCGCGACCCCTTCGTGCTGCCCGACAACGGCACGTACTACCTCTACGAGTCGAAGCCGTGGAATGGCGGGAAGGGCGTGGGTGTGCGCACGTCGGCGGATCTCGAGCGCTGGAGCGAGAAGCGGATGGCGATGACGCTGCCGCCGGAGGTGAAGAACACCGCCGTGTGGGCGCCCGAGGTCCACAAATACGACGGCGCGTACTGGCTCTTCACCACGCTGACCTTCGCCCCGGACGCGGCGCATCCGATCAGGCCGATGTTGCAGGAGGGCTTCACGGGCGGGGGGCTTCAGCCGCGCGGCGTGTGGGTGTTCCGCAGCGAGAGCCCGCTCGGGCCGTTCAGGCCGGTGAAGGCGGGGAGCGTGACGCCGCCCGAATGGATGTGCCTCGACGGGACGCTCTGGGTGGAGGACGGCGTGCCGTGGATGGTGTTCTGCCACGAGTGGTGCCAGACGGGGAACGGGCGCATGATGGCGGCGCCGATGAGCCGCGACCTGGCGCGCTTCACGGCGGAGCCGGTCGAGCTCTTCCGCGCGGCGGACGCGCCGGGCGGCGGGCACGTGACGGACGGCCCCTTCCTGATCCGGCGGAAGGGGGAGCGGGCGCTGCGCATGATCTGGAGCAACTTCCTGAAGGGGAGCGGCTACTGCGTGCTGCAGTGCGTCTCCGAAAGCGGCTCCGTCCGGGGGCCCTGGACGCGGCACACGCCCCTCTACACGCGGGACGGCGGGCACGGCATGCTCTTCAACCGCTTCGACGGCGCGCTCATGCTCTCGCTCCACCAGCCGAACAAGACGCCGGACGAGCGGATGAAGCTCTTCCCGGTCGTCTGGGGCGACGCGGGGCTTTCCTGCGCGGGCGTGGAGTGGCATGTGGAACCGGAACAACGGAAGTGAAGGCGAGGTCAAGATGAAGCGACGTGATTTTCTGGGGCTCTCGGCGGCGTTCGCGGCGGCGGGCTGCGTGACGGGCGAGAAGAAGGCGGTGGACGCGGTGACGCACGCGACGCCCGTCGTGCCGTGGAGGCCGTTCCCGGACGCGAAGAAGGTGCGCGTCGTCCAGTGGGGCATGCGCCACGAGCACGCGGACGGGAAGTTCCATTCGCTCCGCAGGCTGCCCGACGACTACGAGCTTGTCGGCATCGTCGACGACCGCGCCTCGAAGACGCCGGCCGAAGACCGCGACTTCAAGATCTTCGACGGCGTGCCGCGCCTCACGCCCGAGCAGGTCTGGGCGGACAAGACGATCCAGTGCGTCTTCGTGGAGGTGACGAACGACGACCTCATCCCCGTCGCCTGGCAGGTCGCGAAGCACGGCCTTGCGATGCACCTCGACAAGCCGTGCGGTCAGAACTTCAGGAAGTTCGAGGCGCTGATGGCGTTCTGCAAGGCGCGCGGCCTCCCCGTGCAGATCGGCTACATGTTCCGCGTGAACCCGGCGATCCGGTTCTGCCAGAAGGCCGTCAAGGAGGGTTGGCTCGGGGAGATCATCTCCGTCGAGGCCGACATGTACCACGACTACGGCAGCAGGAACTACAACGCCTACATCGCCTCCTTCAAGGGCGGCCTCATGTACAACCTCGGTTGCCACCTCATCGACTTCATCCTTCCGATGATGCCCGGCCTCCCCGCGCGCGCCCACGTCGTGCGCCTCCCCGCGCCCGGCGACCCCGCAGACGCGGGGACGAACTGCGTGAGCGTGCTGGAATGGCCGCGCGCCACGGTGACGGTGCGCACGGCGCGCCACGCGGCGTGCGCGACGCGCTGGCTGCGCATCCAGGGGACGAAGGGGGCCATCGACCTGCGCCCGATCGAGCGCTTCGACGGCAGGCCCACGACGCTCGAACTGCGCCTCAAGGCGCCGGCGGGCGGCTACAAGGCGGGGACGCACACGGTGGCCTGCGGCGTGCAGAAGGACCGCTACGCCGACCAGCTCAAGGAACTCGCGGACATCGTGCGCGGGCGGCGTCCGAACCCGCCCGGCCAGTACGACCACGACGTCGCCGTCCACAAGGCCACGCTCATGGCCTGCGGGATGGAGGGGTAGATTGTTTTAAGTCGCTCCGCTTTAAGTGATTAAGTCGTTAAGTTTCTGGTGGATATCCACATGTGAATCTTGCCAATCCTGTAGATTCCGTCAAGGCAACGGCTTAGATTACAAATCACTTAACTACTTAATTACTTAAAGCCGCAGAGCGGCGACTTAATCTGCGATTGAGTTGGTGGACGAGGAGTAAGCGAAATGAACATGCGAGATGGACTCTACGCGCTTCTGCGCATGGCGATTGGGTGGCACTTCCTCTACGAAGGCGTGTGGAAGCTCTGCCAGGACAACTGGACCGCGAAGGGGTTTCTCCAGTCCAGTGACTGGTTCGCGGGCGCGATCCATCCGCGCGAGGGCTTCCCCTACGCCTTCAACAACGGCGCGGATGCGATCTGTGTGGGCATGTTCGACTTCCAGATGGTCGAGAACGTCAATCTCGTCAACAAGATCTTCGCGAAGGGCCTCCCCGCCCGGACGCGGAAGTGGAACTAGGAGCAGTTGTCGCATACCAGCTAGATGGGGAGAGGGTCCATGAACGCAGGGGAATTGATCCAGACAACCGATGCCGGAGGTCTGGATGCCATACAGCGGAAGATCTGCGTGATTCGCGGCGTCCACGTCATGTTGGACCGTGACCTGGCCGATCTGTACCAGGTCGAACTGCGCGTCTTCAACCAGGCCGTACGCCGGAACCTGAGGCGGTTCCCCGATAACTTCATGTTCGAGGTCGATAAAGATGAAATTCGTCCACTGATCACAGATTGTGATGTGTCGGGAAAGATGCGTTATTGGCCCCAGAAGTCCATGGTGTTCACCGAACAGGGAATCGCCATGTTGTCTGCCGTGCTACGAAGCGACATCGCCATCTCGACAAGCATTCGCATCATGAATGCGTTTGTCGCGATGCGCAGGACGCTTGCATCGATGGCGTTGGTGATGCCGAAGGTGGAACCGCTGCTGATGCGTCTGGAGACGGTTGAGCGCCGGCAGATCACAGATCAATCCCGTAATGAAGAGAGGTTTAACCAGATCTTCGCAAAGATGAACGAGGGGGACGTGCCTCTGGCGCAGATTTTCTACCAGGGTAGGTTCTGGGATGCAAAGTCGCTCTTGATAAAGTTCATCCGCCGCGCCAGGAGGGAACTTGTTGTCGTTGATGCCTATGTAGGCGTCGCAACGCTCGACATGCTCGCGAAACGTGGGCGTGGCGTCAGGATTGAACTCGTCACGCACTCCAATGGCGAGTTGGCGGAGTCGGACTTTGAAGCCTTCGGCAGGCAGTACGGTCATTTCACGAAGACGTTCTGCGGAATGTGCCATGATCGGTTCATCATTGTCGATCAGAGGGAACTCTTCTGGACGGGGGCGTCGTTGAAAGACGCTGGTCGCCTGACGTTCGCCGCCGCGAAGATGGGCGAGGAGATGATTCCGGGACTCTTGGAATCGATCCGCAGTGCCTCGGGCGAACGAAAGGAGTATGGGACGGGGGCTGTGGATGTGGAGGAATCGCGGAGTCGCGGTTCTTATGTGGAATCTTGAAAGGAAAAAGGAGCAAGAGCATGGTGAACAGACGGACGTTTTTGTCGGGATCGGCCTTGATGGCGGCGGCGGTCGCCGCGCCGGCGGGCGCACAGCGGCCTCCGAAGCCGCGCAAGCCGTTCGAGGGCATCGGGACGGATCCCTTCACGGTCGGCGAGCCGTGCCTGCAGGCGCCGGGCGAGACGACGATGGGCGTCTCGTGGCGCGTCTCGGGCCTCGCGAAGGGTGTCGTCGAGCTTGCGGACAACCCGGAGATGCGCAACGCGCGCACGGTGAAGGGCGGCGGCTACGGCCTCGTGCCGATCGACGTCGCGGCCCTCCAGGTGCGCCTGGAGGGCCTGAAGCCCGCGACGACCTACTGGTACCGCACGGTGACGACGCCGTTCACGGACTACAAGAACATCTACGACGCGAAGCTCGGCGCGCCCGTCGTCGGCAAGGTCCACGCCTTCACGACGCTCGGCGCGGCGGCGAAGACGCACTTCGCGGTGATGAACGACACGCACGCGCAGTGGGCGGCGTTCCAGCCCGTCGTGAAGAAGATGAAGGCGCTCAAGCCCGGCCTGATCGTCTGGAACGGCGACGCGACGAACACGACGCAGGAGAAGCGGACGGCCGTCGAGATTTTCCTCGACCCGCCGATCGCGGACAGGGACTACGCGGCGGACATCCCCGTCTGCTTCGAGAGCGGCAACCATGACTTCCGGGGCAGCTGGATCTCGAAGAAGGAGGAGGTCATGCTCGCGCGCCACCCCGCCGAGCGCACGGGCGCGGAGTGGGACCTCAAGTGGAACTTCGCCGTGCGCATGGGCGAGGCCGCCCTCGTCGGCATGGACACGGGGGAGGACAAGCCGGACGGCCACCCGAAGTGGTTCGGCCTCGCCAACTTCGAGCCCTACCGCAAGGCCCAGGCCGCCTGGCTCGAAAAGGCCCTCTCCCGCCCCGACATCGCGGCGGCGAAGTTCAAGGTCGTCTTCTGCCACATCCCGCTCTTCGCGGCGCCGGACCACCCGGACTACCCGCACGACGGCGTGAAGATCGACCCGCACGACTACGCCTACTGGTCGCGCGAATGCCACGACCTCTGGAGCCCGATCCTCGCGCGGCACGGCGTGCAGCTCGTCGTCTGCGCCCACAAGCACCGCTACCGCTTCGACCCCGCGACGGCGGAACGCCCCTGGGCGCAGATCGTCGGCGGCGGCTGCGAGATGCCGAAGGACATCGCCTATCGCTTCCCCACCGTCATCGAGGGCACGGTCGAGGGCGGCCGGCTCAAGATCGTCGTCCACAACATCAAGACCGGATCCGTCCAGGCCGTCCATGAAATCGCCGCTTCGCGGCTTTAAGTTAAGTCGCCCCTGCGGGGCTTTAAATGGTTAAGTCGCCGCTACGCGGCTTTAAGTAGTTAAGTAGTTAAGTAGTTAAGTGGTTAAGAAGTGGTTAAGTGGTTAAGTTGTCCTTCAGGCAGAAGCTCCATGCGTCCCGTTCCGCAATGCGTTGTGGACTTTTTGTCCTTAGAAGCGCCGTTTAAAAACGCGCCGCGTGTTTGGGACGCACAACGAGTCGTCTTTCCGTTTAGCTACTTAACTGCTTAACCACTTAACCACTTAACTACTTAACCACTTAACTACTTAATCACTTAACTACTTAACTACTTAACTACTTAAAGCCGCGTAGCGGCGACTTAAATAGAACATGTCTTTCCCCGTCGAGGCAATCATCCCGCAGATCCGCGCGTCGCTCGCGCGCAACCGCTCGGTCGTGCTGCGCGCGCCGCCGGGGAGCGGCAAGACGACGTGCGTGCCGCCCGCGCTCTTGGACGCGCCGTTCCTGCGCGGGCGGAAGATCCTCATGCTGGAGCCGCGCCGCCTCGCCGCGCGCAGCTGCGCGGCCTACATCGCGCGCCGCCTCGGCGAGCCGCTGGGCGAGACCGTGGGCTACCAGGTGCGCCTGGAGCGGAAGGTGTCGTCCCGCACGCGCCTGGAGATCGTGACGGAGGGCCTGCTCGCGCAGCGGCTCATCGCCGACCCCGAGCTCGCGGACGTGGGGCTCGTCGTCTTCGACGAGTTCCACGAGCGTTCGCTCGCGTGCGATCTCGGCTTCGCGATGGCGCTTGACGTGCGCCGCGCGCTGCGGGACGACCTGCGCCTCCTCGTGATGTCCGCGACGCTGGACGTGGACGCCGTGGCCGCCCACCTCGGCGATGCGGACGTCCACACCGCCGAGGCGCGCATGTTCCCCGTCGAGACGCGCTACCTGCAGGTCGCCTCCGACGCCCCCGTCGCCGCGCAGATGGCCGGGGCGAGGGAGTTGGAGAAGAGATAGGGACGGCTGCGCTGGCGCAGCAGGTCGACGATCTCGCGCTTGGCGGCTGTGTAGCCGCCGGAGGCGCCGCCCATGGCCTTGCCGAAGGTACCGGTCAAGATGTCGACACGACCCATCACGCCGCAGTATTCCGGCGTACCGCGGCCGTGCTCGCCCATAAAGCCGACGGCATGGCTGTCATCGACCATCACGAGCGCGTCGAACTCATCGGCGAGGTCGCAGATGCCCTTGAGGTTGGCGATGTAGCCGTCCATGGAGAAAACGCCGTCGGTTGCAATGACGATTTTCTTGCAGCCCGCCTCGCGCGCGCTCACGAGCTGGGCGCGCAGATCGTCCATATTGCTGTTTTTATAGCGGTAGCGGTGCGCCTTGCACAGGAGCACGCCGTCGATGATGCTCGCATGGTTCAGCTCATCGGAGATCACGGCGTCGTCCGCGCCGAGCAGCGTTTCAAAAAGGCCGCCGTTGGCATCAAAGCAGGAAGAATAGAGAATCGCGTCCTCCATGCCGACAAAGTCGGCGATCTTGCGCTCAAGCGTCTTGTGGATCTCCTGCGTGCCGCAGATGAAGCGCACGGAGGAAAGGCCGAAGCCCCAGTCGTCGTAGCTCTTCTTCGCCGCCTCGATCAGGCGGGGATGATTGGAAAGGCCCAGGTAGTTGTTCGCGCACATGTTCACAACGCCGTGCGTGGCGGTGGTGTCGATGCGGCTTTTCTGCGGGGTGGTGATGATGCGCTCATCCTTGTAGGTGCCCGCCTCACGGATGGCGGCAAGCTCTGCGCGGTAGCTCTCGTATGCGGTCTTCATTCTGCTTCGTCCTCCTTTTTCGTCGTCCAGTCGAGAATGACCTTGCCGCTCATGCCGCTGTGCATGGCTTCAAAGCCCTTTTCAAACTCGGTGTAGTGGAAGCGGTGGGTGATGGCAGGGGTGAGATCCAGCCCGCCCTGTACCATGTAGCTCATCTGGTGCCAGTTGTCCATCTTGCGGCCGTAGACACCCTGCAGCGTCAGGCCCTTGCCGATGACAAGGTTCATATCCATCTGGACAGGGCCGTTGCCAAGGCCGAGCAGGCTGATCTTGCCGCCGTTGCGCATCACGCCGATCATCTGATGCAGCGCAGCGCCGGAGCCAGACATCTCAAAACCGACGTCGAAGCCCTCGACCAGGCCCTGCTCCTTCATGGCGAGCGTGAGATCCTGCTTGGCAGAGTTGATGGCCGCGTCCGCGCCCATCTTGAGCGCAAGGCCGAGACGGTAGTCGTTGAGATCCGTGACGACCACGCGGCGCGCGCCAGCATACTTGGCGATGGCGACAGCGAGGATGCCGACAGGGCCCGCGCCCGTGATGAGCACGTCCTCGCCGACGAGGTTGAACATCAGCGCCGTGTGCGTCGCGTTGCCGACTGCGTCGAACATGGCGACCACGTCCTCGTCAAGCGAGGGGTCGATGAGCACGACGTTGCGCGCAGGAATGCAGACATACTCGGCAAACGCGCCGTCGCGGTCCACGCCGACGCTTGTGGTGTTCTTGCACCACTGGATGTTGCCCGTGTGGCAGTTGCGGCAGTGGCCGCAGGTAATGTGCCCCTCGCCGGAAACGCGCTGACCGACGGTAAGCCCCGTCACGCCTGCGCCGAGCTCGGCGATCTCACCGACGTATTCATGACCGATGACCATCGGCGGCTTCACATGCTGGGCCGACCACTCGTTCCAGTCGTAGATATGTACGTCCGTGCCGCAGATTGCGGTCTTGTGTACCTTAATGAGCACTTCCCCCGCGCCGGGGGTGGGGACAGGAACCTGGCGCAGTTCCAATCCGGGAGCTGCTGCGGGCTTGACGATCGCGTCCATCATACGCATGTGTTTGTCCTCCGTGCATATTCATATTATGAGGAAGTGTTCTTCTCTCAGCGACATGGTATAACACGACTTCGCTCTTGTCAAGGAGAAATCACAAAAATATCAAAATATCAACAGGCGGCAGAGGGGCTCTGCGCCGATGCAAGGAGCATTCCAAAACCATTTACCACGTGTTCGACGGTCTCTCCCGCGACCGTCTGGAGCGGTACATTTTCTCGCTGACGGACGATGCCTTCTCCCGCGTGGTGCATCAGGCGGCAGAGGGACGCGATATTTCCGAGGAAAATCTGCGCAGCATCGCCTCCTTCTGCCGCTACGCCTTCATCGGCTTTGTGATGCAGTTTTTCTGGAACGGCATGGAAAACGATATTGATGAAAGTGTCGACCGGTTGGGCACGCTGTTCGACAGTTTCCTGCACGGCGCGCTCCAAACCGCTGAGTAGATAATCGCCATATTATGAAAAAGAGCTGTCTCCCGCACGGGAGACAACTCTTTTTGCGTAAAACGGCAGTTCTGCGCAAATTTGCGCATTGCCGATGCTTCTACATAAAACCATACGCTTCGACTTTTTCGTCCATAGTTTTCGTATATAGATTTCGTTAAGATAATAATACTCAAAGCAATACAAAACAGAAAGGAACTGTTGTTATGAACGCCTCCGAAGTGTTAAAGGGCTTTGTCATGAAGCAGGTCTACAGCTATCTGGACAAGGATCCGCAAGCCAATCTTCCCAGCCTGCTCGATATGCTGGAAAAATATGACAAGAACGGTCAGGCCGTCACCACGCAGGTCGAGGGGATCCGCGCCGCGCTTTCAGACCCGAACAACAACTGGTCGAAGCTGGTGAAGAGCCTGTGGACGGACATTGACGACGAACAGCGCAAAAAACTAGTGGAGACCGTTGTCATCAACGGCACGCTGATCGGCACGCCCGCCACCATGAAAATGCAGGATAAGTACCAGTGCAACGTCCCCTGGGCGATCCTGATGGATCCGACCTCTGCCTGCAATCTCCGCTGCACCGGCTGCTGGGCGGCGGAATACGGCAACAAACTGAACCTCAGCTATGAACAGCTGGACAGCATCATCTGCCAGGGCAAAGAGCTGGGAACCTACGTTTATATCTACTCCGGCGGTGAGCCGCTGGTACGCAAGGCCGATTTGATCCGCCTGTGTGAAAAGCACGACGACTGCGCCTTCCTCACCTTCACCAACGGCACGCTGATCGACGATGCCTTTGCCGACGAAATGCTGCGCGTGAAGAACCTCGTCCCCGCCATCAGCATCGAGGGTTTTGAGGAAGCGACCGACTTCCGCCGCGGCGAGGGCACCTATCGCAAGGTCATCGAGGCTATGACGCGCCTGAAGGAGCGCAAGCTGCTCTTTGGCATTTCCTGCTGCTACACCAGCAAGAATGTCGAGGTCATCGGCAGCGAGGAATATTTCGATTCCATGATCGACATGGGTGCGAAATTCGCATGGCTGTTCACCTATATGCCCATCGGCGCGGCAGCCGTGCCGGAGCTGATCGCCACTGCGGAGCAGCGCAAGTTCATGTATGAGCAGATCCACAAGTTCCGCAAGACCAAGCCCCTCTTTACGATGGACTTCTGGAACGACGGCGACGCGGTCGGCGGCTGCATCGCCGGCGGACGCGGCTACTGCCACATCAATGCCAACGGCGACATGGAGCCCTGCGCATTCATTCACTACTCCGATTCCAACATCAAGGAAAAAACGCTGCTTGAGTGCTATCAGTCCCCGCTCTTTATGGCCTATCGCCGCAGCCAGCCCTTCAATGACAACATGCTGCGTCCCTGCCCCGTGCTGGATAACCCCGGCCGTCTGACGCAGATCGTGGAGGAATCCGGCGCCCGTTCCACGGATCTTGAAAGCCCCGAGCGCGCCTGCGA
>OIWU01003900.1_pt1 | contig 11082 bp, 8 predicted proteins | sample 1587711 | NCBI WGS metagenome assembly OIWU01 (sample SAMEA3888909, study PRJEB22519) | human gut metagenome | biome: human gut; feature: human-associated habitat; material: faeces | place: Denmark | collected 2010 | reverse complement strand
CGCAATTTTTCAGTATGAGGTATTGACTTTAATAGATACAGAGCTGTATCCGGAAGAGATTCCATGCACATTTCAATCCTCTGGAATGCCGCATCAGGGGCCTCCGAATCTCTATGACAAGAAACCGATAAGACTAAAATAAAAAAGAAAGCGGCGTATACCGAAACAGTAGTCGTTTTCACTTTACTTGAGTTTTGTGCAAAAATACACAAAAAACTCAAGTATTACTTATTTGTTGAAGCATTTTGTTCCAATCGTTGATGTTCTTCTATCAACTTCATGTTTTCTCTTGCTTTAGACAGAAACTCTCTAACCAGCTTATTATCTTTAAAAGAATAAGGAGCATCCTTGATTATATCATCAATCTGCGGAGTCATAATGGGATAGGGCAAAGAGCTGCAGAGCATCATAAACACACTGGGTCCCAGCACATTTTCGTAATTATCGGAGATGAACGTCTTTACATACTGATTCATCGCTTTCATCAGTGAGTCTCCTTCCACCACCAACTGACCGTGAATTTCATCCAGATCGCCTCCATCCAGTACCATACGGGTTTCCTTCTGCTCCAGTTCACCAATGCTTTCTTCCAATTGGTTTCTTTTGCTGATAAACTCGTACAGTGCATTATTTAAAGATGTTCCGACTGCCTTGAGGTCCGTGTTGCTAATGGTAACAGTTATCTTCCCACTTTCCAACACAATCGGCATAATGCTTTCTTCATCCATATAAAGTGTCACCATCTGTACGGAATCTATTTTCCCTTTCATTGAGAACAGACCATGCACTACTTCAGCTGAATCCAGCTTCACCCACTCTCCATCACGAAGGGACTTAAGATACAACATCTTTCCATCCAGACTATTCACTGAAGAGGTTCCTTCAATCTTGTACTTACTGGTGCAGGAAGCCAAAAACGGAAGCAAAAGCAAAAAAGGCAAAATTTTATTCACGTTCATCTATTCATTAAATTCTGGGTACAAAGGTACAACTGATTCAGAATTCAAAGAAACATTTTATCAATATTTAAATCTTGTAAGACTCTTTTCTTTAATAATCCTTATAAACATAGGTATAAGGCTATTTTTTTCATTTAGTTTATCTAATTTTGCGGTCATGAAAACATCAACATTTGCCCCTTTTGCCAAACCGCTTTATGTAATGGTAAAGCCTGTAGGTGCCGTATGTAATCTAGCATGCGATTATTGCTACTATTTGGAAAAGGCCAACCTATACAAAGACAATCTGAAACACGTAATGAGCGATGAACTTCTGGAAAAGTTTATCGACGAGTACATTAACTCACAAACCATGCCGCAGGTGCTTTTCACCTGGCACGGAGGAGAAACGCTGATGCGACCGCTCTCCTTCTATAAAAAGGCGATGGAACTACAAAAAAAGTATGCCCGAGGACGAACGATCGACAACTGCATCCAAACCAACGGAACCATGCTCACCGACGAATGGTGCGAGTTCTTCCGTGAAAATAATTGGCTGGTAGGAGTCTCTATCGATGGTCCCCAGGAGTTTCATGACGAGTATCGCAAAAATAAAATGGGAAAACCCTCTTTTGTGAAAGTGATGCAAGGCATCAATCTTTTGAAAAAACATGGGGTGGAATGGAATGCGATGGCGGTTATTAATGACTTCAATGCCGACTATCCACTAGACTTTTATCGTTTCTTCAAAGAAATCGGTTGTCAGTATATCCAGTTCGCTCCTATCGTTGAACGTATTCTCTCACATGAGGACGGTCGTCACCTCGCTTCTCTTGCAGAAAATAAAGCCGGAACCCTTGCCGATTTTTCGATCACTCCGGAGCAATGGGGCAACTTCCTTTGTGCTCTTTTCGACGAATGGGTGAAAGAAGATGTAGGCAAGTACTATGTACAAATATTCGATTCGACTTTGGCGAACTGGATGGGCGAACAGCCTGGTATATGCACAATGGCAAAGACCTGCGGTCATGCCGGCGTGATGGAATTCAACGGAGATGTTTATTCATGCGACCATTTTGTATTTCCCGAATATAAATTAGGCAACATTTATAGTAAAACTCTGGTGGAAATGATGCATAGCGAGCGTCAGCACAATTTCGGGAACATGAAATATCAGTCTCTCCCTACTCAATGCAAGGAATGTGAGTTCCTGTTTGCCTGCAACGGAGAATGCCCGAAAAATCGTTTCAGCCAAACGGCAGAAGGCGAACCGGGATTGAATTACTTATGCAAAGGCTATTACCAGTTCTTTAAGCATGTAGCTCCTTATATGGACTTTATGAAAAACGAACTGATGAATCAACGTCCGCCTGCTAATATCATGGAAGCACTGAAGAACGGAGATTTGAAAATTGAATACTAACCAATCATATATTTTAATTTTATCATTAAATAATGAACAGACTAAGACTTTATCTATTAGCGCTGGCTGCGCTTTTTGTATGTTCCGTTAAAGCGGATGAGGGTATGTGGCTATTGCAACTGATGCAACAGCAACACTCCATAGACATGATGAAAAAACAAGGATTAAAACTGGAAGCACAGGACCTATATAATCCGAATGGAATTTCTCTTAAAGATGCCGTAGGTATATTCGGAGGCGGATGTACCGGAGAAATTATCTCACCCGAAGGTTTGATTCTGACCAATCACCACTGTGGCTACGCCTCCATCCAGCAACATAGTAGTGTTGAGCACGATTATCTGACTGATGGTTTCTGGGCTACTTCCAGAGACAAAGAACTCCCTACTCCGGGATTGCAATTCACATTTATCGAACGTATCGAAGATATTACGGATATTGTCAATGCCAAGATCGCGGCGAAAGAAATCACCGAATCCGAATCATTCAGCAATATATTCCTTCAAAAGCTGGCTCATGATCTTTATTTTAAAAGTGACCTGGCAGACAAAAAGGGAATTGTTCCGCAAGCTCTTCCGTTCTATGCCGGAAATAAATTCTATCTTTTCTATAAGAAAATATATCCGGATGTACGTATGGTAGCCGCTCCACCCTCTTCTATCGGTAAGTTTGGTGGTGAAACAGACAACTGGATGTGGCCGCGTCATACCGGTGACTTTTCCATGTTCCGTATTTATGCAGATGCAAATGGTGAACCTGCAGAATACAGCGAGAGTAACGTCCCACTGAAAACCAAGAAACATTTGTCTATCTCTATCAAAGGGTTGAAAGAAGGAGATTACGCAATGATTATGGGATTCCCCGGAAGCACCAACCGCTATCTGACTCAAAGTGAAGTGAAACAACGGATGCATTCCACCAACGAACCCCGTATCCGCATACGTGGTGTGCGTCAGGATGTACTGAAGAAAGAAATGGCTGCCAGTGACAAAGTACGTATCCAATACGCCAGCAAATATGCAGGTTCCAGCAACTATTGGAAAACCTCTATCGGCATGAATAAAGCCATTATCGACAACAAGGTATTGGAAACAAAAGCAGAACAGGAAGCCAAGTTCGCAGCATTTGCTAAAGCCAAAGGCAACACTGATTATGAAAAAGTAGTCAGCGAAATTGATGCCGCCATCGAAAAGAGTAATCCTATTCTTTATAACTACACCTGTTTCCGTGAAGTCTTTCAAGGAGGTATAGAATTCGGCACTCCTTATCTGATTCTGGACAAGCTGAAAGACGCAATCAAAAATAAAGATAAAGAAGCGATTAATAAAAATATTGAAACGCTGAAAAAAGTATATGCCGATATACATAACAAAGACTACGATCACGAAGTAGACCGCAAAGTGGCCAAAGCTCTGTTGCCCCTGTATGCCGAAATGGTTCCTGCCGATGCTTTACCTGCCTTCTATACTACCATCCAGAAGGATTTTAAAGGTAACTATGACGCATACGTAGACCATTGTTATGACAATTCCATCTTCTCCAACGAAGCGAATTTCAATAAATTCATCAAGAAACCTACCGTGAAAGCCATAGAAAAAGATCCTATGACTGCATACGTACGGGCTAAATATGACTTGATGGACAAGCTGGGAAACGAACTGGCAGAATCGATGAAAGGCATGGATTTATTACACAAAACTTATGTACGCGGCCTGTGTGAAATGTATTCACCGGAACCCAAAGCTCCGGATGCCAACTTCACCATCCGTCTGACATACGGCAATGTGAAATCATACAATCCCAAAGACGGCGTACACTATAAATACTACACTACGCTGAAAGGTGTCATGGAAAAAGAGGATCCTACCAATCCGGAATTTGTTGTTCCCGCCAAACTGAAAGAATTGTATGAAGCAAAAGATTTTGGACGTTATGCATTGCCCAACGGTGATATGCCTGCTTGTTTCCTGACTACCAATGATATTACCGGCGGTAATTCAGGTTCTCCCGTCATCAACGGTAACGGCGAACTCATCGGTGCCGCTTTTGACGGCAACTGGGAATCACTGAGTGGTGACATTAATTTCGACAACAACTTACAGCGTTGTATCGCAGTGGATATACGTTATGTATTATTCATCATCGACAAATTGGGCGGATGCAAACACTTGATTGACGAAATGACTATTGTTGAATAATGAAAAAGATACTATTACTCTCGCTATTTACTTTCACAACCCTTGCCGGCCATGCCGACGAGGGGATGTGGATGCTGACTGATCTGAAAGAACAGAATGCGGCCACCATGTATGATATGGGACTGGATATCAGCATTGATAAAGTATATTGTCCGGACAGCATCAGCCTGAAGGATGCTGTAGTGCATTTCGGAGGTGGTTGTACCGGTGAAATCATTTCTGCCGAAAGTCTTGTGCTGACCAATCATCATTGCGGTTACAGCTATATCCAGCAACACAGTTCGGTAGAACACGACTATCTGACTGACGGCTTCTGGGCTATGAGCCGCAAAGAAGAACTTCCCTGCAAGGGGCTGACTGTCACCTTCATAGACAGAATTCTGGACGTCACTCCTTATGTAAAGGAACAACTGGCCAAAGATGAGGACCCGGAAGGATTGAACTACCTGTCCCCCTCCTATCTGAGCAAAGTAGCCAAACGTTTTGCCGAACAAGAAAATATAGAGATCACTCCGTTCACCGCTTTGGAACTAAAGCCTTTCTACGGAGCCAACCGCTATTACTTGTTTATAAAGACCATCTATAAAGACGTCCGTATGGTAGGCGCTCCTCCTTCTTCCATCGGAAAGTTCGGAGCTGACACCGATAACTGGATGTGGCCCCGTCACTGTGGCGATTTCTCCATGTTCCGCATTTATGCAACACCCGACGGTAAACCTGCTGACTATAACGAAAGCAATGTACCCTTGAAGGTGAAAAAACATCTGACCATCAACCTGGGAGGAATCAAAGAGGGAGACTTCACTTTCGTAATGGGATTTCCCGGACGCAACTGGCGATACATGATTTCGGACGAAGTGGAAGAACGTATGCAGACTACCAACTTCATGCGTAAGACCGTCCGCACCGTACGATTGAATAATCTGCTGGAAGAGATGCTGAAAAGTGATAAAGTACGCATCCAGTATGCCAGCAAATACGCCTCGTCAGCCAATTACTGGAAGAATGCTATCGGTATGAACGAAGGACTGGTTCAGCTGAAAGTACTTGATACGAAAAAGAAACAACAGGAAAAGCTTCTGGCTTACGGACGTGAGACGGGTACTGACGCCTACCAGAAAGCCTTCGATGCTATCCGGGAAATCGTGAGCAAACGCCGGGATGCCGTATATCATCAGCAAGCCATTTACGAAGTTTGCAAACTGGGAACGGAATTCTATAAGATTCCTTCCACAGACAAAGTCCTGCAAGCATTGGAAAAAGGATATAAAGTACCTCATGCTACTAAAGAAATCAATCCGCTGGATCATGCATTAAGCACACTGATCAAACAAGCCGATAATTTTTTCAATAAAGACTATAATCCCGAAATAGACCGTAAAGTTTCCAAAGCTTTGCTGAAGACTTACGCAGAATTAATTCCGGCCGAACAGCGCATCAGCATCTTTAAAGTAATAGACAAAGAATTCAAAGGAAACATTGACGCCTTTGTCGATGCTTGTTTTGATACATCCATCTTCCGAAGCCGTGAAGCCTTTGACAACTTTGTGGCAAAGCCGGATGCCAAGACATTGGAAAATGACCTGATGGTGCAATATGCCAAATCAGTAGACCAAGGTTATGCAGATACCGATGCAGCCATGAAAGCCGAAACCGATGCTTATAATCTGGCCCATAAAACCTGGGTAGAGGGTATGATGAAGCTGAAACAGCATGAAGGCACTCCTATTTATCCGGATGCCAACTCCACGTTACGTCTCACTTATGGTAAAGTAGGTTCATACAGCCCCAAAGACGGTATGGAATACAACTATTACACCACGTTGAAAGGAGTGATGGAAAAAGAGGATCCGAACAACTATGAATTCGTGGTTCCGGCCAAACTGAAGGACTTGTATAACAAGAAAGACTTCGGGCGCTATGCCATGAAAAATGGTGAAATGCCCATCTGTTTTGTTACAGGAACAGACAATACAGGAGGTAATTCCGGCTCCCCCGTTTTCAATAACAAAGGGGAATTGATCGGTACCGGCTTTGACCGCAACTACGAAGGACTGACCGGTGACATTGCTTACAATCCCCAGTTACAACGTGCAGCCTGTGTGGATATCCGCTATACCTTATTTATTATTGATAAGTTTGCAGGAGCGAAACACTTGGTAGATGAAATGACCATTGTGGAATAACAATACCGGACAACTATTTTTTAGAACGCGGACCACACGTAACAAGTGTCGTCCGCGTTCTCCTATTTTTCACAAGATAAGCCTCTATAAACGCGGACAAAAAATGACACTGGTTCCTTAACGTTTTTCCTTCTCCAACTCCTGCGGAATACGGAAAGCCGTATAAAGTTCCAGGACAGCGGCAATGGAAAGACAAACAATCCATTCGTTACGTTTCATGGTAAACATCAATACTCCTGTAAAGACCAGTGCGACAGCCCCGAAAATCTGCTGTCTACGCAAACGCTTGATGATAAAATTCCTTCCATCATAACGATTCCCCATGACCTGCACATAGCCGAACATCACAGCACCCAGCGTATACAGATAAGGCGCAAGCTCCCACCGGGTGATTTGCAACACCGCACCTGCCAGCAGCAGGACTGCCCCTGCCATCGAAATTATATTATAAGATTTACTCATTCTTCAAACACAAAAATATCCTCGTCAGGCTTCTTCATCAAATACTTCTCGCGTGCTATTTTCTCCAAAGCCTCAGGATTCGTGGTCAGTTCCTTCAGTTTCTCCGTATCTTCCTCATATTGCTTTCTATATTTCTCTATCTCACTATTCAGCGCGCTGATCTCACTGCGATGCTTTACCCGCTGAATCAAGCTGTTCTCATCCAGAAAACCAATAACTACAATAAAGATCAGCACCGTAATCATATACTTATGGCGCCGGATGTAGTTCCAAATAGTCAGCAATTTGCTCATACAAAGAATCCCTTTTTTGATTTTTGCAAAGATAGAAATATTTCAAGCAATCCTACCCATAAAAACGGATAATTTATGTACTTTTGCAGAACTCATATTAGAAAAAAGAACTCCGCTTATGGAAAATTATATCGTATCGGCACGAAAATATCGTCCCGCTACATTCGAATCGGTTGTGGGACAACGCGCGTTGACCATCACCTTAAAAAATGCTATTGCCACCGGCAAGCTGGCACATGCCTACCTGTTCTGCGGACCGCGTGGAGTGGGAAAAACAACGTGTGCACGTATCTTTGCCAAGACCATCAACTGCCAGACCCCCACTGCCGAAGGCGAAGCCTGCAATCAGTGTGAGTCTTGTCTGGCATTCAACGAACAGCGTTCTTACAACATACATGAGCTGGATGCCGCCAGCAACAACTCGGTAGAAGATATCCGTTCGCTGATTGAGCAGGTACGTATCCCGCCACAAATCGGCAAGTACAAGGTATATATCATTGATGAGGTCCATATGTTGTCGCAAGCTGCCTTCAATGCTTTTCTGAAAACATTGGAAGAACCGCCTCATCATGCCATCTTCATCCTTGCCACAACGGAAAAGCATAAGATACTGCCGACTATTCTGAGCCGTTGCCAGATTTATGACTTTAACCGCATCGGCATCAAAGACACTATCGACCATCTGCAATACGTTGCCAAACTGGAACATATCAACGCCGAACCCGAAGCCCTGACTGTCATCGCACAGAAAGCCGACGGTGGTATGCGCGACGCTCTTTCCATCTTCGACCAGGTAGTCAGCTTCACAGGTGGGAACATCACTTACAAAAGTGTGATTGAAAACCTGAATGTCTTGGATTACGAATATTATTTCAAGCTGACCGATTTGTTGCTTGAAAACAAAGTTCCCGAATCCATGCTGCTTTTTAACGACGTATTGAAAAAAGGATTTGACGGCAGTCATTTCATCACCGGACTATCCTCTCATTTCCGGGATTTGCTGGTGAGCAAGGACCCTTCCACCCTGCAATTGCTGGAAGTAGGCGCCGGTATCCGCGACCGCTATAAAGAACAAGCACAAAAATGCGACCAGAAATTCCTGTACCGTGCCATGAAGCTATGCAATGATTGTGACCTGAACTATCGTGCAAGCAAAAACAAACGTCTGCTGGTAGAACTGACACTGATTCAATGCGCCCAACTCACTCTGCCCGATGCCGATGATGCAAGTGGTGGGCGTGGCCCTAAGAAGATATTAAAACCCCTATTTACGCAGCAAGCGGCTTCCACAGCCGCCACGCAGCCACAGCCTCAGGCTAAAACTGCCGCTGCACAGACCGCAGCAACCGCCGCTCCTCAGCCACAGGGTACAAGTACAGCCGGCAGTATGAACGCAAGCCGTCCAAGCCCGCTGCCTCAGACCAGAGAAGAGAAAAAAATCCCGGTGTTCAAGGCGGGCTCACTCGGTATATCCCTGCGCCGTCCTTTGCACGAACAGCAAGCCGCGGAGAAGCAAGAAGCAAAAGCGGCAAGCACCGCTGCCCAAAACGATGCCACATACGAAGATTATATTTTCAATGAAAAAGATCTGGACTATTACTGGCGTGAATTTGCAGCCGCCCTGCCCAAGGAAGAGAAGGCTAACTCCGCACGAATGATGAACATGCATCCGCATTTGTTGAATGACACGACTTTTGAAGTGACAGTAGACAATGATATGGTGGAAAAATATATGGTACAATTGATACCATCGGTTCAGAATCACTTACGCGAACGTCTGCACAACCGGAAAATTACCATGACGGTACGTGTCAGTGCCCCTACCGAGAACATCCGTGCTTACAGCCATGTGGAACGTTTCCAGATGATGAGCAAGAAAAACCCGAATCTGCTGAAATTAAAAGAAGCACTGGGATTGGAGTTATCATAAAACCTATTTAAATAAAAAAATACCGGGAAATCCTTCAAATCCTTCATATTTACACAATACATTGTTTTTCAATGTGTTGTCGTGAAGGATTTTGAAAGGGATCCTTCATAAATGATTCATTGAGCATAAGCTATACTTTTCCAGCCTTTGCGTCAATCAATTTATATCCATAATAATATCCCGATTAGATTGTTTTTACATCCATTATAAAATCAATCTGCCTGAACTATGGGTACTGTTTCTTATTCACCTTTTGTATTCACCACTTTCCGCATTATCATCCATACAGATAAGTGCTGGAAAAAGAAAAATTCTTGAATTGTTCAAATTCAAGAATCTACAACTTTAACTTTTCTACTTTCGCGGAGAGACGGGGATTCGAACCCCGGATACCCTTTAGGGGTATACACGCTTTCCAGGCGTGCCTCTTCAACCACTCGAGCATCTCTCCTTGTTCGGGGCGCAAAAGTAAGGGAAGTTTTTGGAATTACCAAATGTTCGGGCAAATAATATTAAAAGTCAGTTCAAGAGACTGCTCTTAACCTAAATTCCAACGACCGGTGGGGGTAAAAGAAAAAAAAGAATATAATTGCAGACAAGATATGCCCTGCAATGACCAGCTTTTCTTATCTTTGCGATTCCTATTAGTATAACCAACAAGTTAGCATAACCAAATTCCATACCGGCATGAGAATCCCTGAAATCCGCTTGCAGAACCAACAACTATCAAATTCCCTCTTCCGCCACCCGAAGGAACTGGTTTCCTGGATGGGTGCCATGCAGGCACAAGACTATACAATGGTGAAATGGGCTGTAGGCATGCGGCTGCAATCGCCAGGAATTCAAGCCGTGGAAAAAGCCCTGCACCAAGGAGAAATATTGAGAACCCACGTAATGCGCCCCACGTGGCATCTGGTAGCAGCACAAGACATCCGTTGGATGCTGAAACTCTCTGCACAACGCATCAAATCAGCCAATGACTCCTATGCAAAAGGGCATGGCCTGGAAATTACGGAACAACAATATGAAAGAAGCCATGCCGTATTGGAAAATATTCTCAGCGGGAAACGAAGCCTGGCGAAACAAGAAATTGCAGAACATTTTGAACACTCGGGACTGCCTGCAGACAACTATCACATGACCCGCTTCATGTCACGTGCCGAGGCCGAAGGCATTGTTTGCAGCGGAGAATGCCGTGGACGGCAACACACCTACGCCCTTCTGGATGAAAGGGTCCCGCCCACTCCCGAACTGACGAAAGAAGAAGCATTGGCCCGCCTGGCTACGGCCTATTTCCGCAGTCATGCCCCCGCTACTCTGCAAGACTTCTCCTGGTGGTCCGGTTTGCCTTTAACGGAAGCAAGGCAAGCCATTTCTCTAATAGAGCCGAAACTGGTGGCCGAGCAATGGAACAGCCGCACATGGGAAAGCAACCGACAGCCTGCACCTTCTCCCCTCCTACGATGAATACCTGATAGGATACAAGGACCGGACGGATGTCCTTCCTAAAGAGGACTATTCCAAAGCTTTCACCAACAACGGTTTGTTCTTCCCGGTACTTCTCCATAAAGGGCATGTGGTGGGAAATTGGAACAAAGCATCCAAGAAAAAAGAAATCTTCCCAGAACATTCGTTTTTCCGGAAAGATTTCT
>OIWU01003879.1_pt1 | contig 11142 bp, 9 predicted proteins | sample 1587711 | NCBI WGS metagenome assembly OIWU01 (sample SAMEA3888909, study PRJEB22519) | human gut metagenome | biome: human gut; feature: human-associated habitat; material: faeces | place: Denmark | collected 2010 | reverse complement strand
CCCCGGCGTATCTCCGCCGCCATGCAAGAGCGCAAGAGAAGGCTGGAACCGGGCACGAACGCCGGGTTACGGCAATAATAATTCGTTCGGGAAAGTTCTGGGGGGTCTGGGGGACTCTTTCAAGAGTCCCCCCGGCGTATCTCCCCGTATCTCCCCGTATCTCCGTATCTCCCCCCCTTGCGGGTTTAGGAAGAGGCAGTGCGTTCGATGCCGAACGCCATGTCCAGGGCGCGGGCAAGGAGGCGGCAGGTGAGATCGACCACGCGGTCGCAATCGCCGGGGGAGACAACGAAGGAGCGGCCGGACTCAAGCACGCGCCGGAGAGTCGGATCCGCAGCCTCGCCGGACAGTCCCGCTTGCTCCAAGGCGTCCAGAACCAGCGTGGCGGAGTCCACGACGGTCGGGACGCCGAGCGCAAGCACGGGGCAGCCAACCGTGTCCCGGTCGATGGCGGCGCGCATATTGCCGATGCCGGCACCGGGCGAGATGCCCCGGTCGGACAGCTGCACGGTAGCCGCCAGACGCCGGCAGCTGCGCGCCGCCAGCGCGTCCACCGCCACGACCAGCTCCGCCCTGACGCCGGACGCCGCCTGCCGCACGAGGTCAGCCGCCTCCATGCCGGTTCTGCCCAGCACGCCCGGAACCAGCGCAGACAGCTCACAGCACCCCAACGCCTCATACAGTCCCGCGCGGCAGACCTTCAGATGCCGCGTCACGGACAGACGCGCGGCTGTGCCCGGTCCGACCGCGTCCGGCGTGATCTGATCGTTGCCCAGCCCTGCGACAAGCACCCGCAGGGACGGGTCGGGCGCACGCCCCAGCATGAGCGTCGCCAGCTCCGTGATCTCGCCAGCCAGAAGGCAGGCAAGCGTTTCAATGTCCTCCTCCCGCCCGGTCAGACTGCCGCAGGACACCGTGACAAACCGCCCGCCATCGCGCTCCCGGCTGCGCGTCACCGTGACAGGCGCCGAGCCGACTGTCACGGTCCGGCTCCGGCTCTCCGCCCCCGGACGCCCCGCCTCGCAGGCAAGGTCTGTCCGGGGCGTAAAGGATCCGCCGCCCGTCCGCTGCTGCTTCATGTGTTTTCCTCCTTTTTATATATGCTTTCCCGTATTCTTCCGCTTGCAGCAGCTGTTTATACCGCGACCGAAAAAATGACTCGACAGGTACTCCCCCGGCGCACCGTGCCTTAAACGTTAAAATGCACAGTTTGCGCTTGCACAGATTGTGCAAGTGTCCGAAACTGAAAAAGTCACGATTCTGTTATTGATTCAAAATCGATTGTATGTTATAATGGTATGAGAAAACTGTACGGATCGCCTGCCGCTTCGGGCAGGTGCACCGCGCTTACGAGGAGGAATATTGATATTATGGCAAAACGTATTCTGGCTCTGTTGCTTTGCGCCGTCATGCTGGCTTCCTGCTTTGTCGGTTGCAGCAAAGCGGACGACGGAGATAAGGGTCAGTACATCACGGCGTACCTGTCCAACGACATCTACGACCTGGATCCCGCCAAGGCATACACCAACGAGTCGCTGACCAATGTGGTGGGGCTTCTGTTTGACACGCTCTTCAAGCTGGATTCCAATAAAAAGGTAAAGAAATCCCTCGTGTCCAGCTACTGGACGACCGAGGATGACAACAGCCAGGAGTACATCATGTACCTGCGCCTGAACAGCAAGGCGTGCTGGTCTGACGGCACCGCCGTCTCCGCCAACGACGTGGTGTACGCATGGAAGCGCCTCTTGGAGGTGGATGCCTCCTACTCCGCCGCCGCGCTGCTGTTCGACATCAAGAACGCCCGCGCCGCCAAGGAGGGCGACTGCTCTATTGATGACGTCGGTGTCACGGCTCCGGAAACCACGCTTGTGGAGGTTCGGTTCGAGAAGTCCATCGACTACGATCAGTTCCTCCTGAACCTGACCAGCGTCGCGCTCGCGCCTCTGCGCAGCGATATCACCGCCAAGAGCGATGACTGGGCAAAGAAGCCCGGCACGATGGTGTGCAGCGGCCCCTTCCGTCTGGCTCGTATTAACCTTTCCGTCAGCGAGAAGGACTTCTACGAGGACGTGAACTGGAGCGAGGAGGATCCCAACGAGACCGGCAAGCTGATTGACGGTTCGACCGAGGGTCCGAAGTCCTTCGCCGCCGCCCGCATCGTAGACTTCATGCTGGAACGCAACACCTACTACTACCGCGACGTGGAAGAGGACGCGCTGGACAAGTCGGTCAAGCCGTACCGTATCAGCGTGGACTGCTCCCTGACGCCCGAGCAGCTGGTCGCGCAGTACGAGGCAGGCATGATGATGTACATCGGCGATGTCCCGCTGAGTGCCCGCACCAACGCGACCATTCAGAAGAATGTGGAAGTTTCCTCCTACTCCATGTCCACCAGTGCCGTTTACCTCAACGAGAAAGCCATGATCGCGGACGGAAGCGAGACCGGCTCCGCGCTGTTCGCCAACCCGAAGGTGCGGCAGGCTCTGTCGCTGGCGGTCGATCGCGCCGCGCTTGCCGAGCTGGCTGTCTATGCCGATGCCGCAACCGGGCTTGTCCCCACCGGCGTCTGGGAGACCGGTGCCAACCGCAAGAAGTCCTTCCGCAGTGCCTGCGACGCAGACTATGAGTTCCTGAAGCACGACCTGGAAAAGGCAAAGAGCCTGCTCAGCGAAGCGGGCATCCAGCCGGAGCAGTACAGCTTCAGCCTGACCGTTTCCGGCTATGATGACGTGCAGAACGCCCTCGCCGAGAAGATTCTGGAGGCGTGGAACGCCCTCGGCTTCAAGGTGACGCTCCGGGTGCGCGGCACCATCCTCAACAACGACTACTACAAGTACACCGCCTCCGTCCCGACGGATATGTGCGATGACCTCTATGCGGAGGCTCTGCGCAACACCGACTACGAGGCGATCCTGTTCGACTGCGTCGCCTACTCGACAGATCCCTACGGTATGCTGGCTCCCTTCGCCAAGAAGTTCTCCGGCATGGCTATGGATATGTCCAATCCCGACTACTATGAGCTGCCCGGGCACGCCACCGGCTATCAGAACGATGCCTACGACGAGCTGATGGAGAAGATCTACGGCGAGAAGAAGATCTCCGCGCGCGCGGATGACCTGCGTGCGGCGGAGGGCATCCTGATGAACGATATGCCCATCATTCCGCTGATCTTCAACAAGACCGCCTCCCTGACCAACTCCAAGCTGGCAAAGCTCAGCTCCACCTACTATGTGGATGCCATCTTTACCAAGGCAACAATCCGGAGTTACAGCAAGTACCTTGCCGCAGGTAAGGCATATGTCAACGAGCATTTCAGCGAGCTGGCATTCAAGGACTACAAGGACTGCACGTACGCCGACTTTGAAACCTTCAAGTCCGCCAATACCGTGTACGCCCACTACTACCTGGACGAACTGGAAAAGTAATCCCCTTCGCATGGCTGCTGCCTCCTGGCAGCAGCCATGCATTTTTTGTGGGATACGAAGATACGGGGATACGGAGATGCGGAGATACGCCGGGGGACTCTTGAAAGAGTCCCCCGAACCCCCCAGAACTTTTCTCAAATTGTATTTGGCTGAAGCCGGGTGGTGGGATGCGGCGTCCGGCGGGGGCTTGCCCCGGGCGGCACGGGCAAGTCAATTCGGGTTCTCCAAACCCGGCAGAAGCGGCTAAGCCGATTCTGCAACACCCGACATCCCAGCCGCCATGCAAGAGCGCAAGCGAAGGCTGGAACCGGGCACGAACGTCGGCTCCCACCAATAATAATCCGTTCGAGAAAAGTTCTGGGGGGTCTGGGGGACTCTTTCAAGAGTCCCCCAGCGCATCCCCGTATCTCCGTATCTCCGTATCCCCCCGTCAGGCACGGCGACGGCGGGCGCGGATGCAGAAGCCGGCGGTCAGGCAGGCGGCAGGGAGGAGGACGGCGACGGCGATGCCCCAGAGGGCAGAGGAGGGGCGGGAGAGGGACAGGGAGGAGCCGTCCATGCAGACGGGGGTGACAGAGGAGAATTCGGAGGTAAAGGTTTCGCTCATATAGAGGAAGAAGGCGAGGAGGCAGGAATAGTTGCCGTACTCGGAGGCTTCGGCGGCGGCGGAGGTAAAGGCGGAGGAGGAGCCGAGCCAGACAAAGTGCCCGACACGACTGCCGCCGTCCGACGATGTGACGGCAAGGTCGGCGGCAACCCCGACGTGCAGGGTGCCCGGCTCGGAGATGGCGGTCTTGCCGTCCGAATCCAGCCGCACAGCCTGCGCGGAGGTCGAAAGGACAGGCGTCACCGTCACGCCAACCGGCACTTTGTCCGGAAGCGCAATGGCGTGCGAGGAGGGCATGGTCACGGTGCAGTTCTCCCCGATGGTCGCCGTGACGGTGTGCTCCTTATTGCAGTCCGGCTTCAGGTAGGTCGCGGAGGAGCCGACATGATGCGCAGTATCCGCGTCCGAAACAATACCCGGCAGGGCGCTCAGCCCGTACAGCTCCCCCAGACCAGCCACGCGCGGGCAGGCGGACAGCCGCGCAGGATCTGTCACGAGCAGAAGGGAGCCGCCCCGGCGCAGGAACGCCCGGAGCAACTGCTCCTCCGTCCCGGTCAGGTCGCGCTCCGGTGCGTACAGAATCAGGCAGTCCGCATCGGTCGGAACCTGCCCGGCAGCCGACAGATCCAGCGTGCTGAGCCCATAGCTGCTCAGCGCATTCAGCATAAGCTCCGGAAGCGCCGCGTCCCCGTGCCCCGTCAGCAGGTAGCCGTGCGGAACCTCGGCAGCCGTCACGTAGTCGATGGCGCCGCTCAACTGTGCCTCCCCGCGGAAATAGCGCGAGGTCACGGAGTTTTTCAGAACCGAGCTGTAATAGGTCATGAACTGCGTCAGCTGGGCAGCCGTCAGAAAGGTTTCCTTGCCGTACAGACTGTTGATTACATCGTTGGAGAACAGGTACAGGTCGGTGTAGTCCAGCAGCGTCACCCGTCGGTCGCTCTCCACAATCAGACTGTAATTGCTGAGCGACGAGCCGGTGCCTACATACTTGGACACAAACGTCGGCTGCGCCACCGTGTCGATGATCTGCAGCTGTATGCGGTCGCCCGCCTCGGCGTAGCGCGTCAGGAACAGCTCCACGGAATAGTCCGTCTCGCCGTTCTCGCAAAGCCAGTATACGCGCACATCCTCCCGGAGATCCCCCACAAGCCGGAGCGTCTTGTCGGATACGCGCGAAATGTTCCCGCTGCCGACATCCAGCTTGGTCAGCCGCCACGGGAGCGCCACAGCCAGCAGATTCAGCGTCAGCAGCAGTGCCAGCAGGCATACGCCGCCGGCGTACAGGCAGGTGCATCGGCGCCGGTTTACGACGCCCGGTACAGATACTTTTTTCATACCGGAAACACCCCCTTCAGCGGCACCGCCGCCGCTCGGTCACAGCCGCCGTCATGTACAGGAAGAACAGCGGCACCGAAAGAAGCAGCAGCAGAACATTCACATCAAACAGCCCGTACAGCGTGGCTTGCTCATAGCGCGTGAAGGGCGAAAGAATCAGCATAAGACCGTAGAAAAGCCCCTCGAATACCTCCCGCTCCAGCAGGAACGCGGCGGTCAGTCCCAGCGTCAGAACCCCGGCTGTGACCGCACTCACCATCAGGCGGCGCGTGAAAAGATACCCCGCCGCCGCAACAAGCAATCCCGTCACGACCAGCGCGGCAAAGGACACCCACGGCGTCGAGGGCAGGAACGCCCCCGCCAGCGGGAGGAAAAACAGCACCAGCATTGCCGCCGCGCCCAGTCCGAACGCAATGCCGCTCCGCGAAGTCAGCGCGGACAGGAACTGGCAGACTGCCACAAGCCCCGCGCACAGCAGGAACAATCCGAAAAGTGCCGTATAGGCGGCGGCAAAGTCCACCGTCCCGTACAGCGCGAACAGCAGCGGGTACAGGCACAGCACGCCGACCGGAATCGCCGCGGCGCACACCAGCGCAAGGTACCTGCCCAGCACCGCCGACAGTCCGCTGACCGGCAGGGAGCGGAGCAGGCGGTCGGTGCCGTCCCGGCGGTCACGCGCCATGCTGTCCGCGCACAGCAGCGGGACTGCCGGAATCAGCGCGTACTCCGCAAAATGCACCGCGTACACGATGTCGGAGGATCCGCCGTAAAAATTGTAGTAGGCGACGGCGATGCCGGACACGACCAGCACCAGCGCCGCATAGCCCCATCCGCGCAGTCCGCCGAGGCAGGCGCGCAGCTCCCGTCTGAATACGGCTCTCATGCCTCGCCCTCCTTTGTCAGGGATGCGAACAGCTCCTCTGCGGACTGTTCCTCTGCCTCCATGGACAGCAGTGTGTAGCGTTTTTCCGCCATGGTAAAGAATATTTCGTCCCGCACGTCCCGGTTCGCGCCGGACATCTCCGGCGACAGGCGCACCGTGACGGTCGCCACGCCCGGCTGCTCCTCCGTCCCGACTGCCTCCTGCACGCCGGCGATGCCGCGCAGTGCCTCCGCGACGCCTTCCGGGTCGCCCTTGGCGGTCAGGTGCAGAACAAGTCCGGCGGGGGCGGCGTCACGGCGCAGTGCCGCGGCGTCCTTCTCCGCCGTTACGCTGCCCCGGTCGAGCAGAATGATGCGGTCGCAGTAGGTGTGCAGTCCGGAGGTCGGGCGTCCTGCCGCGACGACTGTGCGTCCCGCGCCGATTTCCCGGATGAGGCGGTACAGTCCGGCGCTCTGGGTGGCGTCCAGTCCTTCTGCGGGGTCATCCAGCAGGAGGAATTCCGGTTTTCCCAGCAGAGTCTGTGCCAGCGCGACGCGTCTGCAGACGATATCCGGCAGGGCGCCTATGCGTTTATCCTGCACGTCCGTGACGGCGGTCTGCCTGCACACGGCGGCTATCTGCCGGACTGCGTTCTCTCCCCGCAGGCGTTTTGCCCCTGCGACAAAGTCCAGGTACTCCCAGACGGTCATATCGGCGGGCGGCTTCATGCCCTGCGGCAAATATCCGATCTGGTTTTTTGCCTCGCGGGGCTGTCTGACGATGTCATACCCGCTGATCTGCACGGTGCCCCCGTCCGGTCTTATGCATCCTGCCATCATTTCCAGCAGGGTTGTTTTGCCTGCTCCGGCAGATCCTATGAGTGCGCAGAAGTTGCCTGCTTCGGTGCCGTTCCGTATGCGGAGTGTGACGTCCCGGAGGATCTGCTGTCCCGCGCGGCATCTGCTGAGATTCTGAATTTCGATCAAGGCGCTCTGTCTCCTTCTGCTTGTTCTGTTTTCGGAGCCTCATTCATGCTTCCTGGTTCCTGCTCCTTATCATACCGCTCTGCGGTGTGCGGCACATGACACGTCTATGAATGTTTGATGATTTGTTTTTTGGGGTGGGGGGATTGGCGCGGTGTGGATTGTATGATATGGAAGTAAACAAAAGTTTACATAATTTCTATTATGCGCTATTTATACACTTGCCACAATATACGTCCTTAGCGTAAAAATACATTCTTTCGTTACCCTCATTCAAGGACACGCTCATGGGCATTCTCAGTGCTAGCTGTAGTTTTACACGGTTCAAAATCACGGAACCGGTTCCCAAAGAACTCTGGATGGAAATTCCCGCAAAACTCCGGCAATTCGCCTTTCAGGATATCGACGACATCGCCGAGGAACGCGGATGGGGATGGACCAGCTTTGAGGATATGCTCGATATGCAATGGCGCTCTGCTCCACCGGAAAAAGGCGCGTACCTCACTTTTGCGCTCCGTCTGGACACGCGCAGGATTCCTCCTGCGGTCTTGAAAAAATATGTTACGATCGCACTCCGTGAAGAAGAAGGCCGCATCAAGGAACAAGGAAAAAAGTTCATCGCCCGGGATCGGAAAAACGAACTTCGGGATCAGGTCAAACTGCGCCTCATGGGGCGTTTTCTCCCCATTCCGGCCGTATTTGACGTGGCGTGGGCAACCGATACCAACATCGTCTACCTGGCATCCACACAAACAAAACTCATTGAACTTTTCATGAACCATTTTACATTGACTTTTGATCTCCACTTGGAGCCGATGACGCCGTACGCCTTGGCAGCTTCCATGCTGGACGAGAAAACTTTGGCCCGTTTGGATGATCTTGAACCCACCAGCTTTGTATAAGAGGCCGACAATGAACGAACCTTATCTCGGCCAGACGACGGACATGGTGCTCGGCCAGGAATTTCTGACGTGGCTCTGGTTTCGCAGTGAAACGCAACCTATGGGCTTTAAAGATAAAGAAGGCGTGCCCTTTTCCATGAACCTTGAACAGAGGATCGTTGTCCAAGGTGGCGAAGGCGACAGTCTGGAAACGGCCTCCGTGTCCGGTTCCCTTTCCCAACTGCGTGAGGTCCGCCTTGGCCTGCGGACGGGCAAAAAGGTGACGAGGGCCCTTGTCCGTTTCGAACGGGAAGAATTGGCTTGGCAAACCACTATAAAGGCGGAAGATTTTTCTCTTGGCAGTTTCAAGACGCCAAAGGTGGAAAGAGAAGAGGACGATGATCCCGATGCCGCTTTCCTTGAAAAAATGTATTTGATGGAACTCTGCCTGGGGCTCTTTGACGCTTGTTACAAGCAGTTTTTGGATATCCGCCTTTCCAGCCTTTGGGATAAGGAAGTTCAAGACATGTCCGCATGGATGAGTCAGCAGGCATAGCCCACAAGCGCTGGAGGCGACCATGTTCACGAACGAGACAACTTCCTTTATTCTCCGCTGCGTTCGCAAAACAATCTGGATGCTTCTGGTGCTGTGGGGGATCACCCTCGTCAGCTTCTTTGTTATCCATCTGGCTCCGGGGACGCCGACGGACATGCAGACGACGCTGAACCCCCTTGCGGGGGAAGCGGCGCGGGCTCGTCTTGAGGCGCTTTATGGGATCGATCGTCCTCTGTACATCCAATATTTCGACTGGTTGTCGCGGATCGTACAGCTCGATTTCGGAAACTCCATGTCCAGCGATGCCCGCCCCGTTATAGAAAAAATAGCGGAGCGCCTTCCGCTGACCATCGGCATCAACGTAATTTCCCTCCTGTTGACGCTGCTCATCGCCGTTCCCATCGGAGTCCTTTCCGCATGGAAACAGGGCTCGCTGTTCGATAAAGGAATGACGGTCCTCGTCTTTCTCGGATTCGCCATGCCGGGGTTCTGGCTTGCACTGCTCCTCATGCTGTATACGGGCTTGGAACACCAATGGCTGCCTATTTCCGGTTTGATGTCCCTTGACTATGAGTCGCTGTCCTTCTGGGGAAAGCTGATGGATCTGGGCAGGCACCTTGTTTTGCCCATTACCGTCACCACAGTGGGAAGCGTCGCAGGCATGTCCCGCTTCATGCGGTCATCCATGCTGGAAGTCTTGCGGCAGGACTTCATTCTTACGGCCAAGGCCAAAGGGCTGCCCGCACGCGTCGTTATTTTCCGACATGCCCTGCGCAATGCGCTCCTCCCGGTCATTACCCTGCTCGGCCTCTCCGTGCCCGGCCTTATCGGGGGCAGTGTCATCATTGAAACCATCTTTGCCCTGCCCGGCTTGGGACAGCTTTTCTACGCCGCGGTCATGGCGAGGGACTATCCTTTGATCATGGGGAACCTGGTTCTCGGCGCCGTGCTTACGCTCGCGGGCAATATGCTTGCGGATATCGGATACGGGCTCGCCGATCCCCGAATCCGCGCTCAGGGGAAACGCCAATGAACGCAGACAAGACGCTTTTGACCCCGCTCTGCAAGCGCCTCGGCGCCACCCTTTCCCGGCGTGGAATGCTCTTTGTCGGCCTCGGCATCGTCATCATCATGTCTGCGGCCGCCCTGCTCGCTCCGTGGCTCTCCCCCTATGATCCCACGGCATTACACCTCAAATCCATCTTGGTGCCGCCGAGCGCGCAGTTTCCTTTGGGGACGGATGCCTTGGGCCGGGATGTGCTCTCACGCCTGCTTTACGGCGCACGTGTCTCGCTCTGGGTAGGCTTTGTTTCCGTGAGCATCTCCATAGCCATAGGCATTGCCTTGGGGCTGCTCGCCGGATACTTCAGGGGTATCGTCGATGAAATCATCATGCGCGGCGTCGATGTCATGCTCTGCTTCCCTTCTTTTTTCCTTATCCTTGCCGTTATTGCGTTTTTAGAACCAAGCCTCAATACGATTATGGTAGTCATCGGGCTGACCTCATGGATGGGGGTGGCCCGGTTGGTCCGCGCGGAAACCCTCTCCCTGCGCGAACGGGATTTTGTCGCGGCCGCCCGGTTGGCCGGTACCCGCCCTTTCCGCATCATGGTCATGCATATCCTTCCCAATGCACTCACCCCTGTTCTTGTCTCCGCCACACTCGGCATCGCCGGGGCCATTTTAGTGGAGTCTTCGCTCAGCTTTCTCGGGCTAGGCGTCCAGCCGCCGGATCCCAGTTGGGGAAACATGCTCATGGAAGGTAAGGACGTCCTCGAAATCGCGCCGTGGTTGTCATTGTATCCGGGGCTTGCGATCCTGATTACCGTCTTAGGATACAATCTGTTGGGAGAAAGCCTGCGGGATACGCTTGATCCTCGGCTCAAGCGGTAAACGGCAAACCAGCCCTTCCCTCACGGCTTGCATCATTCGAGTAATCCCCCTATGGTAGCCCTCGTTCGCAATGAAGCCTGCGTACGGCTTCGCAAGTCATGACCTTTCTTCGTTACGAGTATTCCTTATTATGCTTGAATATTTGCATATTCGTGATCTCGCCCTGATATCCGACATGGAACTGGAATTTGCCTCGGGCATGAATGTTCTCACCGGCGAAACGGGGGCTGGGAAAAGCTTCATTCTGAAAGCGCTCAACTTTCTGATGGGAGAGAGGCTCGGCGCGGACATGGTCCGTCCGGGGAAAGAGCGGGCTCAGGTTGAGGCCCTTTTCATGCGTTCCGGGGAAGAACTCATCGTCCGCAGGGAGCTGATTGCGGAAACCGGGCGTAGCCGCCTGTTCATCAATGACACCCTGGCCTCTCAAGAAACCATCAAGGAACTGCGAACCACCCTTCTCGTCCATACGAGCCAGCATGGGCAGCAGAAACTGCTCCAGCCGAATTTTCAGGCCAAGTTGATTGACGACTGGATGAACCAGCCCGATCTTTTGGCAGCACGCAATACTCTGTTGAAAGAACTCAAGGAAGCGGCCGAGCG
>OIWU01003859.1_pt1 | contig 11182 bp, 14 predicted proteins | sample 1587711 | NCBI WGS metagenome assembly OIWU01 (sample SAMEA3888909, study PRJEB22519) | human gut metagenome | biome: human gut; feature: human-associated habitat; material: faeces | place: Denmark | collected 2010 | reverse complement strand
TATATTTATAACTATTTCCAGAAGTTAATACTGGTGTAACAGTTATTTTTGTTTTCTGTTTGTGTTCTGGTATAATAATTATTACTTAAATTTTTATTTATGCTATCAGCCTTGCTATCTACACTTTTTATTTCTTTTTTTACTTCACTTACACTTTGTGTTATTCCATTTATATCTTGTTCATGTTTCGTTATTTTTTCAGAATTTTCTGATGTCTCTTCGGCTAATTGTTCTATCTTTCCTTCTGCTTGGTTTATTCTGCTTTGAACTCTTCTATTTATAGTTTTTTGTGATGGTTTTCTCGTGGTTGTTTCTTCTTTTTCTTTAGATTGTATTTTGCTATTTATATTTGCTATCCATTTTCCACCATAACGTGTTTTACCTTGATATATTATTTTCTTGTTATCTATAACGATAATATCTCCTATATCATATGCCGGGTCAATTGTAGATTCTCCAGTAAAACTATATACTTCAAGTTCGTTTAAATCGTCATAAATTTTATCTATTTGTTCTTGATCTAAAATATATATATTATCTTGATTTATATAAACTGTATTTCCTGTTGTATTTCCTTTTTCAAATAATTGTACTCCATCTTCATACCTTACACGACTTATTTGAAACTTTTCACCCCATTTATAATCTTTAAACAATCTTAATTCTACCTCAGCAACTGATAATACTTCCATATTACCATTAGATTTTATATAACTTAAATCTTCATATAACTTAAAATTATCCAGAATATTAAAAATCCTTTTTTGTTCTTCTGTATATGGTTCTATTTTTTCTTCGGCTAATTCATACTCTAATATTACTGGTGTTCCTGCTGTCTTTTGTGATGCTAAATATGTTTTCCAATTGCTTACTCCTCCCTCTCCATCGTCATAATTAAAAAATACATTTAGATTACCAGCAGTATAATACCTTTCAGTCATATAGCCTTTATCAAGACTATCACTACCTTCCATATACTCAGTTTGTAAAAATTGATTACTCATTATTGCATTTTTTGTGTTTACCTTGTTGCTTCTTTTATCTGATACCTGCATATAATAAATTTTGTTTAATGCTTTCCAATTTTCCGTTCCATCTAATTCTATTTGATTTCTTTTATGATGTATTCCATCTTCTGCTAGATAACTATTTTTATATAGTCGTTGTCCTTCGTTTAATGGGAATACAATATTTTGTTCTTGATGTTGCTTATATGAAGTTACTGTTGAACCTTCTTCTATTTTGATATTACTAAGTTGTGCTGATGTAACTAAGCCTCCTATTATAATTGTAAACAATATAGTCATATCTTCTCTTGAAGTATAAGTTAAATAATTGTCTGTTGTACTTTTTAAAGCAGTACCATAAACCATATCTTTGTACAAATATAAAGATGGACTATCCCCTTCATATGTTTTTGTGGCAGAAAATGTATATGTTTTCCCAGCTTTTGCCTCAATAGATATATAAGCATATTTACCACCAGTTAAAGTATTTCTTGTAAAATTAAATCCTGTATCAGTCAATTCATAGTTAGCACCGGGAATATTTGTAATAAATTCTTGGTTATTCCAAAAATTATTTCCTACAACTTTTAATTCCATATTGCCTTCTATATTTTTTATTTTACTTGGATATTTTGGAGTAGGACTCACTCCATATAATTCAAATTCTGGGAATGTTTCTGAAGTATAACTTCCTTCTACTAACATTATTTCTGATATATCTATTTCTCCTAGTACAGTGCCTGTTGTTGAACCATCATTATTACCATAGAATGTATAAGTTAAAAATCTCACATTTGTCATATCAGTAGGTGTTGTAAATGTAGTAACATATTCCTTTTCTTTATTCAATGCAATTGTACCTTTATCAGGCATACTTATACATTCTCTCCATACAGAAGGCAAATCCCCTGAAGTTGCTCTATACAATGCAAACAAAGCATTTTGACTTGAGACCATTGTAGATGGTCTTGAAACAACCTTTGCTTTTACTTTCATTGTATATGTTGTATTTGGTTTGAATGTTTTTATTACGTTTTCACTTGTATATAAATCTGCTACCCAACATTTTGTAATATTTACACCTGTATCCGTTATTTTGAAATTAGAAAAAGGTTGTCTTATATAGTCTAGATTAAATTTATTTTTTCCATCTCTTGTTTCTTGTAAAGAGTACCCTCTCGGTTTAATCTTAGCATAAACATTTTTTAAGTCGTTTAATGTTATATTGTTTCCTTCTGCTATTTTCTTACCATCTGCACATCTAAAATTTTTTATATACAATTTTCCATCTCTACCAACGCAAGCAAAACCTCCAGCTTGTTCTGCAATATAACTTAAATATGTTCTTGCTGATATGGTATTATCATATACTGCTATTTCTTTATTCATGTTCAAAAAAGAAGTAGAACCGTAGTTCTACTCCTGCTTTTGCACATATATCTTGCAATACCTGTATTATTTTAACTTTTCCACCATTGTTTTTTATTAGTGAACTTCCATCATAATTAAATTCAAATTTAATCATATTATCTAGTAATTTTAATGTTACAGTATAGTCATCATCTTTATTTATATTATCCACATTAAATATTCCAATTGGTATTGTTTCCCCATCTAATTCATTCTTTAACTCTATTTTATTTATAACTGTTGGAATTGCTAACTTATATAATTTTAATTCTATGCCTATTGAAGCAACAGAACCTAATGTAAATTCTTCGTTTGTAAATAATTCTTGTATAGGCTTACAATCCAAAATGTATTTTGAATTTACTTCTGTATCATTAATATATACTTTTAATACGTGTTTTTTATTATAACTTTTTGTTTTATAATTATCACTTGTTTTATACATTAACTGTTAGCCTCCTTTACTGCTTGTTCCTGTGCTTCTGTTAATTCTTTTTGCATTAAATTAAAAGAGCACTTCCATTTTGTTTTGGAAGTACTCTTTTCTTTTTCTGTACTTAACATTTCAACTTTTCTTTTTGATACTCTGAACTTTGCATTCTCTAAGAATCCTCCATCTACTACTGGAACTTTTATATCTAAATGCCAAGGATTTTTATATGTCTTCTGTATAAGTTGTTCTGCTTCTTCCTCGGTATTGAAATCCCAGCTCATAGATAATTTTAATAAACCTACTGCAATGGGATTGTCTATTAAAGAACCATCAACAATAGATGAATAACTGTCTTTATCTGTATCTTCTATATCTGCACTATATGTACTTGGTGTTGGCAAATTTTCTATTTTTCCATGTTCTCTCCATAACATAATTTTATCCTCCTATTAATGCTTCTATATCTTTTCCTGTTCTTCTTTTCTTGTCTCTTAAGTCATCAAGTAATATCTGTCCTAATGTTGAATCTCCTACTTTTACAGTTAAATATATTGGTCTATCATCGCCATTTCCACTATAATTAGATAATACATCTTCAAATGTATCACGCATTATGTTCTGAGGAGTTGTTATTTCTGGGTTATTACTTGCACCTGAATATTCCCCAAATATAGCTAACGTTTCATCATAAGCAACATTTCCTTTTGCTAGTCTTGGAATCTGTGGTATTGCTATTGTTGAAATCCAACTAAATGGTGTTAATCCCATAATATTTGCACTCCTTATTGTTCTTAATGCTGTATTTAATCCATTGAATGGTATAGCTATTACTTTATTAATTCCATTTATTATTGCATTTACTATTGCTTTTAATCCACTCAATATTCCCTCTTTTATTCCGTCAAATATTCTTCCTCCTGTGCTGAATACATTTTTAACAGCTTGCCATGCTTGTGTAAATTTATCCCTAAACCAGTTTGGAATATTATTGAATATTGATGTGATTCCATTCCAGGCAGCTTGTGCTCCCTCTTTTACATTATTTTTTATGTTTTGCCAAGTTTCGGTGGTCTTGCTTGTTACTTGTTGCCAAATATTACTTATAGAATTTTTTATATCATTAAATATTTGAACTGCTGTATTTTTTATATTTTCCCATATTTGTTTCACATTATCTACTAAACTAGTTATTCCATTTAGTAAACCTTGTATTATAAATTGTCCAAATTCCATAAATACTGTGCTTGGCGAATGTATTCCCAAAGCATTGCAAAATGCTGAAATAAGTGGATAAATCATATTATTATATATCCATTCCCCTATTCCTATTAATCCTTCTGCAATCCCTTTTAATAATCCTAATACTACATTGCCTCCACATTCACTTGTTTTTTCCAAGAAAAAATCTGATAATGGATATATAATTGCCTCCAGTAAAATTGATGCAATTGTTGCTGATATTCCTCCTAAGGCAGCACCAAGACTTTCGCATAATCCAGCCACAACTCCTGACCAATCTATATTTGTGATAAAAGCAACTATATCTTGACCAATCCCTGCCCAATCAATTTCTTGTATAGCAGTACTTAATATATTAAAAATACCTTTTATTCCTTCGCCTAAAGTTTTGCCTGCAGTTACCCAATCAACATTTTTGAAAAATCCATTTATTGAATCTCCTATAGCTTGTCCAAATTGCTTCCAATCAAATGTAGTTATAAAACTATAACCAAAATAAATAACTGTATTTAATCCTTGTGCAAATGTATTTCCTACTTCGTTCCAATCTGTTGTTGCTATAAATCCGTTTAAAAATTGTGCAATATTAGTTCCGATATTTTTTGCAGTATTTTGTATTTTATCCCAAGGAATACTGTTCATTGCATCGTTTAATTTTTGCCCAATAGTTGCTCCAACTTCATACCAATTTCCATTTTTAATAGCATCTATAATACTATTTGGTGTATTATCCATTTGTGATAAGTCAAAACTTGGTGTTAGATTTCCTTCACTTCCACTGTCTGAATTATTATTCTCTTGTACATTATTTATTTCATTATGCACTCCTGCTAACTGTTTTGTCTCATTTTTTGCTTTTTTTGCACTTTTTGCCATACTTGCATATGAATTAGCACTTGCTTTTGCAAATATATTTACTCCTGTTAGTGCATATGTTACACTTTGAATTGCTTTCATTAATTGATATACTAAATTTGTAACCCATTGAATTATTGGCGCTAATGCACTCCCCATAGCATATTTCATATAATCTATGTTTGCACTTAATTGTTTTGCTCCTGCATTTTGACTTGATAACCATGTACTTGCACAACTACTTAGGATAGAATAAATACCTCTCAATGAAAATAAAGCCATTGCATATTTTAAAATATGCCCTAATCCATTTCTTAATCCTGTTCCCATTCCTTTTATATTGTTAGTTATATTTTGAGTTATTTTAGGTAGTCCTTTAAAACTATTTTTCATATTTGATATACTAGGCTTTACTTGTTCTATTTTTTGTTTAAATACATCAAAAAAACGACCCAATTTATTTTGAGTCGTTGCTGTTTTATTTATTTCTTGCTTTAATTGTGCCATTTTGTTTTTGGCTTCACTAAGTTGCTTATTATACATTTCTATTTCTGTATACATTTTTTGTGCCTGGCCATTTAATGTTGTAAAATCTTTATTTGCCCCTAATGCATTATCGACTGTTGTATCCATTGCCTTATTGTTAGTATGTATTCCTTCTGGCGTCACACTTTTTCTCGTATCGTCTACTATTTTATCAATTTGTGGATTTATTACATTTAATTTCATTTGTCGAGCATTTATCTTTTCTTGTAAACTATCTATTTGTTTTTGTATTTGAGATATTTGTTTTTGTGCATCTTTATTATTAACTTTAATTGCAATTTCGTTGTTTTCAGAACTCTTTTTTAAATCCTGCATTTTATTTTTCATAAAATTAACTGCTTGATGTAATTTGCTTGTCATTGCCTTTGTGTCTACCCTAGAAAAAGCTTCTTGGGCTTGTTTCATTGTTTGCTTTATTGCTGGTAAAAACTTTTGAAACTCTTTTAATGCTTCTTCTACTTTTGCAGTTACAATTATTTCTATTTCTTCTACAGTGATAAGCCATTCCTCCTTTCGTATTTCTATTATAAAAAGCACCAGTTAAACTGATGCTTTATTATAGTTTTAAATCTCTTAAAATTTCACATAAAAACACATGCCTAAGTAAGTGTTTTATTTTATTATTATTGTATTTTTATTTAAATATACTTATAGGAGCAATTCCCATTTTTCCCTTCTTTATTGTCCATGTATTGCCACAGTTTTGGCAAACTGCTACAGTAGAATTTATTGTTTTAGTTTTATTTGTTCCTTTAGATTTCTTCCAAAACAAATTAGACATACCTAATGTACACAAAGCAGTAAACCCTCTTGCACTATTATTTACATGTCCCCCAAATCCAATTCCTTTTTTATTTGTTTGTTGACCTTCTTCAACAATTTGAACTTGAACATTTTCACTACCACATTTCGGACATTTCATTCTTTTTTTCCTCCTTTAGAACATTGATGCTTCTACAATTTTAAAGTTAGCATTCTTCATTGCATTTAGTTTATCTGATGATACATATGTAAATATATCAAAACTTTGGCTTTGCCCTGCTGCTAAATCATTTGCATAAACATAATCTTCATTGACTCTTGCACCTGATTCATCTACTGCTTCTATATGTAAGTTAAAAGATTTTGTTTCTGATGTTTTATTTGTTACTTTTACTGTTAATTTGGTATCTTTTCTACCATAGTTTCCATTAGTCACTTCAAAATTTCCTAGTTGTGCATCTACATCATTAGCTAATACTTCTTCTGTACTACTTCCTGTCGCTTTATCTAAATCAGCACTAACCTCATTTAAACTGTCTGATAAAGCTTTTTGAGAATTAACTGTAATTACCATAGCTAATACACACAAAATAACTCCTGCTATAGCTTGGCCTTTACTAGCTTTTTTGATTAGTGATACTATTGCTAAAATTCCTCCTATTAATCCTAAAACAAATGATAAGTTGTTTACTATCGGAATAAATGAAGTACATATTCCTATAATTCCTAATACTAACCCTGCAGTTCCAAATCCACTTTTTTTCTTTTCTTCCATAAAATGGTTCCTCCTCTTATTTTATTATAGAAAGATTATAACACTTTTAATTAGAATATCAAGTCGAATTTTGTCGAAAAGTAATATTTTTTTATTTTTTTTCTACTTTCATTATTCCTCTCATTCTTCTTATAATTTCCTCAGGAGATTGTGTTAGTTGTTCTTCTTCCTTAAACAATTCTTTGTAATTTTCTCTAATTGGTACTATTTTAGGATTTCTACTCATACTATCTGCTCTTATAAGTTTATTAGTTACTGCTTCTTGTAAATTTATTTCACGTTTTAAGTCATCGATTATTTTAACAAGATGTGTTTGACAATATGCATTAATTTCTGAATATCTACTATTCCAAAATTCGTGTGGTTTCATATCAAAATAATATGCCAATGGTTCTATTGCATATATTAGTTCTATTAGATTGTTAGACGCTTTTATTGTTTTAATTATATCATTTAAGCCATATAGCCTTGAAATTGTTGTTCTGCTATTTTGCTCATTGCACTTTCTGCTGATTTTTGTACTAATTCGTTCATATTCATTGTTGATAAAGGATTTGATGTCATTTCTTTTAATTCTTTTTTGCTCATTTTCTTTTTGAAAAAACCCTCTTCATTCAATGCCTCTGCAATCTTAGCATATAAATCATTAATTGTTATTCCATCTGTTCTACAATCATCTATAAAATCATATACTTCTTCTGTTGATACAAATGCACTTTCTCCATTTTCATTTTCTGCTAATTTGAATATTATTTTTGTTAGTGCTTCTCCATCTAATATAGAATATGCTTTTACAAATGCTTCTTCAAAGTTTTTATTTTTTAGTAGATTAGCTATATCTACTATTTTTCTTGTTTTTAGTACTAAATTAATTGTTTTATTTTTTGTTTCTATTATCATTTTATTTTCTCTCCTTTGCAAAAGAGAGAAGGCTTTTATGCCTCCTCTGTATTTTCTTTTATTGTGCTAGTAACTTTTTTCGTTCTACTCCTAGCACTTAATGTAGAACTAGGCTGTGGGAAAACCTTTGTTTTCTTTTATTTCTGAACTTCTATAAATTGTTAATTTTGATTTTAACATATCATCTATAGCAATTTCACTCATTCCTATATAGCATGTTCCTGTAAAGTACCATGTTAATGGTTTCCCTGATGTTGATGCCGTATCTTCAGGCAACTGAATTGCCCAATATCCATTTGTTTTAGCTGTTTGTAAAGCTTTTAATTCATCGTATTGGTCTTCTTTAAATAATATTTCTATCTCTAAATTTTCTGCTTTTTGTCTTCCTTCTGCTTGTCTTTCATCAGGAATATCTAAAGCACTATATGTTATTCCTTCAGGTGCTTTTAAAAATTCAGGTATACTTTGCACAAAAGCTACTTGTTTTCTTTTAGCTTCTGTCTTTAAATCCTCTAATGTATCAGCATGAAATAATTTTGTCATTGTACTTGTTTTTGGGTCCATTTTAATTTCCTCCTTATTATCTTATAAAATTAAAAGAGGTCGTTATAGAATTATAACGAACCTCAAATGTTATTGTTATACCGTATTTTTGCAATATAGGGTCATATACTGCAGGACTGGTATTTGTCCTTATAAAATTAAATTCTTGAAGCTTTAAATCAACTTCATCTGTCATTTTCATCGCTTGGCGTTGCTTTTCATTCCAACAGGTTATTGATATTTGAAACGTTGAAAATATTGGAAAGCTATTTTCTGTTTTATTTACAGATTTTAAAGGTGTATGTAATTCTAGGCAAGGAAATTTACTTGTTGTTGTAGGATTTGTTAATATTTGCTTATATTTCAATGATTCTAGTTTTTCATATACTAAATCACTAAACTCTAATTCACTTAAATCTTTCATTATTTACAACACTCCTTTAACATTTCATCTAGTTTTTTCTTTACTATTTCTGCATTTTCATTTCTAATTTTAAATTCAGCATCACTTAAAAAGTGATTTGCTTTTGAACCTACTGCCACATAGAATTGTTCTCCTTTTATGGTTACAATTGGATAGCTTAACGACCTACCAACTTTATTTACAGGTATATACCATTCTGTGTAACCTGACTCAACAAAGTGTTTTGTCTTTCCTATATGTTCTTGTTCAGCATATTGTCCGAGTGCCAAAATACTCAAACCATAAATAAGACTGTCCATTTTCAGTCATAAATTTAGCAGGGTCTGCATAAACCCTGCCTTTAACTGTTTTAGTTGACATATCAATAATTTCAACAATAATTCCTTCTTCTTTATGGCCCTTCTCCAATCTTATTGCATAACCTCTTATGTTGTCTAATATATCTTTTGAAATTAGTCTTGCAGTTTGTGGCAATTTTTGAGTTATAGCATTTATATTCTTAAAATTATGTTTTACTTTAAATTTACAATTGAAACTTATCATTGGATTTTCTCCATTCTATATACATAAGTACTTCCTATTTTATTTTTATCCAGTACTCTATACTCCGGAATAAACTTCTCTAATTTTGAGATATCTTCAAATGATATTCCATTGCCTTTTTGTATATCATAATCTCTAGTCGTACGACCTTTATATGTACTATAATCCACTTCACCTGTGGACTTTCTATCTAACTCGTTTACATCTTGTTGCATATTTAGCCAAGCCTGTCCTTTATATTTCCATAATTTATCTGGTTCTCCGTGGTCTTCTATTTCTTTATACTCTGATATATATACCTTCGCTAAATCTCGTAATAACATTATCTAATCCTCCTTAGTCCAGATTTTATAATGTCATTTCTTAATTTTTCTATAATATCTTCAAATGATGTTGAAATAGAACCTTCATTTCGACTTGTTAAGCCTTCTGCTCCCCTTGAAAGATATATTGCTTTTGTTGCTTTCTTTATATATGGAAATAGTTTTGTGTCATCTTTTTGTCTATTAGAAATATCAGAGGCAATAGAACTTACTTCCTCTAATATTTCATTTAAGACTTCTTTATCATCTTTATAATTAGCCCCTAAATCAGCTATTATTTTGTCTATATTACTGGTTTCTGCCATTTCTATTGCCTCCTATTTTTAAGCCATTGAAGTAATTGTTGCTATTCCTGCTTTTTTAGCCTTATTCGCTGAATCAACTTCAACAATTACTATTTTTTGCCCTGTTGTTGCTGTTATTTCGTCTGTTCCATTCCAAGCTGTATATCCAGATGTGCAAACAGCATCATATTCTGGTATTGTTGGATTAGCTGCTGCTTTATATTTATAACTATTTCCAGAAGTTAATACTGGTGTAACAGTTATTTTTGTTTTTCCAGTTGATGTTCCTGCTTCTGATGTTACATTTAAAGTTTTAAGTGAAGCATCTGTTACATAGAATATAGTGTCTTCCATTAATGCTTTTGTTCCTTTATATAAGAAATCTTCTAATGCTACAGCATCATCAAATGGTACTTTCTCTGCTCCATACTCTGATACATAAAATGGTTGAGCAATAGCCCCATCCATCATTACAACAGCTTTTACGCCATCTGGTAGTCTTGTTGATTCATAAACTCTAACAGAATCGTACATACCAATTGCTTGTTCTTTTGGGTCTGTTCCATTTGGTAATTCGTCAAGAATTTTCTTCATTCCTTTTCTGTATTCACTATCTACAACAATAACTAATAAGTCTGATTCTATTCCATCAATAAAATCGTTTCTTAAAGTTCTTGCTTTTTGTAATAAAGTATCAATTGTATCTTGTACATTATCTTTTGCAGAAACTTCTGTTCCTTCCAATACCTTTGCAAAAAATTCTCTATCTAAGTATCTTATAATAGCTGATTGATGATTTACTTTTCTTTTTTCAGCCATACCATCAATACCATAAAGTTTTACGTCTTTTCCTTGTAGTTCTTCTACAATTTCTTTATCAGTATCTATAACAACTTTTACTGGTTTAGCTTTTACTTTATCTCCTTTACCAGCTGCTCTTGCAGTACCTTTGTCTTTTAATTCTGCATTTACAAATCTTTTGTATTCAATTACTCCACCTTCTGGATTTCCTGAACCATTTTTTGCTTTGATTTGTTCTGATATTGCTCTTGATGCAACATTTTCTAGAACTCCACTTAATACTTGTTTTAAATTATCTTTTGTTTTACCATCTTGTAGCATTATGTTTAATGCTTCT